>ULXH01053347.1_pt1 | contig 12014 bp, 17 predicted proteins | sample 1961101 | NCBI WGS metagenome assembly ULXH01 (sample SAMEA4835833, study PRJEB28245) | human gut metagenome | biome: gut microbiome; material: fecal sample | place: Denmark | collected 2008 | reverse complement strand
AAGAAAATGAATTGGAAAAGAAAACAGGGTTTCTGATAAAGGTTCTGAAATTCATCATCAATGAAAGTGGTTATGAGCTTCTGAACAGAATTGAAATAAAGGATAAAAAGTCAGGAAGGGTGTTCCGATGACTTTATTTGAAAGGATGAAAAAAATGAAGAAAGAAGAAAATATTGAAAGATTTTTGGAAGCAATGAAACTTTCGGATGGAACACCGATTGTTTCCGTTGACCTTCTTGATTGGTTGATTGCTGAAGGATTCTTCACTGCACCGGCAAGCACAAAATATCACGGAAATGTTGAAGGCGGTTTGTTTGAACATTCACTTGCAGTTACAGATGAATTGGTCTATTTTACAAACAAACTTGGATTGCAGTGGAAAAGACCACAGTCACCATTTATTATTGGAATGTTTCACGATTTATGCAAAATTGACCAATATGAATATATTGAATGCCTTGGGTATCAACATAAGGATTGCCTTCTTTCCGGTCACGGCATCAAAAGTATTGCACTTTTGTCACAATTTATGACACTAACTGAAGAAGAAATCCTTTGCATCCGTTATCATATGGGTGCATACGAAACAGAAGATTGGAAAGGCTTTGATGCTGCAATTCGTAAATATCCAACAGTTCTTTTCACACACACTGCTGATATGCTTGCAAGTAAATTAAGAACTTGAAAGAATGTGATTCAAAATGAAGATACCACAGAAGGTCAAGGTTGGTGGCAAAACCTATCAGGTTGAAATCACTGACCGCTTGGATTCGGGGAATGTGAATTATTCCGGTGAAGTGAATTATCAGGATTTAATCATTCGCATTTGCCCACAGGCACAGCAGAAAATGGAAGGTGATTTCCTTCACGAACTTTGTCACGCAATTTATAATCATCTTGGGTACAATGACCACGATGAAAAGAAAATTGAAGAATTGGCATCTGCTCTGTATATGGTCATTCAGGACAATCCTGAAATGTTTGAAAGGGGTGTTGAAGGTGGAAAACATTCTGACACAGGAACAGATTGATTCACTTTTTGAAGCAATTCAAATTTTGGCAGATGCAATTGCTGAAGTGGTTCACCGTCTTGCGGATATTGTTTCTGAAATTATAGGAAGATTTGTTCAGGCTTGGGATGATTTAATTCTGAACAGTGGAACCGGGAAAATTAAGCATCTTGCACTTCACGCAAAGAAAAAGCGAACCCGGAAGAAGAATTTTCACCGCTTACAGAAAAGGTTTTTGAAGCTGTTGTCAGGGTAACAGTAGAAGTAACACATAAAAACAGTTAAGTGTTACCCTTAAAAACCGCATAAAATCAAGGGTTGCGGTGGTTAAGGTAACAGGTAACACTAAATTCTTTATTTCTCTGAATATCAAAAAATTAAGGGGTACGATTTTTATATACCCCCTAAAAATAAAAGAATATAGAAAACAAGTGTTACCTGTTACCTGTTACCCCAAATTTTAAGAAAGGATGATGAGTGATGACCGCAAAACAGTATTTAAGACAGGCATACAGACTGAATGATTTGATAAACAGTGACCTTGCTGAACTTGAACAATTAAAGGTTCTTTCCACAAGTGTTTCTTCACCGAATCTGTCAGGAATGCCGAGTTCAGGAACACGAAAGCAAGAAGCACCATTTGTCAATGCTGTGATGAAGATTATTGAACTTGAAAAGGTCATTGATGCAGAGATTGACCGCTTTGTTGATTTGAAGAAGGAAATCCGTGATGTAATCAATAAGGTTCCGGACAATAATCAGAAACTTGTCTTGAAATTAAGATACATACAGTTTCTAAAATGGGAATCTGTTGCTGCTGAAATGGACTTGTCCTTGAAACAGGTTCACAGAATCCACAATGAAGCATTGAAAAATGTAAAATTACCCTATACAGAAACAATGTGACATAATTTTGACCTTGTATGACACTATGTTTCTGTGATACAATTATAATGACCCAAAGGGTCAAGGAACAGACAGGTGCAAATCTGTCTGTTTTTATTTTATGCAGAAAGGAAGGTAAAATGTATGACTGCAAATCAGCAGAAATTCTGTGATGAATACTTGATTGATTGCAATGCTACAAGAGCATACAAAGCAGCTTATCCCCGGATAAAGAATGATGCCGTTGCAAGAAGCAATGGTTCAAGAATGCTGACAAATGCTAACATCAAAAATTATATTGAACAACGGCTTGCAGAAATGAGTTCAGCAAAGGTTGCATCCGCTGAAGAAGTCATCAAATACCTGACTTCTGTGATGCGTGGAGAATCCGCTTCTGAAATCGTGGTTGTAACCGGTGATGGTGATGGGTTTTCCTCTGCTGAAAGGGTGACAAAATCCCCTGACGAAAAAGAACGGTTGAAGGCTGCTGAATTGTTGGGTAAAAGATACGGTCTATTTACCGACAAAGTAAATGTGGAAGGTAACACAAAGGTTGTAATTGTTGATGACCTTGACGATTAGAAACAGGTTAGTAACAGAACCCTATGATTTCATTGATTTGAAGGGGTTCTGTTATTATTGTGCCATAAATGGGGTGTGAAATATGGAAGATGCAGTTTTCAAAATTTCAGACTTTGTTGGTGGTGGCTATAAAGATTTTTGGAAGTTCAAAGGCAGATACAGAGTTTGTAAAGGTTCAAGAGCATCCAAGAAATCAAAAACTTCTGCTTTATGGTTTATCAGCAACCTTTCAAAAGAAAAGTACAGAGCAGCAAACCTTCTTGTCATAAGAAAAACATACAGGACATTGAAAGATTCCTGTTTTACAGAACTGAAATGGGCAATCAATAGATTGGGGTTGCAAAATGTTTGGGTTGCCAAAGAATCACCCCTTGAAATTGTCAACATTGAAACAGGTCAGAAAATTTATTTCAGGGGTCTTGATGACCCTTTCAAAGTAACATCAATCACTGTTGACACCGGGGTTCTTTGTTGGCTATGGATTGAAGAAGCGTATGAAATAATGTCAGAGGCAGATTTTGACACAATTGATGAATCAATTCGTGGTGAAGTTCCTGAAGGGTATTTCAAGCAAATCACTTTGACCTTTAACCCTTGGAATGAACATCATTGGATAAAGAAACGGTTCTTTGATGCACCTGCTGACCCTGATGTTCTTGCAATGACAACCAACTATCTATGCAATGAATGGTTGGATGCTTCAGACAAGAAGTTGTTTGAACAGATGAAAAAGAACAATCCAAGAAGATATGCTGTTGCAGGTCTTGGGAATTGGGGCATTGTTGATGGTCTTGTTTATGAAAATTGGGTTGAACAGGACTTCAGACTGATGACCAAGGCTGAATATAACAAGTTGGATGAAAAACATGACAATGTTGTGTTAAGTGACAATCTGAAATCAGGCTTTGGTCTTGACTTTGGTTATACCAATGACCCTTCAGCAGCTTTTGTTGGATTCGTTGATTTAGAGAATGCAAAAATATATGTGTGGGATGAAATGTATGAAAAAGGACTTTCAAATAAACGCATATATGAAAACCTGTCTGCAATGGGTTATTCAAAAGACAGATTCACCGGTGATTCCGCAGAACCAAAAAGCATTGATGAATTAAAGGGTTACGGATTGAGAATCACCGGTGCATCTAAAGGCAAAGACAGTGTGAACAATGGCATTCAGTGGATTCAAGGATTTCAAATCATCATACATCCAAGATGTGTGAACTTCCTGACAGAAATATCAAACTACACTTGGGATAAAGACAAGTTTGGAAACAAACTGAACATTCCTATTGATGACTTCAATCACCTGATGGATGCTATGCGTTACGGTCTTGAACAGTTCATCAAGAAGAATAGTTGGTTGTATTAGTAACATATTAGTGACAGAATCCCTTGGAACAGCGGTGTTTCAGGGGTTTTGTATATATTAAGTCATAAAAGAAAGGGCGGTGAAAAAGAATGCTAACAGAAAGTGAAATCTATAATCTGATTCAAGAAGATTTGACAAGCACAAGAAAGCGGTCTGCATCCATAGGACACAAATATTATGAAGGCAGACACGACATCCTTGATTATAAACTGTATTATTACAATGCAGATGGGAAATTGGTTGAGGACACCACAAGGTCAAACATCAAAATCTGTCATCCTTTCTTCACTGAACTTGTTGACCAATGTGTTCAATATATGCTGTCAGGGAAAGAAAGTTTTGTCAGGTCGGATATTCCGGAACTGCAAGATGAACTTGACATCTATTTTGGTGATGATTTCAAATCTGAATTTGCAGACACCTTGACTGATGCTTGTGCAGGTGGTTTTGGTGATATGTACGCATACAAGAACATCAATGACAGACTAACATTCCAATATGCTGATGCAATGGGTGTTGTGGAAGTCAGAGCAAAGGACACTGATGACCATACAGAATATGTGATTTATTGGTACATAGACCGAATTGACAAAGGCACAAAGAAAATCAAACGCATTCAGGTGTGGGATTCCAAGCAGACCACATATTTTGTTCAGGTTGATGAAGGCAAAATCAAAAAGGATGAAGATGAACCATTAAATCCAAGACCACATATTGTCTATACAAAGGACAATGATGATTCTTTATATTATGACGGTTTTGGTTTCATTCCCTTCTTCAGACTTGATGCAAACCGCAAACTGACAAGTCATCTGCAACCGGTCAAGGCATTGATTGATGATTATGATTTGATGGCTTGTGGATTGTCAAACAACCTTCAGGATGTGTCTGAAGCATTGTATGTGGTCAAAGGATTTCAGGGTGACAACCTTGAAGAAATGATTCAGAATGTTAAGACAAAGAAACACATTGGTGTTGAACCTGATGGTGATGTTGACATCAAAACTGTTGACCTTCCGCATCAAGCAAGAATTCAAAAACTTGATATTGATGAAAAGAACATTTACCGGTTCGGTATGGGGTTCAATTCTGCACAGTTGGGTGACGGAAATGTGACCAATGTTGTCATCAAGTCAAGATATGCACTTCTTGATTTGAAATGTAATAAACTTGAAACCAAGGTCAGGTCTTTCCTGAAGAAGTTGGTCAAGATTGCTTTGCAGGAAATCAATGACATCAATGGAACTGATTATCAGTCAAAAGATGTGTATTTTGAATTTGACCGTGAGGTTATGACCAACGCATCTGACAATGCACAGATTGAAAAGACTGAAGCTGAAACACAGCAAATCAGATTGACCACAATCTTGAATGCTGCTGCAAGGCTTGACAATGACACTGTTCTTCAAGCAATTTGTGAACTGTTTGAACTTGATTTTGAAGATGTCAAAGCATCTGTGGAACAGAATCCTGTGGTTGACCTGAACAGTGCATCAGAAGCACTTGCAAATGCACCTGTGGAAGAACCTGAAAAACTACATGATAATTCTGCTGAAGGCGGTGGTGTAATTGAATAAAAGGCAAAAAGAGGTTCTGCAAATCACCTTGACTGATGAAGAAGCGGTTCTGAAGGCACTTGAAAACAATTACATCAAAGCACTTGCAGACATCAAGCGGAATATCAAGGAACTTCAAGCAAATCCATTGACACAATCAAAAGCATACCAATTGGAATTTCAAAAGCAGTTGGAAGCACAGGTTTCCGGCATCCTTGACAATCTTCAAGGAAGAAACTTCACTTCTGTTGCTGATTATCTGCAAAAATCATACACCAATGGTTTTATTGGGAATATGTATGATATACAGGGGCAAGGTGTTCCATTGGTCATTCCGATTGATGAAAGTCAAGTTTTGGTGGCGGTTCAAAAGACCGGTGATGATTTCAAACTTTCAAACAAAAAGGGTATATCCACAAAGGAACTGAAGAAACAGGTTCATTCTGAACTTATCAGAGGACTTGCAACTGAACTTTCCTATGCGGATATTGCAAGAAACATCAGTGAATATGGTCTTGCTGATATGAACAGAGCAAAAACAATTGCAAGAACCGAAGGTCACAGGGTACAGAATCAAGCAAGAATGGATTCAATGCAAGCTGCCAAGAAAAAAGGTGCTGATGTGGTCAAACAATGGGATTCCACACTTGATGGAAAAACAAGGTCAGAACACAGGGTTGCAGATGGTCAAATCCGTGAACTTGATGAAGATTTTGAAGTTGGCGGTGAAAAACTGAAAGCACCCGGTGTTGGCGGTTCTGCTTGGAATGTTTGCAATTGTCGGTGTTGCTTACTTCAAAGGGCAAGATGGGCAGTCGAAAAGGTTGACCCAAACACAGGCGAAGTCACAGAAGGCAAATATCAGAAGTGGAATAATGAAACAGGTGGGTTCATAAAATGCACCGGATATGAAGATTTCAAACAAAAATATCTGAAAGCATCAGAAAAGTTGAAAACTTCACAAAATTCTGCTAAAATTAAGAAAAGCACATTTGCAGAAGTTGAAACCAACACAAGCAAGGCACTGAAGAACAGGGGTGTTGATTATAACCCTGTTGCTGAACATTCTGATGTTTTGTCAACTGATGAAATCATTCATTTGATTGCCGGTGGTGATATGACTTCCGGTTCTTGTGCATCTGTTGCATTGGCTTATGCAGGACAAAAACAAGGGTGGAATGTTCTTGATTTCCGTGGTGGAAGTAGTATGGACTACTTTTCAAGTAAAACAAACAAGGTCAAGATGTTCCAAGACTTGGGTGCAAAATCCATTGTTTCTGACAGTGCAAAAAGTAACCTTACAAATGGCAAAAGAATCCTTGCACAGTTGGATGATGGTGTTGAATATTATCTTTCAGTGGGCAAACACGCAGCAATTGTGAGAAATAACGGTGGTGTTCTTCAATATCTTGAATTACAAAGTCCAAGACCTGACAGCAATGGTTGGAAGGATTTTGGGGATGTTGGCGATACACTAAAATACAGATTTGGATGTTCCACTTCTTCAATGTATTATTCAACTGCTTATGCAACTGACATCAGTCAATTATCAGGTGACGATTTCAGAACCATTTTGGGATATATAAACACCAATGCAACAAGTCAAAGAAAGGGGTCAGCAGGTAATGTCAGATAATAAATTTTATAAAGAAAACAGCACTGATTCTGTTTGGTGGGTTGACACATCTGACCAAGACGGTGTATTTCTTTTCAGTTTTGACAAAAAGAAGATTTACAACCTATTTTCTGATTATCCCCACAAATTGACTGCACAGGAAAAAGAAATCTTTGATAAAGAAAACCCCTATTGGAAGGACTTTTTCAAAGACAGACAATAAAATATTTTCTGATTAGAGCATCCGCAAGGGTGCTTTTTTCATACCCTTCTTCAAAAGTCAGAAGTAAAACAGAGTATTTCAACACAAGACATAACTTGTAAAAATTGTAAATTGAAAGGTTGGTATAAACAAATGACATTACAGGAAATTTTGAAGGCAAAGAATCTGTCTGATGAAGATGTTCAATCTGTTATTGGTGAAATGAAACAGAATAAGATTTTCACCGCAGGTGAAGAAAATCTTGACATCAGATATGGAAAACTGAAAACGGATTTTGACAATCTGACAAAGACACACGGTGAATCAACCGCTTTGATTGAGCAGTTGAAAAAGGACAATGCCGGCAATGAAGGACTTCAGTCCAAAATCACCGAGTATGAAACCAAAGTTCAAAATCTTGAAAAAGAACTTCAGCAGACCAAGATTGATTCCGCATTGAAGGTTGCATTGCTTGAAGCAAATGTGACCGATGTGGATTATTTGACATTCAAAATCAAGGAAAAAGGGGAAATCAAACTTGGTGATGATGGAAAAATCAAGGGTATTGATGACACCATTGCTGCTTTGAAAACCCAATTTCCGCAACATTTCACATCCGAATCCAAGAAGAAGATTGATGAAAACAAACTTCCGAATGGTGAGGACAAAGGTGACGGTTGGACAAAGAAAGATATTCTTTCCAAACCGTACAATGAAAGACTTGCAATGTATCAGGAAAATCCTGAAGCATTCAACAAGGCTATGCAATCCGAATAAAAATTTATTTATGAAAGGAATTAAAAATTATGGCTAATCAAGTAACTAAATTATCCGATGTTATCAATCCGCAGGTTATGGGGGCAATGATTGAAGCAAAGATTTCTGCCCTTTGTAAACTCACCCCTTATGCAAAGGTTGACACTACCCTTCAGGGTGTTCCCGGTGATACCAAGACTGTTCCTTCTTGGAACTATATTGGTGATGCACAGGATTTTGACCCTGAAAACACTAGCGGTGCAGAAATTGAAACTGCAAAACTGACCGCATCTTCCACCACTTTCACCATTAAGTGTGCAGGAAAGTCCGTTGCAATTCTTCAGACTGCAATCAACAGCGGTCTTGGCAATCCTATTGGTCAGGCTGAAACGCAGCTTGCAAAGTCCATTGTTGGCAAGGTTGACAATGATGTTCTTGATGCTGCTTACACTTCCACTAATGTGTTTGATGGCAGTGCCGGTGTGATTGGTTACAAAGGCATTGTTGGTGCAAATGCAATGTTTGAGGATGAAGAAGATGGCATTGAAAAGGTTATGTTCATTCATCCGGCACAGGAAGCACAGCTTCTTATTGACCCTGACTTTATTTCTGCTGACAAATTTGAATCCGGCGTGGCTGTCCGTGGTTCTATCGGCAAAATCGCCGGTTGTTGGATTAAGAAATCTAAAAAGGTCAAGGTGGTTGGTAGCAACTATCAGTGTCCTATCATCAAGATGGAACCGGATTCCCCTGAAACTGAATACACAGAAGATGAACTTCCTGCACTCACCATCTTCTTGAAGAAAGACACGCAGGTTGACCACGAATGGTTTCCGAAAAAGCAGCGTCACGATGTCACCGCAGCGAAGTATTATGGTGTTGCACTGACGAATGCTGCAAAGGTTGTTATTGCAAAGTTTGCAAAGACCGCACCTGCTGAATCGCAGGGTTAATCAGCAACAATGAACACTTAACCGGAAGTTATGCCTTGGTATGACTTCCGGTTATTTTTTAGAAAGGGGTGCTTATATGATTATTTCTGTTGATGAACTGATGCGGATGCCTGAATTTTCAGCAATGTCAGTTGACACATTGAAACGGAAGTTGAATGGCATTGAAGATTTGGTCAGAGCATACACCAACAACAATTTTCAAAACCGAATGAAAAGGTTTTCTGCACCTTCTTCTGATTCAGTCCTTTGTGATTGGTGTAAATTGCTGAAGGTCGGTGACACCGTTCAAATATCAGAATCCATCAATGATGGTTTATATGTAATCACCAATATTGACAGGGTGAACAAAACAACAAGCCTTGATGCTGATTTGATAGATGACGGTCACAACCTTGTCACCAAGATTGAATATCCTGATGCCATTGTTGAAGGTGTTGTCAATCTGATGATTTGGGAAGTGCAGAACAGACAGAAGGTTGGTATTCAGTCTGAAACACTTTCAAGGCATTCTGTGACCTATTTTGCACAGGATGCGAACAACCAAGTGATGGGTTATCCGGTGTCCCTGCTTGGCTTTTTGAAACCATACATCAAGGCAAGGTTCTAATATGATTGGTGGAAATACCCTTGCCCTATTCCAAGTCAGAGATGGTGGAAAGAAAAATGCTATTGGTGAAAGGGAACACAATTGGGTTGATGCTGCATCATCCAAAGGATGGCTTGACTTGTCCGGTGGTGATTCAAAGTACACAACTTACAATGCGAAAATCCAAGAATCCACACACATTTTTCTTTGCGATTATCAGACTTTTAAAGGTCTGTCAGGTGAATGGGTATGGGACACATTGAACTTCATCAGTGGTGAAATATCAACCTTGACATCGGATAAAAAGGTTGATGTCACAAGCGAAAATGCAAGAATGTTGATTGATGGACTTATCTATCAAATTATGCTGATTGATGACCCAATGAATTTGCATCAACACCTTGAAATCTATTTGAAATTTGTTGGTGGTCAAGATGGCTGAAATTAAATTTCAAGACAACAGGGTTCAATGCAAGAATGAATTGGGCGATGCAACGGTTGCCTTCCTGCACGAAATAGGCGGTGAATTTGTTTCCCAAACGGCAAGAAACAGCAGGGTCAGAACCGGTCAAACAAAAGGTTCTTGGGACTATACAGTGGATGAAACTGCTTTTCAGGTCACTATTGGTTCACCTCTTGAAAACGCTATTTGGGAAGAATTTGGAACAGGTGAATATGCCTTGAATGGTAATGGTCGCAAAGGCGGTTGGTACTATGTTGACGAAATGGGAAACGGTCATTTCACACACGGAAAAACACCAAACAGGGCGTTGTGGAATGCCTTCCAAACTTTGAAACCGTCAATTCAAGCTGCAATGGAAGAAAAGTTGAAAGGAATAAGATGATATGGAAGATGTTCTTGCAGTGGTCAATGACCAATTACAAAAACTTGGTCTGAATTATGAATTTGGGTCAATGACAGAATCACCTCCTAAATATCCATATTGGGTTGGTGAATATTCAGAGCCGGAAGGATTGACTGAAGATGGAAAAGAAGAACCAACGGTCATTCTGACAGGCTTTTCAAGGGGAAAGCACATCACCCTTGAACAACAAAAGTCTATAATCAAAGACCATTTCAGACACGGTGTTTCTGTCATCACAGAAAACGGTTCTGCGGTGGTCATTTTTTATGGAGGTTCACTCCCCATTCCGCTTGAAGAAGGGGATTTGAAGAAATGTCAAGTTAATTTAACAATCAAATCTTGGAAAGGAAATTGATGAAATATGGCATACGAAGAATTAAAAAATCACGGTGTGACGGAAAGCACACCCAAAAACATTCTGCTTGGTGCAGGAACGCTTCACAAGGGTTTCGAATTTGACAACCAGACAAAGAAATGGAATTTTGCAGAATCTCTTGTTGGTGCAACTTCCGGTGGTAATAAGTTGACCATCACACCTGAAATCAAGACTGTTGAAGTTGATGGTGCTTTGGTTAAAGTTAAAGGACTTGATTTCAAGACAGGTGAAGTTGCAAAACTTGAAACCAACCTTGTTGAAATCACACCTGAACTGCTCAAAACAACTGTTATTGGTGAATTAGTTGAATCCACCATTGAAGGTTATAACCTGATTGAATCCAAAGCGGACATTGAAGAAGGGGATTATTATGAAAATCTTGCTTTTGTCGGCAAGAAAACTGATGGTACACCCATCATTATCATTCTTGATAATGCTCTTTGCACTTCCGGTTTTGAAGGTGAAGCAAAAAACAAAGAAAACACGGTGGTAAAGGTTACTTTTGAATGTTATCAGGATGTCGATGCTGACCTTGCAAAGTTGCCTTATCACATTTATTATCCAACACCTACTGCACAGCAGGCAAACGGTTAAGAAAGGAATTTTGAACAATGAATGAAATGATTGAAAAAAATGAACAGGCTGTTGAAAATGTAAAACCTTATTCCTTCAGGGCATTGTGTGCAACCGATATTGCACCAATGTGTGCGATTATCGGCAAAATTGGAATCAATAACTTCACCAAGTGTTTTAATTCTGATGACCTTCTTGATTTGTTTGATAAAAATAAAGGTGTCAAGAATTTGACGAATCTTGCAGGAATGACTATTGCCTTTGAAATGGCAAACACCATCGTTCAGAATATTCCACACTGTGAAAAGGAAATCTTTGAACTTCTTGCGAGTGTCAGCGGTCTGAAGGTTAATGAAATCAAGGCTTTTGGTCTTGCAACATTTACTGAAATGGTCATTGATTTTGTAAAGAAAGAGGAATTCAAGGATTTTTTCAAGGTTGTTTCAAAATTGTTCAATTAACATTCATCAAGTGGATGGACTTGCTATTCAAAAGATATGCAAGTCCATTCTTACTTGTTGACCAAATGTTGCTGACAGGACAGTTTTCCACATTCGTGACTGAAATTTTTGATTATGACACGGATGACAGGTTATGGAATATTTTCTTGCACAAAGTGGATGGTCAAACTTCTTTTAACGATTGGAAAGCAAGCATTGGTCTTGGTCAGAGCAACAACACAGAA
>ULXH01018256.1_pt1 | contig 12036 bp, 8 predicted proteins | sample 1961101 | NCBI WGS metagenome assembly ULXH01 (sample SAMEA4835833, study PRJEB28245) | human gut metagenome | biome: gut microbiome; material: fecal sample | place: Denmark | collected 2008 | reverse complement strand
TCGGACAGATATCAGTTTACTGTAGTAATGCCGAATCTGAATTATGATGTTTCTCACGATTTTGAAGAAAATGAGACAATGTCCGAATCAATGTCCGAATCAATGTCCGAATCAATGTCCAAATTGGAAAGAACAAGAATGCAGATTATTTTGCACTATCTCGATACAAATAAAGAAATAAATAGCTCTATTGCAGCAAAATTATTGAAAGTGGAAATAAAGACGGCAAGTCGACTGCTATTGAAGGCAGAAAAATTGGATATTCTTAATAGTTATGGAAAAACAAAGAATAAAGTATATTTTAGAGAATAGTGCAAGGCAATGGTGTGAAAGACATAAGATGGATATTGTTGAATAAAAGAAAAGGACTGCTATGATACAAACAGAAGATATTATACCGATAGTGAAAAACACAATTGCTGCATCAATTAAATGTAACACCCATCGGGGATACATTGGTTGGAGCAGCTGTGATAATATTTGTATGGACATGCACGACTGCCTTGATATGAGTGCTGGGACCTTAGAAAAGCGTGGCTATATGGTTGCACTTGAGGCTGCTGCATACATTTTGGTATCTGGCATTAAGTTAGCATCTCATGCGGATAGTAGTTCGGGAATGCTTACAGATGTTATCATGTGTACATACGAACTGATAGATAAATGCACAAAAGAAATCGAAAAAGAAGACAAACAAATGCGGAATCAAGCACTTGCATTAATTATAAAAGGGGCAAAAAAGAGTGTGTTTGATGGTTGGACTGACTGGCGTTATGACCTGCTGAAAAGTGGGATTTGCCTGTGTGATGAAAAGAGTGCAAAGAAACTGGAAAAGGTTTTGGATACTTTGTTGGAAATTCCGCAGGAGAATTATTTTCAAGAATACACGAAAAAAGAAGATTTGATTGTAAGATATCTTTTACATAGACATTTATATGGCAAAGAGAATACGCAGAAGGAGTTATATCAGAATATTCTGATAAATGAACTCTGTATTATAGCGATTAAGGATGCTATGGAAGAGAAGAATTATGATGAAGCAGAGAAGCTTTGTTTAGAGAAGGCAAATGCAGAAAATACATGGCATTATCGTAGTGGTGATCCGGAAGATTGGAATAACATGCTATATGACATATATAAGACAGGAAACAACAGTGAAAAGCAAATCGCACAGGCAAAAAAGCTGTTATTAATGGGAAATGAGAAGTTCTGGGGTGTTTTGAAACAGATTTACAAAGCGTGTGGTACGTGGAATGAGAATTACGAGAGCCTATTGGATGAATTAAAGGATAGCAAGCGAACGATTTGCTATCGCAGTGTTCTTATTTCAGAAAATGAAAAGAAGAGATTGCTTGAAGATGTAATGGAGAATCCGTATGATTTATTTTATTATGGAAAATATTTGGTGAAGGAATATCCAGAACAGGTATATGAGTTGTGTTATAAGAAAATAAGCGAGAGTTGTGCTCAGGCAAAGGACAGACGAGAATATAAGAAGATAACGAAAAATATTGCGCAGTTTATAAAATGGAAGGGTAATGATACTGCTAAGTCTTTAATTGAGGAATTGAAGCAGAGGTATCCAAGAAAACCAGCATTGTTGGATGAATTGGAGAAGGTGGAGAAGAAATTGTAATTCAAATAAAATACTGAATTCATAACATCTACATAATCATGTAATCTGTTTTCACTCGATGTCAGTTTGACATACAGAAGAGAAGTCTCCTGTGCCAGTTGGTAAAGATGGACAATATCATTCTGGTCATCAAAGATAACTGAGGAATTATATTCCTTGATAAACTCATCGATAATGGGAAAACAAAAGGCAAGTTGTATAGATTAAAATAATTCGTCGCTTTTTAGCTGAAAAAGCGACGAAATAAGCGACAAAAAAGTTATTTTATCATGAGAATTATCTGATAGGTGTAAATGTCAACATACTTTTGTACAAAAAGTGGAAAATTTTTTTGTACAATTACCAGTGCTATGCTTCAGCCTCCTGCGTCTCCAGATAGGCTCGTTTATCCTTCAAACGATATGACGGTCCTTTTATGGATATGACTGAGGAATGATGTAACAGTCTATCTAAAACAGCATTAGCCAGTGTTGCTGATCCGAATATCTCACCCCATCTTGAGAACGGAGTATTGGTAGTTATTATTGTACTGTTTTTCTCATAGCGTCTTGCTATAAGCTGGAAAAATAGGTTGGCTGAATCAAGATCAATCGGCATATATCCAATTTCATCAATAATTAATACTTTGTATTTAGCAAAGAACTTTAGCCTTGATTCAAGTCGGTTCTCATGATGTGCAGCCTTAAGCTGATTCATAAGATTTTCAAACGTTATGAAATAAGTTATATTTCTTGCTTTGGCACAGCTTATACCAATGGATGTTGCTAGGTGTGTCTTGCCGACACCGCTTGAACCTACAAACAGGATATTTTCGTGATTGTCGAGAAATCCAAGATCGCAAAGTTCAAGCATTTCCTTTTTGTTTACATTAGGCTGAAAATCGAAATCAAAGTCCTCCATTGTTTTTATAAATGGAAAGTTTGCTACATGAACATTTGCATTTTCTCTACGTATTTGATTGTTCTTCTTTTCGATTTCAACCAGTTCCTCAAGAGCTTCGCTAAAGGATTTATCACCTTTATTTACAAGCTCTATGTAGTAATCGAGATGCTCCTGCATCTTTTGTATGCCTAATTCACTCAGGACATTAAGTAACTTTTGTGATGATGACATTGGTTCTCCTTCTACAGGAGTGCATCCATCTGCCTTAGATTCATCTCAGCAAGTGCTGCGATATCATCATCATTTTTTATATAACCAGAGAGTAACTGAGTATAATGCTCTTTTTTATAATTAAGTCTTTTGTCACTTAATGAATGTGTTGCTATAAGATCCGTGCTATAATAAGTTTGCAGAGATTCATTGGAAACCTTTAATCTTACTGGTTTTTCTACGTAATCAGCAGGGACGGAATACTTGTTTTTCATGTAAGTGACCATAGAATCCCTTCTAATCGTGGTTTGGCGATCGTGGGTAAGATAAGATTCAAGGACTTTTTCACTAGGTAATGATTGCAGGGATTCCTTTTCTTTTTGGAAAAGAAGTATTGGTGGAACACCAGTTTCATCACATATACGCTCGCATACCTTTTTATTTATCTTACTAAGAATAGCAATCAGCTCTTCTTCGGTTTCAAATTCGCCTTCATATGGAATTAACCAGGCAAGGAACTTATTTAGAGCCTCTACCTTACCTTTAGTAAATGCATGACGCGGTTTGCAAAGCTTAATTTTAAAGCCCATATCCTTGGCAAAAGCCCGCATCTCATTACTGATGTTAGCTCTATTGCCATCACGATCGACAACAGACGACATGTTGTCAAAAAGGATTTCTCTGGGTACACCACCGGTAGCCTTAAATGATGCTATCAGGCAGTCAAATACATCCTGTCTTGTTTTATATAGTTTGTAAGTAAAGACGGGGTATCTAGAATAACCCAGTTTATAATCAAACACCTGAAAGGTGAATGGTTCTCCATAACGATTGTGGAGGGTTACATCTTCCTTCCAATCAACCTGCGCTTGTACACCCATATCCGTTTCATAACGGGGATGACCTTTTTCTGTCTTCTTGGTTTTCAAGCCTTTGGATTTAACATATTTATTAAAGTTTGAGTATGTTCCAATACTGGAATCAACCTCATCCTTGATATATTCATAGACCGCTCTGACATTAGCTCCTCTAAGTGACAGCTTTGTCTTAATAAGGTCATAATGCTCATCGAGTCTGCTGGACTTATTATGATGCTTAGGTTTGACTTCGTATCCGTCATAATACCTTTTGACAGTCCTACGATCCAGGTCGTACAGACGAGCCAGTTCTGAAAAGTTTGGTTTTATATTGCTCAACTTTAGTATCTGAAGCTGAGTGATTAATCCTTTATCCATGGTGAAAATCCTCCCATGGAAATGGTATCAATCACAAGTGGGATTGTACATTTTTATTTTCCACTTTTTTACATTTAAATAGTAGCATTTACACTGTACTACCAGAATCTGCAACAGAATTATGAAGAAGTAAATTTAATAAAAGTAAGAATTGGATATTTTGATGATATACGATTTATTAATAGACTAACATTTTTAAAACACAAGATAGCACAGCCTAGTTTTAAAGAGCTTGAATTCTAAACAGAGTCTTATAATTGGAAGAGATAAGCCGATTATGAGGCTCTGTTTTTATAATAATGCGCAGATTTTTGTATTACAAAAAGATAAAAATTATAATAAAGATAATACTAAAATCATTTTATTAAAAATAAAAAATTATTAAAGTAATAATAATTTAAATGATAATTCAAAGAAAATGAATATTACAGTAGATATATGTATATAATAGAATTGTAGAAAGAAAAGAAAGAAGGCTGAATATGAGCAAAACATCAAAAATTAAAGAATGCATAATTACACAATTATCAGATTATAAATCACATGAAGTTTCAGAAATAAAGAAAAGCATAAGAGATAGTTTTGATGAAGAATTAGGTGAGGGAGTTATTGCAAGTGCATTAAGAACAATGACGATTGCAGGAATAGTTGAAAAACCTGAAAGAGGAAAATATAAGCTGTTGAAACAAGAGAGGGAAGAGGATACCAATATAATAGAAGTTAACGATAAAGCTTGTCTTAAGCACCAGATAATAGAGTTGACTCAGCAGTATGAGCAGAATGTAATTCAAATTATAAATAATATAGAAATTACGGAACAGAACATGGAAGATATTAAAGAGAGAATTGAGTTAAGAAAAAAAATAGAAAAAATGTGTTATGAAGTAATGAACATGTAGGGCAGTATTTGCAGTAGAAGGTAGGAAGTAAATTAATGTCAGATTACGAGATAATTATGGTAATATTTGGGACTGCAACATTACTCCTAGTATTTGGCAGTTTTATTCTAAAAGTGATTTCATTTTTAGAAAAGAGAAAGTAAAGCATCTGATGATTAGATATGGAAAACTTTTTGAATCAGGCATTAAAGATAAGACCTAACATTACAATAGGAGCAAAATCACATTTATACAGTGGATAGATTGTAGATTATCTGATATAGTAAAATATAGATGGGGAAATACTGATGTTATATAGGAATATAAGTATCAGTAGAAAGGAATTATAAGATGAATAAATCAAATTTAAAAGAAAATTTGGATAAATTACAGATAGTCGCAAAGGAAAGGACTGTAAAAACACAAAATATAGAGTATGATCTTGAGACACTTGTAAAAAAGATTAAAAGAGGCATTATAAAGCTGAATCCAGATTATCAGAGAAATCACCGTTGGACAGAGACGGAGTCATCCAGACTAATGGAGAGTTTAATATTGAATATACCGATTCCTACGGTATATTTGTCGCAGGATGTAGATGTAGATGAGGAAGTGGATGATGATATCTCAAGATATTCAGTAATAGACGGACAGCAGCGTCTTACGGCAATATACGGATTTATGACAAATACATTTCAGCTTGAGGGGCTGGAAGTCCTGGAGCTATTGAATGGTCTCTATTATAAAGATTTACCCCCTTTTCTTATAAGAAGGTTAGAGGAAAGAACAATAAAATGTCTGCGTATAGATTCAACGGTTGATCCACAGGTCAAGTTTGATATTTTTGAAAGATTGAATTCAGGAGCAGTTCAGCTTGAATCGCAGGAATTGCGTAATGCCATTTACAGGGGTAGATTTAATGATATGATAAAGCAATTGGCAAAGAATAGTGATTTCAGAGAGCTGCTTGGAATTGATTTAATTAATCCTGATGAAAATAACAAAGTGAAGAAAATGCAGGATGTAGAATATGTATTAAGATTTTATTCATATATGGGCGGTGAAGGCGAAAATATGAAAAAGTCTTTCAAGGATTTTCTTTCAGAGCAGATGGATAAGTTTAACCAATATGATGATGAGAAACTCAGCGAGATGAAACGGTATTTTGAAAAGGTTATGAAATTGATTATTTCACAGCTTGGAAAGGATGCATTTGCAAAATATAAGGTTGAAGACAATAAGTTAAAACTTCAGTCTCATTTTAATGCTGCTGTTTATGATGCAATTTCTATAGCTATAGCAGATATTTTAATGCAAAATGAGAATTTTGTGATTACGGATGAAATGAAACAAAAAATAACTGAATTATTTTTTAACCCTGATTTTATTAACAGTATCAATGGTAGTCCAAATGATAAGTCCAAAATTCTCAGCAGGATAAGTATAGTAAAGGGAGTATTACAATAGTGAGTACATTTGCATCAGATTTTATGGATAAATTTGATGCCAGATGGGATGAAGTAGATGTTCTTATTAAAATGGCTGAGCAGATTGGCACTGAAGATGCGAAGTATAATGTGTTGTGCAGGGCTGCAATTGTGTTGGTAGTGGCTAATTTAGAAGGATGTTTACAGGAAATCATAAGATGTTTAATAGATGATATAAATATAAATGACGCTTTTTTAATATCGTCTGACAGGATGAAGAGAACATTTTGTAGCCAATTTATTGACAGGGACAGTAAGAACTATGAAAAAAAGGTTACCAGAATGATGGATTTGTTTGAACAGACGAATATAAAATATACAGAAGAGCCATTTTTCTATGAAAATAACAAGAATCCCAAGGCATCAGTAATAGAAAAGTATTTTGAAGAAATTGTAGATAAAAACTTTTGGGGATATATAACAGACTGTAATATAGAAAAGATTTTTGAAAATGATTTGGAGTTTATAGACAGTATGACAAAACAGCTTAGTGATATCCTTACAGAAGGTGTCATGGAATTCCCGTATAAACTTGATATATCGAAGATTGAATTTAACCTGTCTAAAGATAAGGTATCTGATGACTGTCTGTGGAAAACCTTTTTGAATCAGACATTAAAAGCAAGACATAATGTTGCACATGGAATATCATTTGACAATACGATGTCTATAGAAGAAATAAAAAACACAAGAGATAAAATAATAATTTTGGAAAAACTCTTTGCAGTATTAATATTCAAATATGGAATTAAAAGCCAGCCGGAAATATAAAAGTTCAAGATTAAGCTTTTAGATAAGTTATTGGAGAATTATGAATATGGTTTGTGCTTTTGTACTTGATAAAATCGCGCCAGGCCTTAGGTCTGGCGCGATTTTTCTGTGTATAAATCATTGCGGGATTATATAAGAAAACGTTTTGCTGGTACTGTTCTGTCGAAAAATGTCGAATGGTATGGTTTGAAATTTTTAATTCGAAGAATGATAATTATTATATGTAAATGTCGAAAAAAGTTGATTTGCGGAGGTACGTATGAGTAATGTAAATGGATGCAAATGCAGTGATAACAGGCCTATATTAGCAATTTGTTATGATTTTGACAAAACATTATCACCGGATGACATGCAGGCTCAGGGATTTATACAGTCAGTGGGATATGAGACCTTGAAATTCTGGAATGAGTCCAATGACCTGGCAACTAAAAATGATATGGATCAGAATCTGGCGTATATGTATATGATGTTTGAAAAGTCAAGGGGAAAAGTATTGTTTACCAGAAATGAGCTAAAAAATGATGGAGCTAAGGTAGAGTTGTTCCCTGGTGTAAGGACATGGTTTGCTCGTATAAATCAATACGGAAAAGATAAGGGGGTTGTGATTGAACATTACATAATATCGTCCGGCTTAAAAGAAATGATAGAAGGAACGGCAATTGCCAGAGAATTTAAGAAAATATATGCGAGTTCATTCTATTATGATGAAAGAGGAGTAGCTGTATGGCCGGCACAGGCAGTTAATTATACGAACAAAACGCAGTTCCTTTTCAGGATAGAAAAGGGAGTTTTAGATATTAATGAACAAAAGGTAAATGCATATTTCAGACCTGAAGAGTATAGAGTACCATTTAGAAATATGGTATACATAGGCGACAGCGATACAGATATACCATGCATGAAGCTGGTTAATGTTAATGGTGGGCATTCGATCGGTGTATATAATTCTGAGACGCAGGATAAAAGCAAAGTATTTCGTATGATGGAGGAAAAACGTATAAGATACTATGCGCCCGCGGATTATACGGAAGGATCAAGTCTTGAATTGCTTTTGAAGCAGATTATAGATAGGACAGCAGCAAATGAGATACTCGAAAGAGCACATTTTAACTGTGAGACAGAAAAAAATAGAGAAAGTAATAATACAAATGTTGCAGAAATAAAAAAGGAAGAACTAATTAAAAATCTGGAATATAGTTCAAAGTTTGCGGACACTCACGAGACAATAAAGGAATTGTCCAAGATAACTGATTGGTCAGATGCGCAGAAGAACGAGCTCCTGAGCATCGCATTAGAAAATAAGCAGGTCAGATATATATTACGTGATGAGGACGTAAGGGAATTTTATAAAAAAATCTGCAAGGAAAACAATAGTGAGTATGTTGAAAAAGTTGTCGCATTAATGGATGAAGAATCTATTCGGTAATACAATTATTTAGTCATTTTATAATATCAATAATAAATTTATAATTTAAAATGGAGAATGATATGAAAATACTGTTTTTACATTTAAGCGATGCTCATTTAAGAGACAATACAATGTTGTCGCAGATTAATACCGGTGCGATTGTACGTTCATTGGCTCAAATGGGAGAATTTGATGAATGTGTTCTTATATTCTCAGGGGATATTGTGCAGAGTGGTGGAGAAAATGAATATAAGATTGCAAGTAGGATGTTTACCAAAATATTGAAGGAAATTAATGATAAATATTTTGATGGGAAAAAACATATTCATGTTATGGTTGTCCCTGGAAATCACGATAATGTGGTAATAGCACCATATAAAAATATTGAGGAATTAAAAAACTATTATACTGACAAAAAATTAGAAGATCATTTCTACAATGAACTTAAGCAACTAAGCAATTTTTATATTTTTGCGAATAGAAATAGATGCTTTGATAAGAGTAAAATTATTGATGTGCGTACTATAGCTTTAGGTCATCTGCATATTAAGTTTAATTTGATTAATTCCGCTCCATTTTCTCTTCTCGGAAGTGATAATGGAGATAAGGGTATGCATTATTTGCCAGAAAGAGAAATAAGTAAATTAGATTGGTCTGGAAAAGAAGATTATACTATATCGATTATTCATCATGGACCAGAATGGTTCAACGACGAAACAAAGAAATTACTTTATGAAAAGTTATACACAAATAGCAACTTGATTTTTGTAGGACACGAACATTATTCTAAGAACGAGGATAAGCTCGTAAACGGAAAACATAGAATTGATATTTCAACAGGGATTGCATTGAATGGAACTAATACAGAACATGGATTTAATGCAATCATTTTAGATACTAATGTAAAAAAACTTAAAGGCTACAAATATATTTACAATGGAAATATATTTAAACCATCTAAAATACCAATACTACAAAATGATAAAATAGTCTTTAAAGGTAAAAATAGATTTAGGCATACAGAAAAATATGAGGAGTATCTGCTTACTGAAAATGACCAAAGAGAAGGGGAAAGGTATATGGATTACTTTGTTTTTCCACTGTTGGAATCAAAGAATATTAATGATGAATTGAAGAATTACAGCGCCCCTACTATAGAAAAATTTATTGAATTACTGCAAACAAAGAAAATAATTTCAATTGAAGGTGGTAACAGAACAGGGAAAACTATTCTTGCTAAATATTTATGTTCTTATTTATCGAAAGAATTTATTTCAATTTTTTTGACAGAAGATGATTTTGGAACAAAAGACAATAATAAAATAATAAAGTATGCATTGGAAAATCAATATGGTGAGGATGCAGATTATGATGTCTTTGAGCAAATGGATGACAATGATAAAGTGTTAATTGTAGATAGATACGACAAAATCTCAAAAAACAGATGGAATGATTTTTTTAATGCTGCAAGAGAAGAGTTCGGCCATATAATTCTGTTTTGTGGAATTGATTGGAAAATTAATATAAAAGAAAAAGCAATAGAAGAATTAACAGAGGATAGTATATCCTATTTAAAAATATGTCCATTTTATTATACAAAAAGAAAAGAATTAATAGAAAAAATATGCAATAGTAATAATATTAGCAAGGAACAAAAAATTAAAGATGTAGAAAAAATGGTTACACGAATAAATGATGAAATTACAAATCAAATTAAATTTTTTCAGCTAACCCCAGATTTTATCTATCAGTATGTAACCTATTATTTAAACTTCCCTTATATCAAAACCCAAAATAATAGTAATATTTTTAATAAGGTATTTGAGGGAAATATCACATTTAGAATAAGCAGAAGTACAAAAGAGGAGAACTTATCTGAAATACTGACAGCATTAGATTATGTTGCTCATAAAATACATTTTAATAAATTGTATCCGCTGCCTAATAGTGATTTCGAGGATGCTATAAACGAGTATAATAACGATTATGATAATTCATTAAAAGCTAAATTAGTGTATGATGTGGCAATTAAAGCAAATATTTTGAAAGAAGTTACAGATAAATTTGCTGTTGCTTTTTGTGATGAAAATTTGCTTGCATATTTTGTTGCCAGTCATCTAAATAGAAAGTTTAACGAAGGGAGGGGTAATGATGAATTACAATATATTCTAAACAACATTTGTTTTGGAATTAATGGAGATATACTATTGTTTTTGTCATATATAACAAGTAATGTGCAAATATTAAATCCTATTATGAAAAGCTTGATAAACCATATGGATTCATGGAATGAACTGGATATTGATAATAAAAATGTTGAGTATCTAACAAAACCGATGAGGCCAATAAAAACAGAGTTGCCTGATAAAAAAGAGAAAAAGAAACACGAAGACGATAAAAATAATATGGAGAAAGAAATAGTAAAAAACAGGCAACATGAAAATGACATTGAAAGTTTGTATTCGTATGATGAGAAAAAAGTAAATTCATTTGGTAATAAAATAAGTAAATCAATTATATATTTGGAATTGGTGGCAAAAATACTACCAAATTTTCGCCATATTCTTAATGGAGCTCAAAAACAGGCTATTACAAACATTTTATATACTTATCCTAATAAATTGCTGTATTTTATGTTGAAAGATATAGATGTGAATTGCAATAAAATTATGGATGAAATTATGCATAAACATCCGAAGACAAAAAGAGGACTACTTATTACAAAAGATATGTTAATGAAATCGTTACAAAATCAATCACTTGCTTATATTTTAGGAGTATATGATTTTGTCGCTTGTACAGCTGCTACTGGCAAGGCGATGAAGGAATTGAATGAAAAATTTGATTATAATCAAAATACTAATTATAAAATTCAAAACATCATGATGGAAGAGAATGTTGGAAATTTTGTTGCTTTATCAGAAAAGGCTGAAAAATTATATAAAAGAACAGAAATAGGTATTGTGAAACAGATGCTGATTGCTATTATGAGAAAATATTTTCTGACTCATGATGTTGTGTTAACGGGAAATACACAACATGTTGTTTCGGTATTTTTTGAGGAGAGTGAGCAAAAGGAGCTGCAGATGGTACAAGCAAAAAATAGATTTACAAAAAAATAGCAATCGCTATGACGGAGTTTCACCGACAGGTCATTTAATTGCGCAAGGTAATGACCAACTTACACAATTTTAATACACTTTTTAGTGTTAAAAGCGATTGCCTATATAAAGGATATGATAATTATGACTGTTTTATGCTATGGAAATGTAGAAATTAAAGAGCAGTTTGAAATATTAAGAGAGGTGATTGAAGAAAAGAAGCAGTAATAAAAGTTGATGTAAGATTCAAGTAAGGGTATAATCCATCACCGTGCATTACGCCCTTACTTAATGCACAATAAATAAACTCCCAGAGAAAAACTCCTTCCGACTTGAAGTGACACAGACATAATGATATACGAGGCGAAAGGTGACAACGTCAGTGTGGGAGTGTGTGAAACTTTTTCTGTAAATAGCTAATAACAGCA
>ULXH01054169.1_pt1 | contig 12084 bp, 8 predicted proteins | sample 1961101 | NCBI WGS metagenome assembly ULXH01 (sample SAMEA4835833, study PRJEB28245) | human gut metagenome | biome: gut microbiome; material: fecal sample | place: Denmark | collected 2008 | reverse complement strand
ATCCTGCCGATAGAGAATGGACGTCTATCATCATCGTAACTACAATGATTGTGCTGAGTGCTATTCTTCGTTTCTGTCAAGAGTGGAAAGCCAATCGCTCTAGCGAAGCTTTACAAAAAATGGTTACTAATACCTGCTATGTAAAGCGTGTTGGCTTTCACGATGGCGAAATAAGCAACGAAGAGTTGGTACCGGGCGATGTGGTGATGCTCTCTGCTGGAGATATGATTCCTGCCGATATCCGTATCATAGAATCGAAAGACTTGTTTATCAGTCAGTCGAGTCTTACGGGAGAGTCGGATTCTATAGAGAAATTCCCTAATCTGTCTGTCGGTTATAGCGAAAAGAGTAGCATTGTCGACCTCGATAATATCTGCTTTATGGGCTCTAACGTAGTGAGCGGCTCTGCCAAGGGAATAGTGTTCCAAACAGGAAACAATACTTACTTAGGAACGATAGCAAAGAGTGTGGCAGGACATCGTGCCGCTACCGCCTTCGATAAAGGTATCACTAAAGTAAGTCTGCTGCTTATCCGCTTTATGCTCATTATGGTACCCATAGTGTTCATGGTAAACGGTATTACTAAAGGCGACTGGATGGAGGCGTTTATCTTTGCCATCTCGGTAGCTGTAGGCTTGACTCCGGAGATGCTGCCCATGATTGTTACCGCCAATCTGTCGAAGGGAGCCATGGTGATGTCTCGTAAGAAAACCATCGTGAAAGACCTCAACGCCATACAGAACTTCGGTGCCATGAACATACTCTGTACCGATAAAACAGGAACCCTTACACAAGACCACATAGTGTTAGAGCGTCATGTAAACGTAGACGGTACCGAAGATAAAGCGAACCGAATCTTAAGGCATGCCTATTTTAATAGCTACTTCCAAACGGGACTGAAGAACCTGATGGACCGAGCCATACTCTCGCACGTAAAAGAGTTGGGACTAGAATCACTGAGCTGCTCTTATAAGAAAGTAGACGAGATACCTTTCGATTTCACACGCCGTCGTATGTCGGTAGTGGTAGAAGACCTGAAAGGCAAGCGTCAAATCATTACTAAGGGTGCCGTAGAAGAAATGCTTGGAGTATGCTCTTTCGCCGAGTTCGACGGAGAAGTACATCCATTGACCGAGGCAATGCGTACCAAGGCGCAACGCTTTGTAGAAGAGATGAATGCACAAGGTATGCGTGTGCTGGCGTTGGCGCAGAAAAGCTTCCTCAGTAAGGAGAACAATTTCTGCATCGACGATGAAAAAGACATGGTTCTGATAGGTTACTTGGCATTCCTTGACCCACCCAAGGAGTCGGCAGCGCAGGCTATCAAGCAACTACACGAGCATGGGGTAGAGGTAAAGGTTCTCTCGGGCGATAACGAAGCTGTGGTAAAAGCTATTTCTCGCCAAGTAGGAATTGACACATCGGCATCGGTAACCGGTCCGGAACTAGACGTGATGAGCCATGAAGAAAAGATGGAAGCGGTAGTGAATAGCGGCATCTTCTCTAAGCTTACACCTATGCAGAAAGCCGAAGTAATTCAACTCCTTCAAGCTAATAAGAACACTGTGGGCTTCTTGGGTGATGGAATAAACGATGCAGCAGCTCTCCGCGAATCAGATATAGGTATCTCTGTCGATTCGGCAGTCGATATCGCCAAAGAGAGTGCCGATATAATTCTGCTCGAAAAAGACCTGATGGTTTTAGAGAACGGAGTGATAGAAGGTCGCCGCACGTTCGGTAACATAGTGAAGTATGTCAAGATGACCGCTAGTTCTAACTTCGGAAATATGTTCAGCGTGTTGGCTGCCAGCGCCTTCCTGCCGTTCCTGCCCATGCTGCCCATTCATCTGTTGATTCAGAATTTGCTCTATGACATATCTCAAACCACTATCCCCTTCGACCGTATGGATAGCGAGTATCTGCGTCGTCCTCGTATTTGGGACTCAGGCGATTTGAGCCGCTTCATGATATGGATTGGTCCTATCAGTTCCATCTTCGATATCGTTACCTATATGGTAATGTGGTGGGTGTTTAAGTGCCAAGGTCCCGAGACAGAAGCCCTCTTCCAGTCGAGTTGGTTTGTAGAAGGCCTCCTTTCGCAGACATTGATAGTGCATATGATTCGTACCCGTAAGGTGCCCTTCGTGCAGAGCTGCGCTTCCTGGCCCGTTATGCTCATGACATTCTCTATCATGGCTATAGGCATCTGCGTACCGTTTACTTCGTTTGGCAGTTCTATAGGTCTTGTACCACTGCCTTGGTCGTACTTCCCATGGTTGGTATGCATTTTGCTGTCATACTGCATACTTACACAGTGGCTAAAGACCAAGTATATCCGAGTGTTCAACCGCTGGTTATAAAACTTCGGTGTGGCGTTTGATGGCCCTAATCAGGCGTCACACCTATTCAAATCGTGATGATTATGAAATGTATATTGATGATTATTTTAAGTTGCGCTTGCTTCTATGCCTCTTCTGCGCAAAGCTTTAGCGGAGAATACACTACAGAGTGGCAATGGGATATGAAGAAAGAAACCAATTGGGTTAATCTGTTGAGGCTGAATCTCAGTGTTCCGCTGTTTGATGGAAAAGGCTCTTTAGAAGCCGCCACAATTCATTCGGCTAAAACTAACAACCGGATAATAGACGAATGGCAGACCTTCTCTAACATAGAAGAAGATAATCAGTGTGCAGCGATTGCTGTTTTGGGATACATGCACCAATGGAAAAACGCCCATCTGTTTCTTGGAGTCAGAAACGTGAACGAAGATTTCTTTACCTCCGATGTTACGTCGCTCTTCACCAACAGTTCATGCGGAATATTTCCTACGATTTCTGCCAGTTACTCCATAGCCAACTATCCGTTTTCGGGGTTGACGGTCTACTTTGATGTGAGCCGAGGCGGATGGACGTTTAAGAATAGCATCTATAACGGAGTGGGTTATAACGGATGGAAGCATCATGACAATCCTTTCTTGGTTCGGCCAGAGAAAGACGGAGTATTCAATATGTCGCAGTTAGAGTATTCTGATGGCGGTGGATGCTACTATGCAGGAGTAGCCGTACACACCCGTCGTTTCCCCATAGACGAAGAAGGCGAGATGGTTACGGCAGATGAATCCGTTAGTAAGGCTACTTGCGCATGGTGGGTATATGGAGAGCAACTTGTATGGCACGCCAATGAGAAGAGCCTCTTCTGTATGGCTCAGTATTCAGAAAACACCTGCCATAAGAACGGATGTTACCGATATGCCGAGGTAGGATGCGCTTACCGTGACGATAGTAATGAGTGTGGACTTACGGGGCAGTACGCCCGTTTCTTACAAGGAACCGAGTATTCTGTAGAAGTTACGTGGAAATGCCGTATCAACCGCTCGCTTTCGGTGCAGCCTGCTTTTCAGTACATCACTAATGCCGGCGGAGATTATGCTGTGCTAATGGCACGCCTATATTGTAGTTTTTGAGAATGAGTAAATAAAGAGGTATATCTCAATGAACTCATTGATAATAATCCTGCTTTACGCAGTAGTTTGCCTGTATGTCATGAGATGTGAAAACAGGCATAGCCGAAAGAATATCAAGCGATTTATCTTTCGTAGTAATAGAAAGGGGAGAGGTGTTAATTGATAATTAAAAAAAACGCACTGAAATCTCAGCGCGTTTTTCCATATAAATATGTCCAGTTAAATTTCACCAACGGTGAATTTCTCAGGATGCTTACCTACGAAGTCCTTGAAATACAATTTGATTTCGCGCATATCCTTTTCGATGTCTCCGCTCGGTATTATAACCTTGTTGGCGGTGACACACTTTTTCTTGTAGTCGAATCCGGCAAGAACGATAGGTATGTTAGCGCCCAACGCCATGTAGTAAAAGCCCTTCTTCCATTCAGGATTAGCAGAACGAGTACCCTCTGGAGTAACCGCTATGCGGAATTCCTTACTAGCCTTAATTTTCTGCACTATCTGATCTACCAACGATGTATGCTTGCTTCTGTACACAGGCACGCCACCCATCCAGCGGAACAGATAACCCAACGGGAAGAAAAACCACTCCTTCTTCATCAAGAACCCCGACTCCATACCCAATGTGCCGATAAGCACCTTTCCGATAAACAAGTCGATGTTAGAAGTATGCGGAGCTACACAGAAAATACACTTGTCGTAGTGCGGAAACGATAACTCAGCCTTCCAGCCGAATATCTTATAATAAATAAACTTGCAAATCTGCTGTTTCATCTACGTGTATAAGCTGATTTACAATCTATTTATTTAGACAATTCTACCAAAGCGTTGAATACCTCTTCTGTCTTCTGGTTAAAGTCTTCGTGCAGTTTCTTGTAAAAACCTTTCACGTTACCCGGTTCAGTGTGGCTGATTCTCTTAATCATCTCTTTACGCATGTCGCAAGTCTTCTTTACCAACTCAGCATAAGCCTGTGACTTGTTCTCGTCTTTTTCCAGTGAGAAATCTAACAAACACATGCCCAACATTACGTCAGCTATATAATTTACGTTTTTCTTCAATAATCTTCTGCTTGCCATAATTTTATTGTTTTTGGTGAATAAAAAATTTTGTTGTTGGTAAAGATAGCTTTTTTTTGTGGAATAAAATGACGGATGCCCTTTTTTCGTGTAAAAAACACGTATTTTTAAAGATACGCTTTTATATTTCCGAAAAAAAAACGAAATTTGCGCTGCATGTTTGCAATAACAGAACTTATACACCTTATATAATAAACGAAAATTATGACAAAAAGTGCATTACAAATTGCTAGAGCTGCTTATCAGCCCAAATTACCTAAAGCATTGCAAGGTGCAGTAAAGGTACAAGAAGGTGAACCTACTCAGTCGGTTGCCGATCAGGAAGCTATAAAGGAATTGTTCCCTAACACTTACGGTATGCCGTTGATTAAATTCGTAGAAGGAGAAGCTAAGAACTTCGACGCTATGAACGTAGGTGTTATTCTCTCTGGTGGTCAGGCTCCTGGTGGTCACAACGTGATCTCTGGTTTGTTCGACGGTATTAAGAAACTGAACCCTGCTAACAAGCTTTACGGATTCCTGATGGGTCCTGGTGGTTTGGTTGACCATAACTACATGGAACTTACAGCCGATATCATCGACGAATACCGTAACACTGGTGGTTTCGATATGATCGGTTCTGGTCGTACTAAACTCGAAACAGTAGAACAGTTTGAAAAAGGCTATGAAATATTGAAAGAACTCGGCATCAAGGCTTTGGTTATCATCGGTGGTGACGACTCTAACACTAACGCATGTGTTTTGGCAGAATACTACGCTGCTAAGAACTATGGCGTACAGGTTATCGGTTGTCCTAAGACTATCGACGGTGACTTGAAGAACGAGATGATTGAAACTTCTTTCGGTTTCGATACAGCTTGTAAGACATACTCTGAAGTTATCGGTAACATCGAACGCGACTGTAACTCAGCTCGTAAATACTGGCACTTCATCAAGTTGATGGGTCGCTCGGCTTCTCACATCGCATTGGAATGTGCATTGCAGACTCAGCCTAACGTATGTATCATCTCTGAAGAAGTTGAAACTAAGAACATGTCGCTCGACGATATCGTTACTTACATCGCTCAGGTAGTAGCTAACCGTGCAGCAGAAGGTCACAACTTCGGTACTGTATTGATTCCTGAAGGTTTGATTGAGTTCATCCCTGCTATGAAGCGTCTTATCGCTGAATTGAACGACTTTTTGGCTGCTAACGCTAACGAATTCGCTGCAATCAAGCGTTCTAAACAGCGCGAATATATCATCAGCAAGTTGACTCCTGAAAACGCTGCTATCTATGCTTCACTTCCTGAAGGCGTAGCTCGTCAGTTGTCACTCGACCGCGACCCGCACGGAAACGTACAGGTATCACTTATCGAAACAGAAAAGCTGTTGTCTGAAATGGTAGGTACTAAGTTGGCTCAGTGGAAAGAAGAAGGCCGTTTCGTAGGTAAGTTCGCTGCTCAGCACCACTTCTTCGGTTACGAAGGTCGTTGTGCTGCTCCGTCTAACTTCGACGCTGACTACTGCTACTCATTGGGTTACACAGCATCTATGCTGATTGCTAACGGTAAGACTGGTTACATGTCATCAGTACGTAACACTACTGCTCCTGCTGCTGAATGGATTGCAGGTGGTGTGCCTATCACTATGATGATGAACATGGAACGTCGTCACGGCGAAATGAAACCGGTTATCCAGAAAGCATTGGTAAGACTTGACGGTGCTCCTTTCAAGGCATTCGCTGCTGTACGCGAAGAATGGGCTAAGGAAACTGCATACGTATACCCAGGTCCTATCCAGTACTTCGGTCCTACTGAAGTTTGCGACCAGCCTACTAAGACTTTGCAGTTGGAACAAGCTAAGTAATCCTATCTGGTTCTAAATGAATCTATAATGATAGATATGGAGTGTCATTTCGGAGTATAGAACGTTTGCTCTATCTCCGGAGTGACATTCTTTGTAATTTGATACTTTTTTCTCTCTCTAATATAACATATATAAAATGGTTAATCAGCGTGGTGCGAAAGCTAAAGGTACCGTAAAACGACGGAGTTCGTCTTCTTCCGGCAAGTCCCGGCGAAGCAAAAAGAAGAAATTGGTACGAAATTGGACGGTGCCCATGTGGCTGTATTACGTCCTTATGGGATGCGGATCGGCTTTCATTTTGATATGTTTCTATTATTTCTTTATCCGCCCGTATTCTTATCGTTGGAAACCTTGTTACGGCACACGTGCTTATGGCGTATGTCTGCCTAGCTCATTTCAGGTGCATGGTTTCGATATTTCACATCATCAGGGAGATATTGACTGGGATGCGTTGCAGCAAACTCAGCACACTCCGTTCCCTATCCGTTTTGTCTTTATGAAGGCTTCAGAGGGGGGCGATTTCAGTGATACTACTTTTACGCGCAATTTCGACGCTGCCCGTCGGCATGGTTTTATCCGCGGGGCGTATCATTTCTATAATCCTCATACCGACGCTGCTCGTCAGGCCGATTTCTTTATCCGTTCTGTCAAGTTGGAGAAGGGCGATTTGCCGCCTGTGCTCGATGTTGAGCGTGTAGGCGATGACGCAAGCCGTCTTCGTAAGAATCTTAAAATCTGGCTTGATAGTATTGAGCGTCATTATCATGTAAAGCCCATTCTTTACGCTTCTTATAAGTTTAAGACTCGTTATTTGTCGGATTCTATTTTTAATACTTATCCTTATTGGATAGCTCATTATTATGCTGATTCTGTGCAGTATAAGGGTGATTGGAAGTTCTGGCAGCATACTGATGTTGGTCAGTTGCCGGGTATTTCGGAGAGTGTTGACCTTAATGTGTTCAACGGCTCTTTTGATGAGTTGAAGGAGCTTACTTTGAAGTAATTTCTTTTTTGATTTCGCTTTGTGTGTTCGCTTTGTGTATTCGCTTTGTGTATTCGCCATGCGGATGGATTTACTTTTTCTTTTGCCTTGATGCAAAAGAATAAAGTAACAAAAAGAAAAAATCAAGGCTACGTCTCCGGGCCTACTCCGGAAAGGTCGTTCTGGCACTGAAAAATGAACTCGCTTCGTTTCACTACGCTCAAACAGCATTTTTCAGCACCGCCCGTCCATTCCTCCGCTCACGCCCCTCCGCCTAGGCCGTTCCATTATACGCCAAGGCGCTTCGCTGTTGGCTTTTTGTTTTGGCTTTGCCTTGTCTTCTGTCTTCGTTTCTTTTACGCCAAGGCGCTTCGCTGTTGGCTTTTGTTTTGGCTTTGTCTCGCCTTCGGCTTTTGCTTCTTCTCCTTACTCTTTTATAGGTGTTAACTTATTTATTTCTCTCAGTGTCATTGGCGTCATAGAACGTTCGGGCAACGGGTTTTCTAGCTTCACTTGCATCTATAGTTTAATAATCGGTCTCGGAGTACCTTTTGGAGGGGTTAGGTGATTTACATGCGAATTTCGAAAAAAAGAATGAGATTCGCAGAAAAAAGAATGTGATGTTTCAAGTGAAAGAATACGAATGGATGGTTGAAACATCGTATTCTTTTATCGGTTTTTATGCGGTGAATTTCTGAAAAGAATTCCAGTGATTATTAAACATTCTATTAATATTATTCATATTGTGCAAAGAAAAGCGATGTATGTACTTTTCGTGGTACACACACCGCTTTAAATATCGATATAGTAAATTATTATTCGGCTATGCAGATGGTTACACGGTTTTCGGTAGCGCTTCCAAACGGCTGTACAGTGTCGCCTTTATGGTCAACACTGATACGGCTGGCTGCAATGCCTTTGTCTTGTAATGCCTTGGCTACTGCTTCGGCACGTTTCTTAGATATACGTTTGTTTACGGCAGCTGTGCCGGTCTGCTTGTCGGCATAACCGCAGACTGTTACTTTAGCGTCGGTATGCTGGTTCAGGTAAGATACCAGACTTTCAATCTTGCTCTGCTCTGAAGTACGGATTTCGGCCGAGTTGATACGGAAGAATACATTCTGTGTCATTGCTTCAACTGCCTGTGCTTGGACTGGAGCCGGTTCTTCTTTCGCTTCTTGTACGGGCTGTTCTACTGGAGCTACTGGGGTAGGTTCGTAATAAACTGGCGCTGTTTTCTTGTGAGTCTTTCCAAACTTGAAAGTGAAGCCCGCCAGCGCATTGAATTGCCAATCGCCATTATTGGCTTTCTTGGAGTTGTATTTATCAGACAGCACGTTACTGTTTACTTCGATGTTGAAGTATACACGATCGCTCAATCGCAAGTTGGTACCCAAGCCTATACGTCCTGCTACATTTACCTTGTTGTCACGCCAAAGGTACTCCAACTTGTTTCCTGCATCGTTCAGGGCTACGGCTTCATCGTTGTTGAATCCGCCATTAACGCCTACTCCGGCAAAGAGGTAAGCGTTAAACACACGCTTGTGGCTATAGCCACAGAACAAAGCGCTAAGGTCGAGTGTAGCGTCTACATTACCCTGTAGATAATTATATTTATATACGGTTAGCGGACTAACCCAAGCACCTTTGGCTTCCCAGCCTGAGAGGCCTGCGCGCAATCCCCACAACGGTGTGAACTGGTATCCTGCATAGATAGCGACTGCCGGCGAAATAAGGTCGCCAAACTTGGCTTCGCCAACAGTGTGCGAAGCTCCTGCTTGTACTTGCATGTACCAATGCGGGTTAAATACTGTCTTTCCTTCTTCTTTGATTTGAAGGTTTCCGTCTCCTGTTTGTGCAATAGCTGTAATTGTACTCAATCCAAGTGCAATAGCAGTTAGATTTTTTCTTAGTCTCACAATTCTGTTATTATAGATTATACATTCATAATACATTCTCATGTATTCATAAACAAAAATATGAAATATTTCTTTACAGTGTGCTATTTGTCGTATATTTTTATTGGGGGGATTTTTTTGTTGTTTTGAAATTTTATCGTGTGATTACTAAAATCGTATTTTGAATGCAAAAGAGTTTTTTTGTCATCTGATGAATGATATTTAAAACAAATATATATCGAAATAAATCTTTTTTTTGCTCAAAACTCATTTTAACAGAATGGCGGACTGGCAACCTAATACAGGATACAAATGAACTAAACGTTAGCCTTAAAACGCAGGTTTTCGTCAGATAGTGGAAGTTTGTTGTAGGAAATTCAGTAACTTTGCAATTAATAACAACAATCTTTAATTGTATAAAGTATACTTCTGACTTATGCCGCAAAACCAACAAACGAATCAGACATCAAGGATAGTGTGGCTTGATGTACTGAGGTTGATTGCCATTTTTATGGTTATATGTATCCATTGCTCAGACCCGTTCAATGTATCGCCGGAGGCCCGTTCCAATCCTGAGTTTAATTTTTGGGGTGGTATTTACGGGTCGTTTCTCAGGCCGTGCGTCCCCTTGTTTGCCATGATTACGGGAATACTTCTGCTTCCGGTCAGGATGCCGGTAGAAGATTTCTATAAGAAACGGCTTCTCAGAATAGCGGTACCCTTTGTGGTGTGGTCGGTTTTATACAACCTTTTTCCGTGGATTACAGGAATACTCGGACTGCCGCAGAGCATAATCTCCGATGTGTTCGCATACGCCCCGTCGGATGCCTCGCAGTCTTTGGGCGATGCCCTTAAAAATATAGCCATGATTCCTTTGCAGTTCAATGTCTATACGGTGCCCATGTGGTATCTGTATATGCTGATAGGGCTTTACCTGTATATGCCTTTCTTTTCATCGTGGGTCGGAAGGGCCACCATGAGACAGAAGAAACTTTTCTTGGGGATATGGTCTGTGACTTTGTTTCTGCCATACGCGTATTCTTTCTTTTCTCCGGAGCTGTTTGGCCTTTGCGCATGGAATCCGTTTGGCACGTTCTACTATTTTGCCGGGTTTAATGGCTACTTGCTGCTTGGTCATTTCCTTGCCAAAGATGTGAAAGAATGGAAGTGGGGGAAAACACTTGCCGTTTGCCTGCCCATGTTTGCTGTGGGTTATGTCGCCACATATTTGGGTTTCAATGCAATGACGGCCAATTCCGCTTGTTCGGAACAGGAACTCGAATTGTTCTTCCTGTATTGTTCTCCTAATGTCGCGTTGATGACGGTTGCCTTGTTCTTGATTGTCCGCAAAGTGAGGCTCAAATCGCCCAAAGCGATGGCGGCTTTCGCCAATATAACCAAATGCGGGCTGGGCATTTACATGGCACATTACTTTGTCGTGGGATTCGGGTATGCCATTGCGGCTCATCTTGCCGTGCCGGTATCGGTGCGCATACCGGTTACGGCAACTATCGCTTTTTTGCTGTGTTGGGCTTTTGTGGCAGCCTGTTATAAGTTGGTTCCCAAATGTGCCAAATGGATATTCGGGTAGCGTTTATTATCCATCTTTTTAAGATGCTGAAGATTCATAATCATACTCGTATCATGTAGGTTTATCCTCTTTTCTGGTAAGCGTCTCCGCGGTTCTACATTGTATTAGCATCTATCTTGCCCTATCTTTCCTCTATGAAAAAATAAAGAAGAGAACTAAGAGACGTTTCCCACTTTTTCCATCCGTTCATTTAAACTACTTTTGCACTGTAAAATTAGTTTTTATGGGTAAAAAAGAGAGGATAATTTCGTTTGTATGGCAGCATATATTGCTGCTGATTTCATTGTTTATCATGACAATTGGGGTAGCTGTGTGTGTACGCAGCATGTTAGGGTCGAGTGTGATATCTACATTGCCCTATGTGTTCGAAACGGCAGGAAAGCAGATTCCTGGCATTCCGAGGCTGACCATCGGACAGTACACTTATGTGATGAACGCGGTGCTGGTAGCGGGGCAGATAGCCGTACTGCGCAGAAAATTTGAGCCGGTGCAATTGTTCCAGTTGCTGGTAGGGTTTGTTTTCGGCTCGCTTATCGACGTTAACATGTGGCTTACAGCATGGTTGGCGTCCGATACTTTGTGTACAAAGGTATTAGCTCAGGTAATAGGATGTACCATTCTGGGCGTAGGAATAGCGTTAGAGGTTCGCTGCGGCTCGGTAACGATGCCTGGCGAGGGATTTCCGGTAGCTATAAGCAGCGTTACGGGTGTACCGTTTCATAAGGTGAAAATCTGCGTGGATATCTCACTGGTAACACTGGCGGTAGTGTTCTGCTACGTGTTCTTCGACACTTGGCTATGGTATATAGTGGGGATAGGCACGCTGTTCGCCATGGTCTACGTGGGCATGGTGGTTCGTTCTGTAAGTACGCATTTAGGTTGGTTCGACCGTTTGCTGGCATATCAACCCGGCTTCCGCCGTTATGTTTACGGGTTAGCGTGACTCTTGTTTAAATAACTCAACGGTTTCTGCAGGATTATTGGTATTTTTGTAAATCCATTAAAACCCACTATTATGAAAACTTATTATTTCTTATCGCTTGTTTCTCTTTTCATGTTATGCGGCTGTACACCGAAAAAAGACCTTACTTCCGCCCGATGGGAACTGTGTCATACCACAGGGTTCCCTTCTCAAGAAGAGGGTATGGAAAATGGAGTCTCGGCATGTTACGCAGGTGTACTCGGTGGTAAACTGATTATGGCTGGAGGCTGTAATTTCCCTG
>ULXH01050336.1_pt1 | contig 12091 bp, 8 predicted proteins | sample 1961101 | NCBI WGS metagenome assembly ULXH01 (sample SAMEA4835833, study PRJEB28245) | human gut metagenome | biome: gut microbiome; material: fecal sample | place: Denmark | collected 2008 | reverse complement strand
AATCATGGCAGGGTCATTCTTAACAGTAAGCTGAATATCTGACATTATTCCGTCCTGTTCAACAGACAGAAACCCTGTCTTGATAAGCTCAAGCACAACGAGAAACGTAACAATCGTTGATATCTTTCCGGGTCTGTCCGTAAGAAGCTGTCTGAAACTGAACTTCTCATGCTTCATAAGAAATGACTTAACCTCAACAAGCCTGTCCTCTACAGACACCTCTTCCTTCTTAATCCTGCCGAACTTACTTCGGATAGGATCAATCTTTTCCTCCTGACGCTTCATGACATCCTGAAAAATGCTGTTAAGCCTGGCAAGTGTCATATCACCGACAAGCTCCTCAAGATTAACCGGAGGTCTGTAGCCTGCAACCTCAGGCGGAAGCGTGGACGGCCTGTACATAGACCTCTGTGCGTCAACCTGCCTGTCCTTAAGCTCAAGCGAGGCATATTTGAACATCTTATACTGTAAAAGCTGTTCAACAAGCTCCTGCCTTGGGTCTTCTTCCTCTCCGTCCTCGTTAACCTCTTTTGGCAGAAGCATTCTCGACTTTATGTCAAGAAGTGTTGCAGCCATCACAAGGAATTCGCTCACAACATTAAGGTCTTCCTTGTCCATCTGATTAACATATTCCATGTACTGTTCAGCAATCATGGCAATCGGAATATCATATATATTAACTTTATTCTTATCTATCAGGTGCAGAAGCAGATCCAGCGGGCCTTCAAACACCTGAAGCTTAACCGGTATTCCCATACATAACTCCATTCATCACGCTGCTATAGCACAAGGCTAAAGCCATGCTTTCCTATTATATATCAATTACATATAAATGTCCAACAAAAAAGAGACTGCATACAGATGTGGATTTATTCCGGATTCACCTTTATGCAGTCTCAATAGTTATATGTGCAGTAAAATATCTGTTATACGCGCAGTGAAAAATTTTTCTGATTGCCAACACAGGAATCATGACATATAATACTATAGTTATGAAAGTAAAATTAAAACCATTTCAGATAATTAATAAAATTAAAAATGATGACCTTCCGGGATATGCGGCGCAGTCAAGTTATTTTATACTGCTGAGCTTTTTCCCGTTTATTACGCTGCTTTTGTCGCTCATTCATTATCTGCCGCTTGAGTATGACGTGCTTATGCAGGTACTCAACGATATTGTCCCAGCATATTTTAAGGATGCGACAGTTTCGTTCATCGGTGGATTGTATTACTCATCATCCATATCATTCACCGGATTTTCAGCCATAATAACACTCTGGGCAGCCGGACGTGGATTCATGTCACTGATGAAGGGCTTTAATGCGATACATGGTATAGTTGAGGACCGCAATTTTATTGTAAGAAGGGCAATATCATCCGTACAGACACTGCTGTTCATAATAATCATTGCAGCGCTCCTTATATTCGTCGTATTCGGTAATAAGCTGCTTGGATTTACATCGAGATATTTTCCTTATCTTGCGATTGTCATAGAAGCAGTAATAGACATTAAGTGGCTGTTCTTTCCGGTACTGCTTACACTTGCATTCCTTTTTATGTTTAAATTTATTCCAAGCAGACGTCTGCCGCTGTTTGCACAGCTTCCGGGTGCTGTTATATCATCTGTCGGCTGGTATGGCTTCTCACTTATATTTGCCGTATATGTCAATAACAACACGTATTCGGCAATGTTCGGAGGACTCGGAACATTGATTCTTGCGCTGGTATGGCTATATTCGTGCATGATGATTCTCTTCTTCGGTGCAGAATTCAATTCGCTTATAAGCCATGATTATGTATCAGCCCAGCGTGTTAAGCGCTGAAAAGCAGATTTATGCCATTCAGAGTGTAAACATATTTCCGCTCATCTCCTTTTCAAAACTGAATGCCCTGGTATGCACGTTAAAATTATCAAGATACGCAAGAAGTGTCGCATCAATTGCAGCACCCGTTCTTAGCAACAGTTCTTTTACGTTAAAGTTATCTGCCAGAGTTCCTGGCGATGTTGAATTATTAAATGGCACACCGATTGTCCATGTGTTCCCGCTATACCCTATGATGCATATACCTTTCTGGCTTCCCAGCGGATTCAGATTATCTGTCAGTATGCTTACATAACTGTTATAAAAAAATGTAAATCTATCTCCCGGCTTTATTGACCAGTCAGGACTGAGTATGCACATTGAACGATTTACGGCCTGATGATTCCAGCAGCTGTTAAAATCAAGCCCGCCATCAACGACCAGTGGACTGTTTCTTTCTACATCATCATAATCAGGACTTTTGATTCCAAACTGCTCTGCTATCTCATCAGCAGTTTCGCGCAGTAGCCTCCTTGTCTCCTGACATCTGTTATAATAATATGAGTCATAATAGACATTCCTCTTATTATCTCCGAAACCATACATCTCTGCCAGCTTATCTCCTTCAAGCATACATGTCTGCGCCATAAAAACTGCATTGTACTTTTGCATGCGCTCATACACGCTTCCTAATATCTGTTGATCTGTCTTACATTCATGATTCTTAAAATAATCTGCATTATCGTAAAAATATTTTATATTATAGAATTCTGAATACATACAGTTTTTTACATCTGTTTCCGTGACCTCACTCCTGCTGTAAGCATTCATTAATACAGACATCTTGTCTATCTCATTCCATAAAAACCTTCTCGCTTTAGCTTCAGAAATTATGCTTTGTGAAGCATCGCTATAATTATCAGATATAATAGGTGAACTATCATCACCTGTTAATTCCAGTGTATCCACACCGGCATCTTCGCTGCTCACATCTGTATTATATATATCTGCATCCGTTGTTCCGATATAGTTTTTCCATATCCGACACTGATTCTCTTCACTGCCACTCATTAACCTGTTAATCTGCATAATTGCCCACCTCGTAATTCACCTCTATGCATGGATATGATGTCCATACATAGAGGTATTTGTTATAATATTTTTCAGTCTCCATTTTGCAGACGCAAAAGCGCCTGCAGCGCTAATCTCCTATCTCATAATAATAGTATATCGTCATACCTGGAACAAAACTGAATGATGACGAGGATGCTTTCGCACTAATCTGCCAGGTTCCATTTATATTATGATTTCCGGTTGAATCTTTTACATATCCCATATCAATTGATGACCTTGACGATGTTGAAGTTCTCCATGCATTAGTATCCTGTGCCTTAACACGCCAGCCACCTATCATTGATAATCTGATTCCTGAGGTTGTGGTTTTCAGGCTGACACTTTCCGCTACAGCTGTCAAAGGAATTTTGTTACCATTATCTCCAACCTTAATATCTACAGGCACTGAATAATCTGATTGTCTGACATATATTCCTGTTCCCGAATATACAGTAACAGACCCCGGTGCCATTGCTGCTTTACCTACGCACAGGTTCATTGTATCATCAATGAACTCACCACCATTTATTGCATTAGGCGTGTATATAACCATATAATAATCTGTTCCTGATTTTAATGTAATTTTATCTTTCTCTGCATAACCATAAGACAAACAGAATTTCGACTTATGTGCGTTCTCTACATCTATCGATCTATATACTATATTATTTATATCTTTTGCCTCACACACCTTAAATCTCACCTGCGGATGATGCGACATAAGTGTAAAAACAGTATCACCTCCAGCCGTAAATCTGTACCAGCTTTCACCTGTATTTGGTGTATAATGTGTCATAAACATATTTCGACTGCTTTCTGTATATCTGTTAAGCCATACTGCATTCTCTTTACCGCTAAGCATCGTCTCTACATCTGCTTTATTTCCGATACATATTCTGAAACTATTCTGAGTTGAGTTGTATGTTGTAGATTTGACCATAATCGTATAGTCTTCAAATGCTGCGTCAGTTGGTTTGTCTACAAATTTCCAACTTCTGGCATATGTTGAATTTGATGTGAGACTTGCAACTTTATTTCCTGAAGAATCGGTTACAGTCATTTCTGCATCTGACTTGCCTGTCCTTACGAGACAGATTGCTGCCGTATCAAATGATGAATAGTCCACACGGACAATATAATTTTTTATTTCGCCTTTTGCCGGCCAGACCATATTTATTACCTTCGCCAATAATATATAATTATTATGACATTTTTACAATACGTTTTTCCCAAGTGGTACTTTTCCGTTCCCAAGTGGACATGCAGTGCACAGTTTATGCCAATTATTGCTACAATATATGCAAAAAACAGACATATGGAATACTTTACATTCCACATATCTGCCTCTTTCTTTGCACATATTAGTTTAATACACTATTCCGCTGTCTTAAGCTTCGTACCCGGATAGAAGAATTCCAGTACATCCGAATAGCTCATAGCACTGTTTACCATCATATAGACTGCATTCTGGCTCATTCCAATTCCGTGTCCGTAGCCTCCGCCTGTTATCTTAAAGCCTGCACCGTTGTCCGCAGGCTCAAATATACAGAATGCGCTTGGAAGATTTGACATATTCCTGAAGTTTCCTTCAGCAGTCACAAGCGGAACGTCAGCAACACCGAACATATATCTGATATTATTCTCGCCTGATATTCTTACTGTTGCATTGCTTCCCGCAACTATCACTGATACGACAGCTCCGCCTGCCACACGCTTCTCAACTGTTATATTGTTGATTGTACCTACCGTTGATATGCTTTTCTTTATGTAATCTCCCGAATCACTGCGCACAAGAATCTTATCCGGATAAGCGGCTATTCTTCCTGCAAGCTTGCTGTTGAAGCTGTCCGAAAGTTCTTTGGCTGTTACATTAAGCTCCCATCTGTACAGTTCTGAACGTCTGTCATAATCCTTATATTTTGTGTTCTTGATAAATGCCCTGAAGTTATCCTCAACCGTAAGATCCATATTCACAGGCTCACTTCCGACCGCCTGCGATACAAAGTATGGATAATCATCCGGCTCGCTTCCCCAAAGGCTTACATCCGTTGTTACACCACATGAGGTTGAATAATAATAGGTCTGGACAGGTTCATCATTATATGTAAGTATCTCACCCTCAGTCTGCTCTATTGCTTCGTTGGATGCAGCACTGTCAGTCACGTTGTTGTATACCTGATATAGTGTACTGTCATCAAGATGTGCTCCAAGTGACACATAATTATTATTATCAAGCTCCCTGTATACATAGCTTCTTGCACATACAGCCTGAACCTTGAGCGCTTCTGTTCCGTAACTTACAGGCATCTCACTCGGGACAACCCTTTTAAGATACTGTTCAATCGGAACTTCATTAATGATTACAAGTCCGCCTTCCTCGGAGGATATCTCGATTGTTCCGTCGTACTCGGGATTGCCATAGGCACGGCTGACTGACTTAAGTATCACCTTACCGCCGTTATCGGGAACTACCTTCATTCTGCCATTGGTAAGATATACCGATGATGCATCGGCATTTATTATATCGCCGGCTTCATGGCGCTCGGAAGAATCCTCCCTGCTTCCGTATACAATTGTAAATGCACTGCTGCACGTTAATTCTGCCCGTGCATGATAGAGCGAAGCAAAATTGTCCGTCTTAAGGAGTACTCTTACATTATCCGCATTAAGAGGCTTTGTTATTGCTGCACCGCAGATTTTCCCATCTGCCACAATAAAATTCGAAAGGTCATAACCTACTATGAGTGCGCCATAATCTTTTAGCGAAAGCTCTCCATAGGTTCTGTATATTCTGTATCTATCATCAAGAGGCACCTTGCCATAGCCTTCAATCTCTATGTAATCCTTATCGGCAGAAAGAACCTTGCCGCTTATCGTGTCCGTCTTGGTATTGACTGCCGTAACCCTGCCCTGTTCAAGATTAATATCGGCCATTACATTGTCAATATTCTGAGACAGCTTACTGACTTTGTATTCACGTTTTACGCCGCCTACAAATACCGACAGCGTATTGCCGTTTCCATATATCACCCATGCATTGCGCAGAGTAGTCTTGTCCTCCGTCTTCTGCACACACAGAATCTCTTTGCCACGTACAATTAATGTTGCACTTCTGTCGATAGCGTAATCAAGGGCTATTCCTGCAAAATGCATTATACCGTCATCAGTGTATGCCTGCCATTCCGATGCGTTGCCGACATTGGACGGTGTACCTACAACTGTTGTGGTTATACTTGTCACACTGTTTCCGTTAGGCATATATTTCAGAAGTCGTATGTATGCATTTACAAAGTCATTCTTTTTAATTACCGCATTGTCTTTCCCTGTAAGGCTTATTCCGACAGCTTCTGCATCAGAACCACACTTTGCAGCGAATCTTTTAAAGTCCTTCTCAGTAACATAACCATTCGGATTATCATTTGATATATATCCGTTATTAACAGCATACTGTACATATCCCGTATACCACCCGGAAGCAGCGTCATATGTATTAAAGGCTGCCATCTCATCATCCGTAACACATGCACCGGCTATAAGCTTGGCTGCCTCAGCTCTTGTAATTCCCTTATCTTTCCTGTCCGCAAACATAACAAAATACAACAGCACACACACTGCAACAAGCGCCGCAAATACTGCCGCCATGGTTATAAGCTTAAGTTTCTTTCCATGAAACCATCCTGATGTATGCATCTGATACCCCCATTTCCAAATATATTACATAAAATATATATAATCATCAGACTGCCATAATATGCACTATACTAAAAGAAGCCCGAACCCTAAGGCTCAAGCTTCTTTTAAAATGCTCCCAAAATGCCGTTTCCCACGATCTCGACGCCTAGCAAAGCTAGGTGGGTAACCGCATGCAATCCGCTGCCTTCCACTGACTGATGCGCTAATGCGCACCGTGACAATTATGTCACCGGAGGCCTGACATTAGATTACAGATATAAGAATCCCTGTCAATAAATGTAGGTTCAAAATAGTGGGTTGGCGAACACCCCAGGAAACATATCATCAAGCACTTCCTGATGTTTATATTATATGCTACTTCCCAAAAAATATCAACACACTTTTACTTTTCCGGAAAGTACATTTTTATAATCTTCAAGATTTTTTGCAAGCAGTGCCGGTGTATCAAGATGATATGGGCACATTGACCTGCAGTGGCCACAGTGCATACAATCCTCTATCTTCATCATCTTTGCCTGCACCTCCGGCGTAAGCTGGAGTTCTGACGGGGAACGTCTGAGAAGGAGTGACATTCTTGCACAGTTATTTATCTCTATTCCTGCCGGACATGGCATGCAATATCCGCAGCCACGGCAGAAATCTCCCTGAAGCTGCTTTCTGTCATTATCAATCAACGCTCTTATATCATCTGTCATTGCAGGTGGATTAGTTACATATGAAAGAAACTCGTCGAGTTCACTTTCTCTCTGGACGCCCCATATCGGCAGAACATTATCGAACTCAGCTTCAAATGCATATGCAGCCCTTGAATCCGTTATAAGACCGCCTGACAGCGCTTTCATTGCAATAAATCCCATATCTGCCTGTTTGCATTTTGTGACAAGTTCTATATCTTCATCCGACGCAAGATAACAGAACGGAAACTGCAATGTCTCATAAAGACCGGAATCAATTGCCTCATGAGCTACCTTGAGGCGGTGATTCGTTATGCCGATATGCTTTATCATGCCATTCTGCTTTGCTTCAAGCATAGCCTCATAAAGACCTGTACCATCTCCCGGCTTAGGGCAGAATGACGGATTGTGAAACTGATATATGTCGATATAATCTGTCTGAAGATTATCAAGACTTGTTCTTATATCCTTCCGGAATTCATCTGCATTCTTTGCAGCTGTCTTTGTCGCAATAATAACTTTGTCGCGCATCCCCTTGAATGCAAGTCCAAGCTTATGCTCACTGTCTGTATAGAATCTTGCAGTATCAAAGAATGTAACACCGCCGTCATAAGCCTTCTGAAGAATTCTTACAGCTTCGTCATCTGATACACGCTGTATAGGAAGCGCACCAAAACCATTCTTATCCGTAACTATTCCCGTCTTACCAAGCTTTACTGTTGCCATATGTTAATCTCCCATTACGCAGCACCGCAGTGCCGCTCTGATTATAATTACAGAACCGCCAATATGTTCTGAAAAAGGCACCATGCAGGACTCATCTGCATGGTGCCTAATTGTATCACAGCTAATCTTATTAGTCAATTATTATCAGATGCACATCAGATAAGTGACTCGTAAAGCTTAGTGATATCTGCAACACTTGTCTCCTTAGGGTTACCAGGACGGCATGCATCATCATATGCTGACTGTGCAAGGAAAGGTATATCTTCTCTCTTAACGATATCCTTAAGATTCTTAGGAATACCAACATCTTCAGCAAGCTTTCTTACAGCATCGACAGCTGCCTTACGATATTCTTCCTGAGTCATGTTCTCTGTTCCTTCAACACCCATTGCCTTAGCAATGTCACGATACTTCTCACCTGTTGCTTCTGCATTATATTCCATTACAGTAGGAAGAATGATGGCATTGGCGATTCCATGAGGTGTATCATAGAGAGCACCAAGCGGATGTGCCATTGAATGAACGATACCAAGGCCTACATTAGAGAAGCCCATACCTGCCACATACTGACCGAGAGCCATTCCTTCACGTCCTTCAGGTGTATTGGCAACTGCACCTCTGAGTGATCTTGAGATAATCTCGATTGCCTTAAGATGGAACATATCTGAGAGTTCCCATGCTCCTGCTGTTATGTAGCCTTCAATTGCATGTGTAAGCGCATCCATTCCTGTTGCGGCTGTAAGTCCCTTAGGCATTGATGACATCATGTCAGGGTCGATAAATGCAACTACAGGAATATCATGTGGATCAACACATACCATCTTACGATTCTTCTGAGTATCTGTGATTACATAGTTGATTGTAACTTCTGCAGCTGTACCTGCTGTTGTCGGAACTGCAAATATAGGCACTGCCTTATTCTTAGTATCAACTGCACCCTCAAGACTTATTACATCTGCGTGCTCAGGGTTGGCAATTATGATTCCGACAGCCTTAGCTGTATCCATTGATGAACCACCGCCAATTGCAATAATGTAATCAGCTTCTGCCTTCTTATAAGCCTCTACACCTGACTGCACATTCTCAATTGTCGGATTAGGCTTGATGTTGGAATACAATTCATATGCAAGACCTGCTTTGTCAAGTTCGTCAAGAACCTTCTTCGTTACTCCGAACTTAACAAGGTCAGGGTCAGAACATACAAATGCCTTCTTTAATCCACGTCCCTTGGCCTCTGTTGGAATTGCGCTGATTGCGCCTGCTCCGTGATAAGATGTCTCATTAAGAATAAAACGATTCATGAATATATACCTCCTTGAAATAAGTCTTACCTTTAAACTGTTAAAATTATAACACATTTGTTTTTGAAATTAAACACTAAATTGACAAATTTTTCAAAATTTATCTTCAATTTATTATTATTTTATATTTTGTGTACATAAAGTAAAATATTTACACATAGTTTTAAATAATGCTACAGATTGGAAATTATGTCCGATGTCCGTTATTAAAAGGTTACTCATAGTAATTATGGCAGCTCTTCTGTCATTTACAATACCGTTCCAATACCGTATATACGCTGCAGCAACCCGCACACCGGCTGCCCTGTCACAGTTATATGCACGTTACGCCGCACTCATTGATGCCGACAGCGGTCGCGTGTTGTTTGAAAAAAACGGGTATGAAGCAGCTCCCAATGCAAGCACAACCAAAATAATGACATGCCTGCTTGCATTAGAGCTCGGTAATCCGGATGATGTTGTTACCGTATCTTCGTATGCTGCCTCTATGCCCGATGTACAGCTTAATATCAAAAAAGGCGAACGCTACAGGCTGAATGACCTTCTCTACTCACTTATGCTGCAGTCACACAATGACAGTGCCGTGGCAATTGCAGAGCACATAGCTTCATCATATCTTGATGGCGGTTCATACCACTCTGATGCAGCAAGCCGTTCATCTGAAGAAAGCCGCAGACTTGTGCAGATATTTGCAGCCGCAATGAATGAACGCGCAGTTGCAATCGGATGTTCAAGTGCACATTTTGTCACACCCAACGGGCTTGATGCAGAGGATGAAAATGGCCCTCATTCTATATCTGCTGTTGATCTTGCAAGAATACTTGCAGTCTGTATACAGAATGAAGAATTTATACATATAACAAGAACCAGGAATTATTCATTTAACAATCTGGACAATACCGCCACACGCAGCGTGCACAATACTAATGCTTTTCTTGATATGATGGATGGTGTAATATGTGGCAAGACCGGATTCACCGGCAATGCCGGCTACTGCTATACATGTGCATACGCAAGCGACGGAAGACGTTTTGTGAGCGTTGTACTTGCCTGCGGATGGCCCGGCAACAAAACCTATAAATGGAAAGATACACGCAAAATCCTCGAGTATGCAAAAGCTTCTTATTACTACAGGGATATTTTTGTTCCCATTGATGATTATCGCAATATATGCGTTTCTGACGGTACAACCGAATATGTGGAAACATATATACCCGACAGTCTTTCTATGCTGATTGCCGATACAGATGTGGTAAATGTTACATACAATCTCCCGGGTACCATTAAAGCTCCCGTAAATGATAAAGATATCGTCGGAAGTGCAGACATCTATATTAACGATTCATTAACTGCCAGTCTTCCGATATATGCACGCGGCAATTGCACAAAAATTGATTATATTTTCTGTGTAAGGAAAATACTGTTATACTTCACGCTTATGAACTATTGAAAAATCATTAGCTGTATAATATAATATGAAAAAGAATTTTGAAAGGACACTTGGACATGATAAAGATATACAAAGCATTTCCGGGAGGAAAGCATAAAGTACTTACAATGAGTTATGATGATGGCAAGTTTGCAGACCGTAAGCTTGTTGATATTTTTAATAAATATGGCATAAAAGGAACATTCAATCTAAATTCAGGCTTATATAATGACGGCAAGCGTATTGACCCGTCAGAATGGCGTGAATTATATAAAGGACATGAGGTTGCTGCACACACACTCACGCATCCTACTATTGACAGATGCCCTTCTGTCGAGATTGTTCAGGAACTTCTTGAGGACCGCAAGTTTCTTGAGAGCGTAATGGGCTATCCTATCCGTGGCATAGCATATCCTAACGGTTCATACAGCAAGCGCATCGGAAGCATTGCCAGAAGCATCGGCTATGTATATGGCCGTGCTGTAGGTGATTCATACGCAATGGTTCATGCAACTGAGCTCGCCAATAATGATGCACAGGGTCCTGTTCCTGTAGGTGATGAGACAGGCTTTTCTCTTCCGTCTGACTTCATGGAATGGAAAGCAACGTGCCACCATAAGCATAACCTTATGAAGTTTGGCGAGAACTTTAAGGCATTGTATAAAAAACAGTATCTCTATATGATGTATGTATGGGGACATAGCTATGAATTTGAGAATGACAACAACTGGAATCTCATGGATGAGTTCTGTTCACTCATAGGCGGTCAGGATGATATATGGTATGCAACCAATATTGAGATTGTTGATTACATGGATGTGTTTGACAGACTACAGTTTGCCGCAGACTTAAGCTTTGTTTATAACCCGTCCGCTGCATCTGCATGGCTCATTATAAACGACACTCATGTGGTTGAAGTCAAAGGCGGTACTACTGTTGATCTTAAGCAGTATGACAACTGAGAATTGCAATGTCTATTGAAAATTTGTAATGTAAAAAGCTTACATATTCAGGCAATATATTGCCGGATATGTAAGCTTTATTTTTATCATCAGTATGCAGATTAATACATGCTTCCACCCGGAATCTTACGCATCATGAATGCCGAATCCTGTGCAAATGTAATTGCATCATCCCTTGTCACAAGTCCTCTCTGATACAGATCATATATTGCATCATCCATGGTAATCATGCCATCCTTACGGTTAGTCTGGATAATACTCATAATCTGTGGTGTCTTCGATTCACGTATAAGATTGCGGATGGCAGAATTGGCAAACATTACTTCAAATGCTGCAACTCTGGCTCTTCTGTCAGCAGTTGGCATAAGCTGCTGTGATATAACCGCTTCGA
>ULXH01061223.1_pt1 | contig 12105 bp, 20 predicted proteins | sample 1961101 | NCBI WGS metagenome assembly ULXH01 (sample SAMEA4835833, study PRJEB28245) | human gut metagenome | biome: gut microbiome; material: fecal sample | place: Denmark | collected 2008 | reverse complement strand
GAGCCGCTGCCGCGTGCTGAAGGTTCTTTCCAAATTAGAGCACTGTGAACAAGATTGGAGGTTTTCCGGGGTGGGCGACCACATCATTTCTTTCTTAGACATCTGCGCCATGCGTGGTCAGTTGGTTTTGGCAAAAGCACCGTCCATCCCGGCTATCGATAATAAAACCGTGTATTGTACCGGAGCTCACAAGCGCGGGGAGGACCGTTGCATCGTCCTTAACGGCGAGGAGTACAGTCAGATTCTTTTTGTAGACGGGACAATAAAATTGTGTTGGCAGTGAGGTGGCATTGTGGATAATATCATCGTGAACAGTGCTCTTTGGTACGCTGAGCAGAGCAGCCAGTTTCTTGTGAATTCCGGAGCAGACAAACTTCTCGGCAAAGGCTTTGACTATTATGCGACAAAGTCCATTCTGCTCGGCAACAAGCTCATCAAAAATAGGCAGATTGTCGCTGATGCAACAGACGGGGAACTCGCTGTACAGTTCTCGATGACATACGCCGCCAACTACTGGCGGTTCGCCAAGAGCATATATAACTTCACCCCTGCGTTCCTGAAGATACTGGCGGAAACTGAAGACGCTCCTATATACTCCGACATCATGACGCGCTTGCCGTACAGGGATTAAGTCATGCATTGGTGTCCGAACGGCAAAAAACTGATTGAGTCTTTTCGTCGCAGTAACGAAGCATATACGCAATCGCTCCAGAACAAAGATAACAAGGCTGCAGTTGGAGCCACAACCATATCCACAGCGCCTGATGCGTCCATGAGCGAAGAAGAGTTGGAGAAAAACCAGAACTATAACGCCCAAGTGGAGTCGTACCTGCGTATAGCGGTTTCCGCAGCTTATTATCTCGCATCCAAGAATGCAGAAATTAAAGAAGTGAAAATCCCGAAAGAGAAGCGGCCCATCCTCGTTTCCAAGCCTGGTGCAGCTCCTAAAAAAGTCAACGTCAAGACCTACAATGTTGGCTTTGTCATCGGAAAGAGTTTTGAAAAGCAGCTGGCTTCCGGCGAAGAATATCAAAAATCCACGGCAACTGGCATGGGCCGTACGGTCAGACCTCACGTTCGCCACGCCCACTGGCACCACTACTGGGTTGGGGAAGGTCGAACTCGCTTAGAAGTCCGCTGGATTGAGCCAACTTTTGTGCTGCCGGAAGGAAAACGTGAGGTAAAGCTTGCAACAGTAAGACGCGTTATTGGCGCTTAAAGGAGAATTGCATGAAAGCAAACTATAAAATTGTCGCAAACAAGCAAAAAATTCTTGAAAAAGAAATTGAAAATTTCGAGCCAACATCAACAATGTCAGTGCTTCTGATGCGCTACAGCATCATACAAGGGATACTCCAGGTTAAACTGAACGAAAAAGACGCGAATGGTAGCCCTAACATCAGCCCTGTGGATATGGCATACGAGATGGCCACTTTCTTTGGCGACGCCGTCAATGCTGCGGCTGATGATTTCACAGATGGCGATGAGGATGATTACACAATAAAATTTGATGGCACCGTTGATGAATTCCGGCAAGAACTTGCCAATCGCGTCTTAATAACGCTCAGCTTGGCATTTGAACACGAATTTGTGGATTTCACAGAACGAACCGGCATCACTCGCGCCCAGTATGAAATTCTTGCGGCTGAATATATTGCTCATGCGGAAGACGATGGCAGCAAAGTATCCGAAATGTTCAAAGGCGACAGCTCTGAAAAGCACAAATCTAAGGGTTGGACTAGCACCATGCCCAAAAACAAACGAAGTTAAAAATTCACTCGCACGAATGTGCGAACCGACTAAAATAATAATTGCCTGACCTATCTCCGGGCAAGCCCGGGAGGTTCTGGAAGTGGCTGCACAAAAAGCGTTACTTCGATTGCTCGTTTCAGGCTTTAAGCATCGGCATCGCTAGAACCAGAACCGTGAATCAAGCTCCCCATTGGGAACATTAGCGATTCACTTCGTCTGTTTAGACGGGACCGTGGTCAACAGGCCCCCAAAAAATCTTAGATACCAGAATTGCAGACTTTATGTCCGCTGGCTTTTATATCGGAAATGCACTTATCATGTGCTTTTTTGAAAGTTTCGTATTTTGAAATGCAAATATCTTGGTTGATGGTCTTGAAATCGTCGTTATGACAAAGAAGCAAAAAGGCAGAATAAATATCGCACTGTACTTTTGTACCGTCATCAAAGCTGTGCCACCTCTGGCTCAGCTTCTTTTTGTTGTATGTGTTGCTTTTGTGGTCGTATTGGCTTGCGCGGTACATATTATCAACCACATGAAAGTGGCTGTCGCCAAACTTTGAATGGAGTTGTGCGTAAAGATACCCTGGACACCTATGAAGAATGGAATGCCCAAAACGCTTTCTGCGCTTTTGTTTCTTTCCTTGTTCAGGAATAGAAGGTTTAGCTTTCTTCTGAAGTGCTTTTACGTTACTTTTTTCAATGGTCACATCATCGCCCATGGCTCGAATCCGGTTTGCCAATTCATTGTTGGCATACTTGCGGCTCAAGGCATTTTTTCGGCGAAGCTCTTTTAAGTAAGCTTCTTTTATCCTATATTGCTTTGATTTCTTCCAAGGCTTGCGAATGCCCTTTTTGACTGTACCGTTCTCATTAAAGCGGTCTTTGTTGTTTGCTCTTCTGCTGCGGTCAAGAGCTCTTAAAAGGAGTCGTTCTTTGCGCTCGTGCTGCTTGGTTGATTTGCCGTTCCGCTCAGCAAGATTCTCCAGGATTACAGAAGTTTCCGATACAGCTGCAACACTTTGGGGGCCAAGGTCCACGCCAACAAGTCCCTTGCCACAAGGGTGTTTTAAGCTGCCTGACTTTGTATATTTAGGAACCGGGTCTCCTTCAACGGTGATGTGAGCGTAAACCCTCAATCTGCCGCGAATCGTCACGCATTTGAGAGCAATGAAGCAAGGTCTATATGTATTTTGCGGGATACCGGTCTTCGAAAAAATGGCAACAGCCTTTTTCTCGGTTTCAGGGTCAGAAACAAATGCCTCAATGCAAGCCAGCTCGTTCTTTGCAAACGAATCATTTTTCTTTACCACCAATGTAAACGCATCGATGCCGCCCATTTTGCATCGTGGAGCACCATCAACAAACGATAGTGTAATTCCACGCTCAATTTGTTTGGCTCGAATCAGGGGAAGCTCTCCACGCTTTGCATAGTTGAGATGCTTACCATCTCGATACAAAACTGATTGAACAGCTGTCCAAACATTTTCTGTCTCAGATAGCAAAAACACAGTGTTGATTTTGCTGCTCTTCGAAATTTTCGCCATATCGTGGCGCAAATCTTCCATTGTCAGCTTGTATTTGGCTTGAAGCTTTTCAAGCACATCAGCAGCACTATTTGCTTTTTTCTTGATATCATTGTATTTTGTTGTGCCTTCATCCAAAGAAGAAAGCGCAAACATTGCACTATGATACTGCTTCAAGGCTTCCCGATACGCCTTTGTACGAAACAATTGAGATACTCGCTTTTGTGCAATGTCCGTAAGGTGGTTTCCATAAACTCTTAAATCATTCGCAATATGAAACAGCTTGCGCTTATCATCTTCCTTGATTTGTGCTTCCAGAACCAAAACATGCCGGCTTGTCGCAGCGCGATGCCTTTTGCGTTCGTCCTCATAAGGAGTTCTGATATGCTTTTTGCGAGCCGTCATGTTTTCACCACCTAGCTTTTTTGCTCTTCTATATATTTTTTCACTGTTTCAGCACTAATGTGACCAACAGAAGCAATGTAATATCCACGGCTCCATAAAACGCCGCATTTTGCATAAAAGGATTTGAGTTCTGGAAATGCCGCAAACAATTGAATTGCAGAACGGCTTTTCAGTGTCCGTGCGATGTCGCAAGGCGCTACTGTCTGTGGAGCTGAAAGAAAAATGTGTATATGGTCGGGCGTGACCTCCAGTGCTTTAATTTCATAATGATATGTTTCACATATAGAAACCAATATGTCTTTAAGCACATCAGCAACCGGCCCGTCCAACGCTGAAAAGCGAAATTTGGGGCACCAAATAATATGATACTGTAAGTTGTATTTGTAATGAGCTGCTGTATCATATTTGGGTTTCATCTTTTGGCTCCTCAAGCTGATATTTTTCCTGGATGCCACGACGCATCAAATCAAGAAAAGTGATTGTCTTTCCTTCTTCCACGGAATATATACGCGCTAAATTTTCTAAAGACTGTTTCCATTCGAAAGGAATCGTGATGTTCACTTGTACATTTGATTTCTTTGCCAACTGTATCACCTCATACATATATTATATATGTATTCTATGTTACTGGTCAAGCTACCGAACCTATGATTCATTAAAAATTAAAAAAGGAGATGAAGCCATTCATCCCGCAGGCAAATCTGCAGGTTTTCTGGCTCTCAATTATAACAATAACAATAAGCCGTTGCCTATGCTGGGGGCAGCGGTTTTTTCTTTTCTCTTGCAATACTGTGCGAACGGCATATCATAAAAATTGTACGATAGATAACAGACTGTTGGTCCATTGCGTACAATTCATATTCTGCAGTTAAATTAGCAGACTCTCTTTTGAGGGCCTGCTTCTTTTTTGTATGTATTGATTAGAAAAAAATATTTCAGAAAGGATGAATGTTATGACCACAAATACCAAGAACAGCTTTACCAGGTTCGCGGCTGCCGCAAAAGATTGCTTCTATGTGAATTCTTTTCGCGCAGACTTAGTTCAGTGCGACAGGGCCTTGAAAATGGACGGCGAGATGCACGTCGAAGCGGAATGCTGGATGAACATTTTGGATGCCCTGGACGATAACGACATCAAGATGTATGTCGATAACGAATACCGTCCCGGACTTTTGAACCCGTTCCATAAATGGTGACGCTCCAAAAACAAGTCAATAACTCACGACTAAAGTCGTGGGCTTGCGTTAGTAAGAAATCCCACCAAAAATAAAAAATACCCGAAGTGTGAAAGGAGCATAACAATGCTTAATTCAAACATCAATAAAGCCCTTGAAATCAACTCGAATAAAGCCGTTCTTCTCAGCATCAAGAAGCAATGGCTTGAAAAAATTCTGAGCGGAGAAAAGACTATTGAGGTCCGAAAAACTATGCCGTGGGAAATTAGCTATCCTTTTGTAGTATTTTGCTACGAAACCAAGGCTAACGGTGGTGCTGGAAAAGTGACTGCCGCATTTGTTTGCCGTGACATCAATACACTCGATTGCCTGCGTGAGCTTCCGGCATATGCTATTGGCACGGAAGTGACCGCAAAGACCGCTCAATTCGTGAAGGACAGCTGCCTTACCGCAAATGAGCTGATTGCATACGGCAATAAGTCCGGCACTCTTTATTGCTGGAACGTTTCTGATGTCCAATCTATGGATATGTCGCTGCGAGAGCTCGGCGTTAAGCGAGCACCACAGTCCTGGATGTATCTGCGGATTCCTGATAACAAGACATTCTGAACGATGTCTGTTTGGGCTGGCTACGTGTACAAGCCAAACAAAATATCAACTACACGATAAAAACACACTCGAATGAATGATTCATCGTGCGAACAACGCAGACTCTCGATTTTTGAGGGCCTGCTATTTTTTATTTCAGGAGGAAAAATCGATGATTCTCTATCATATCATGGCAGACACCGGATGCCTGCCGGACGATGTTGTTCCGCAGATACCAACGAATCGGATGAAAGGGGAGGACCAGGAAATCCCAAGAATTTGTCTTGGGCACACCCTCGATGACTGCCTGACCAGTATTGGGATTGCGCATTTTGTCTCAAAATTCCTGCTCGCTGAGCTGCGTCAGAACAAAAAATACTCCAAGGATATGCCGTTACCGTTCATTGTCCGAATGTACAACATCAAGGACGAAGACCCGAATCTCTTGACCGAGGAAGAAACACAGAAATATGTGGCGGATTCTGTCGTGACCAGTGAATGCTGGCTCACAAGATACGAGAAACCCGTCAAAATCCAGAAACTTTGGCTTGTGGGCGGCGAAGTGGTGCTTTGGCCCTATATCGTTGACGGCGTTGTATACAATTACCCAATCGTCCGTAACTCAATTTGGGCAGACAGCAAAACCTTGCCGGACCCGGAATTTCAGAATCAAATCATGGATATCACTCAGAAATGGCTTAACGAAGCCTGAAAAAGAAGCACATCAAAAGCTCTTGCGTATCCTTGCGAATTCCATAATATAAAAGTTGTACGACAGATAACATCTACTTGGCACACTGCGTGCTCGTACAATTCATAATTCTGTTCTCATTCAAGGCAGACTCATCTTCATGATGGGCCTGCCTTTTTTGTTTGCAGAAAAAGGAGGCATCTAAAACAAACTGCCAATCCAAATCACAATCTTGCCCAATCGGAAATAGACAAAAAGGAGTAACAAAACATGAAGGTCCAAAAGAAGAATAACAGCTTATTTCACAACAGGTATTTCTTAATTGCAGTCGCAGGAATGTGCATTTTGACAATCATCGCCTGCATAGGGGTTATGCTCTCTGTTCCTGCACACGCAGAGGAAAACATAGCTCCCAAAACCGAACCTATCGCTTTTTCCACTCCCATTGAAACGGTGAATGAGCTCGATAAAGCGTTCTCGATAACGGAAACTTCCGAAGAAGCACAGGAGAAGATTACAACTGCTGAGGTCGAATCTTCCGATGCTGCAGAACCGGAACCACAGATTGAGACCGCAGAAGCAGCCATCGAAGAAACCGAACCGAAACCCGAAACAATTCCAGATAATCTCAACGACAATGAGCTGGAAATCTACACAGCTCTGCGGTCCGCTGGTCTTTCCAAGGCCGGTACTGCCGCAGTGATGGGCTGCATGTCGATGGAAAGCGGTCTTAAAGCCTCGGCCGAAAACCCTTCGGATGGCGGCTATGGGCTCCTGCAATGGACTTATAGCCGAAAGACAGACCTTTTCAACTGGTGTTATGGCAATGGCTATGACCCCAACACCGTTACGGGACAGGTGATGTTCTTCGTGTATGAGCTCAATAGCACATACAGCAAGGCCGCCAAATACTCATATCCGGTGTACGAAACTCTCACTACAAGCGACAGCCTGGAAGATTGCCTTTCGATGTTCTTCTCCCATATGGAAGCAGGAACCAACGTGATAATCTCTTCCCGCAAAGTCTATGCAGGAGGGCTGACCACGTTAGACCTGTACCGCAAACGCTTAACTGCCGCTTACAAATACTTCATTTGAATTAGGAGGAAATCACAATGAAAGCAACCGTTTATCTGTCCCGAAAACTCTTGAACCAGTTAAAGGTAAAAGAAACCGAAAGCAAAGACCTTATGCTAACCCATAACCTGCACAACATCATCATCAACGGTAAGCGCGTTGGCTGTTCCGGGCACATTCAGAACGTACTCAACGATAAGTGCGTCTACATCTGTACCGAAAAGAGCTGCTATCAGCCACTATCTGACAAAAATCTGGTTCGCTACGCCGCCGACATGAGGGATTTCTCATCCTATGACCTCGGCACAAAGGGTCGCAACCAGTTTGTTACGGATGACGCACTTGTAGAAAAAATCATTGATATGCTCCATTAAGGAGCGGAAGGGAACATCCCATGAATAAGATAATCCATACCATTGTTACGCTCCTCACTACATTTTTCGTTCTGACCATCCTCTTGGGCATCAGTGCTTTGGCACAGTCTTTCACGCTGCGCAATATAGCGCTGCTCGTAGTCAGTGTCATTTGCCTGAACAAATGCTGTGGAATCCTTTTGAATTTAGGAGGAAAAAAATCATGAAGTCAAATTACAAAGTAACCGCTATGGTTCCCATGATGTTTTCTGTCGCCGGAAACTTCGATTCCGAAGAGGCAATCAAAACCATCAAAGAAGTTTTCGAGATGTGTCGCGATAACAGCGACTACGCGGACATCGTTTTTGATGGTATCGAAGAGTCACTTCGTCACGACAGTATCGAGTACAAAGTTGAAGCCGTCCAGCATGAGCCTGAGGTGAAGGCAAATTCCGATATCCGTTCTGTTGCCTCCGATATCTGCGATATCTTCGAGAACTATCTCGACGAAAACGGCATTTGCATCGTTTGCGATGATGCAGATGAGGAGCGGGAACGGAAAGACAATGAAAGCGGCGCGATGCTGTACGGCATGGAATATTGGCATCTCGTTGAGGATGTCGAGTTCTGGCTGAGTCACATGAGTACGCAGGGAAAGCCGGTCATTACTTCTAAAATTTTGAAGGCGTTCGACGAACTTCTCGTATCCAAAAACCTCGGTAACTCCGTGCCAAGCGGCGATAATCGCTATCAACTGCACTCAAAGATTCTGAGTTGCTTGCGTTCTCGTGAGGAGGGGTTGGAATGAGCACGAAAGGCTGGAACAGTCTGAAACCTATTACGACCCCTGACCAGATGTCCGCACCGATTCATTGGAACCCAATGAACGAGGATTGGAAAATGCGGCTTACCAAAAGCCAGATTTACAACACCTCTTCTGGTTTCGATACTCAAACGCTCGATGCTATGAAGAAGCTGCATGACAAAATCCTCACATTTGGCGGGGATGAAGTCTGCATGACGATGTTCGATGAAGATGCACCAAAAATCCTTGAACGCGGCCGGTTCTTTTATGGCAGCAGCTATATGAGGAAAGGCCAGGATTGCCAGTGCCATTACAATTCTGCACGGCTTTGGTATAAAAACAAAGACCGGTGCTTTATTGCAACGGGCTATGCTCTTTCCGAAGACGGGCTCTGGCGCTGTCATTCCTGGGTCGTTCAGCCAATGGCACGCACCGTTCGCGTGTGGGAAACCACCGTCAAGCGTGTTGCCTATTTCGGCGTGGTTTTGACCAGCGAGGAATGCGAAAACTTTGTCGAGAACAACACATAACAATCGGGGAGGTTACCCAACATGGGTAAACAACTACGTTTCAGTATGGATGGTGAGTTCCTCACCGCCATTGCACGTGACTGGTTCTGGAATATGGACAAGCCGTATAAAAAGTGTGAGGAGCTGCTGCTCTCCTGCATGATGGGTGGCAACGAGGAAGAAAAAAGACATGTTTGCCAGGACATTATCGAAGGCTGGAAAAAACTTGTTGGTGTCAATGAGTTTGAACTTGTCGATGACAATGTTCGTGTTCGTTCCCTCGGGCAGAAGGTTGAGGAGCTTCAACACAAGATGCTGGTCAATCAAATTCGTGAGGATATGATTGCACATCCGCTCAATTATGTTGACCGCTTTGCTATGACTGATAGCTATGAAACGCTCTGCACCAATGCAAAACATCATTATATCGATTGCAGCTATGACGGTATCAAGTGCTTCCTCTATGGGAAAACGGGCTATTCTGATGCATTCAACAACGGTGCATGGCTTTTTACCCACCCAGACCTTGTTGCCGAATTCAATGGCGAACCGCTTCCTGAGCAGGAATCCAACCCGGAATTCTACAAAACCGATTTTTGGACCAAGCTTGCCTCTTGGATTGAAGCAAACATGAAAGGCACATCCGTTGAACGCCGTCAGCGACTGTACAACAGCTATATCAGCGATAGACCCATTCAGCATCAGCTGACCAAATATGGTCTGATTGCTCCCGATGGCACCTGGTATGCCTGCAAGTTTGGCGAGCACGCTGCCCTGGCTGGCCGCATCATCATGCGCAATCGAGAAGCGTTTGGTCTTTCTGACCATGAAGTTCTCAATATGGCGTATGACTGGAGCGGCAAGGGTCTCGATTTCCTATATAAACGCGGTTGGATTGCCATTCGTAATCCTTCGATGGGCAATACATTCCTCGATATGGATGAGACCAAAACCGCAACAAAAGCTCAAGTAAATACCATTTTTGACTATATTTCTAAATTCAACCGCTATGACATGAATATTTCTAAAGTTATGGTTGACTAAAAAGGAGATTTTATTATGACTTCCAATATGACTATGACCGCTATTTCCATCTGTGATTTCCTGAAACTCATCGTGAAAAGTACGGTGAAGCATTACACCGAGGATTTCAAGCTGGACATAAAGGTTTTTAAGCGCTATGCAAAAGAAGCGCAGGAAACTGGAAAGCCCGTATCGATGCTCTGGTTCTGCCGCTCTTGTGGAACGTATCTCTGCCCTGAGGAAGATGCGTACAAGAAAGATACTCCCATGTTCATCACGTTCAAATACTATGATGAGCAGGAAGAGGAAGAAGCCCGGACCATTAAGGCTTTTCTGGTCACTGTGACAGGGATGGAAGGACAAAAGCCAGTTGGCTATATTACTCCCATCAACTATGCGGATGAATGTGACCGCATTCGCCGTTACGCAGTACCTGCCGAAAAGGTCGAGCTTGTCTATGATAAAGGTTCCCTTGTCCAGAACAATGGCAACTATACGATTCTGAAGCATCCCAAGCTTGGTACACTTCAGAAAACGAAATTCTTGGCCGATGACCCTGACGCGCTTGATTATGCGCTGCATATGGCTCGCAATGAGAGAAAGGCAGGGTGACAGCCATGAAAACGATGGTTACATTGACTCACGAAGAAGCCCAAAGCTATTTGGCGTACGCTCTGATTTGCGAAACGATAGAAGGTGCCTTTTGGAATTCCGGACGCCGTCGCAGACTATACAGCAAGACGTTTACCGAAGCCGAACAGAGGCAGATTCCCCGCATCAAAGCCACTGCTCACAAATGGTGTTTGGTTACAAAATGAAGGCCGGGAAAGGACCTCGGCTATGACCATCTGGCCGATGAGCTTTGGGGCGCAGTCGGTGTCTTCGATGCTGTACAGGATGCAGCTGAAGAAGACGGTGCTTTCACATCTCCGGAAGCAGATGAAGAAACTGGTCAATTCCACGACGACTTGTTCAACGACGTTCTGAAGAAGATTCTGGACGCTGATAAGAAGGAAGTATAAACACAGCGAATAACATCTGACTCGTATCTTTGCGGTCGTTCCTTTTGGAGCGGCCGCTTTTTATTTTTAGTTTTGTTGCACAAATGTGCGACTCTCTTAAAATAGAAATTAGGGAGGTGCTGTTTTGAAAATTCAGAGAATCATGCCTGCAACTGCTCATTCCATGAAAGACGCGTTACCGCTTGGGACTATCCTGACGGTGAAAAATGTTGCAGACCAGAAATATATTGTGGTCGGCTATGACACAAGTTCTTTTCCGCACAACTACTATGCGGTTCCCTGGCCGCAAGGGTACATGGGTGAAGAAAATATGTACTTGGTAGGATTTGATGATATTGCGAAAGTTCTGTGTCGCGGCGGAATCAATGAGGAATCCAGAGTTTTCTTGCAGGCACTGGATGATGTGTTGAACGGGAGGTGACACGGTGACGGTAAAAGAGCTGAAGCATATGCTTGAGAACGCGGACGACAATGCTATCGTCGTTGTGCGAAATAACTGGGCTCCGGCGGAATTCCTGAATACCTCTGCTCGGAAGATGGTGCTTGTGAAAGCAAATGGCAAGCTCATCACGCCGAAATGGGCCGAGGCGAGCGGGTATATCTGCGAAGGCTCTGCTATGTCGGCAATTTTATTCGATTGAGGTGAGAAAAATCATGCCCGATAAAAAAGTGGCCACGCAGGCATCTGATGGCCCCTGGGAACGCGAAACCATCATCACATTCAATGATGCGGAGAAGAAAGCGTCCTACTACACCTGCAACAAAGCTCGTATAGAACAGCTAAAAGAGCTTGCCAAAGAGTACCCTGATGCTGTTAAAATCACGCGGGATGAGGGCTGGTGTATGGAGGCAGATATGCCCAAGAAATGGGTCAAAATCAAGCCGCCTCGCAAGCTGACCGAAGAGCAATATGCGGAACTGGTCAGACGCGGCAAAGAACTTGCAGAGCGGCAGCGACAGGCGAAGAACTTAGTGAAGGAATAATCCGGCTTCATATGCCGAAAGAGGAGGATATAAAATGTATAATTCTTACAGCGCTCTTAATCTATTGGGCGGAATGCTCTACACGGTGATTCTTTTGGTAGTGGCGTATTTTGTACTCAAAATTGTTGCAAACTGGAAGATTTTCGAGAAAGCCGGGCAGCCTGGCTGGGCATCCATCGTCCCGTTCTACAGCGATTA
>ULXH01002127.1_pt1 | contig 12128 bp, 7 predicted proteins | sample 1961101 | NCBI WGS metagenome assembly ULXH01 (sample SAMEA4835833, study PRJEB28245) | human gut metagenome | biome: gut microbiome; material: fecal sample | place: Denmark | collected 2008 | reverse complement strand
TGCCGAGCGCGTTGTGGTCTCTCACCACTTAGTTGTTGCTCATGCCGGGCGCACACAGAAAAGACCCGCGCCCGCGGGTGCAGGCACAGGTCGGAAAAGGGTGATATTCAATTGTGATTTACTTGATTTTCTCGGCTTCCATATCTGTCAGCGGCACAGCCGCAGTTCTTGATGGCCATTGGCGGCTTATGCACCGCAGGCGTTGGCGTTGATTGTGTCAATCACGCCCTTAATCCCCTTCCACACTGACAAATCCGTAAACACCTCGATGATGCTGCCCTGATCGATGAATGGTGCTTCCTGTAGAATCGACATATCCTTCATCATGCCGTTATGCACAATGTACTCCACAATTTGATTCACAAAGTAGATTTGCCGGCTGTCCAGATTTACATTGGTCAAATAAGCGGAAAATGCTTCTTTTGCGGCATTCATATCCAGCCCGACGATTTCGCGGATGAACTCGCCCAGCGGCTTCTTTCCGTACTCGGCTTCGTAATCCTGCTTTGTTCCGACTTCGCTCCAGAGAATTTCCTCCAGCTGGGTGATGTCGCTGTCCGTCAGCGGAACATTCATCTTGAGTTTCGCAATCGCCAATTCATTCTGATGCTGGCGGACGTAAAACTCAGCCCGCATTTTGTAATTTTGCAAGTCGTCGTTTTCCAATTCCGACTGTTTCCATTCAATAGAAAGGATTTCATCACCAAAGCCTGTTTCGTAAGCGGATTGCTCGTTTGTGATGTATTTCATCAAATCACGCAGGGCTTTGCGGATTTTCTCCAATTCATCCACTCCCGTATTTTCCACATAATCGGTATGCAGTATTTTTTCCAGCAGTGCCGATTGTGCCGCGATTTCCGGCACATTGGCGATTTTGCTGAGCGCATCTGCCTTTTTCAGCAAGTCATGATGCGCGCGATTGTACGGCAGCCCCGCGAGATGCGCCAGTTCCATGCCGTACAACAGCGCATCAAAACGCAGCGCCTTCGGGTCATCCGGCTCCGGCAAAAGCAGAGGCGCTAACTCCTGCTGCATCATCAGCGTGTCCTCGTAGCTCAGCGACTGATAGCGGTTTGGTTTTGTATATAATTCAACAAACTTCAGGTGCTGTTTGACGGCGAAGTTGTCCTGGTTCAATTCCGATACTTTGCGCACCATGTCATCCACCAAAGTTTGACGGAATGCGGACAATTCGTCAGTTTTGTACACTGCGTCCTGCAATTTAAACGCCATTTGTGCCTTCAACGAAAAAAGCGCCCCTTGAAGCGAGAGTGCGCTGGCAGTGGCATTGCCTTTGCTCATGCGGAAAAACTCGAAGTTTCCACAGAAGTCGAAAATATAGAACTTGTCCTTGTCTTTGCCGTCAATCAACCCGGGACAGAGGCGTGTGCCGCGGCCAATCATCTGCCAGAATTTTGCCTTGCTCATCACCTTCTTGAAGAACACAAGGTTTAACACGTCCGGCACGTCGATGCCCGTATCGAGCATATCCACCGAAATAGCAATCTGCGGCAGTTTCTGCGGGTCGGAAAACTCGTCGATAGCGCTCTGCGCATAAGTCATGTAGTTGTCGATGACCTTCGCATAGCCGTACAAATGCGGATATTCGCGGTTGAAAATCTCCAAGATTTTCTCCGCGTGCGTGTGATTCTTGGCGAAAATGATGCTCTTTCCGATTTTGCTGCCGTAGTCAATTTTCAGCCCGTCGGTCATCAGCGTATTCAGCACCTTGCGAATGGTATCCTCATTAAATACCCATTCGTTTAACGCGGATGGCATCACGCATTCCGGCACATCGCCGTTTTCATCCGCAAATTTCGCCTCGTATTCCTCTTTCTCCTCGTCGGTCAATTCGTCGTATACAATGCCCTGCTGAATGAACTTCAGCGTCGTTTCTACCGATACGAAGTCGCACAGATAGCCGTCTTTGACTGCCTGCGCTAATTCATAGCCATACGTCGGCGCACCGTTGCCCAAATCAAAAAGTGCATAAGTATTCTTGTCGATTTCATCCTTCGGCGTCGCCGTCAAACCAACCAAGGGCGCATCAAAGTAGGTAAAAATGTCGCGATATTTGTTGTAGATAGAGCGGTGCGCCTCGTCGCAGATGACCAAATCAAAGTGCCCGACCGTGAACAGCTTGCCTTCCGCATCCTCAATGGCGTCGATGCAGTTCATCATCGTCTGGTAGGTCGAGAAGACGCAGTGCGCCGTGGTATTGTCCCGCTCTTCGCAGAGATTCGTAACCGAAAGTTCCGGCAGCAGGTTCACGAAGCTGCGTTTCGCCTGCGTGACCAGCGAGTTTCTATCTGCCAGAAACAGGATATTCTTCACCCAGCCGTGTTCCAGCAGCACCTTGCACAGCGCAATCACCGTGCGCGTTTTGCCCGAACCTGTCGCCATTACCAGCAGTGCTTTGCGGCGGTTGCGCGCATCAAAAGTGTTGCAAACAGCCTTGATTGCGTTCTCCTGATAGTACCGTCCGGCGATGTTCTCGTCCACCACAATATTGTCCAAATGCGTGCGCATCCGCAGCAGGTTGAACCACTTCTCCAAATCGCGCTTTGACCAGATAGCGGCGCACTTGCGCTCCGGATACTGCCCGTCGTCGATTTTCGTTTCAAACCCGTTGGTTAAGAAGATTACTGGACGCCGCCCCTGCTGCTTCTCGATAATATCCGCATACAGTTTCGCCTGCTGCCGCCCCACCGCCGGATCCACGCAGGAGCGCTTCGCCTCCACAATCGCCAGCGCCTTGCCATCGTCGCCGTACAAGACATAATCCGCATAGCCCGTCTCGCTCTTGTTCGGCATACCGGGCAGCTTGACCTCGTTCAGCCAATTCTTTCCCTCAACCCAGCCGGCATCCTGCAGCATTGCATCAATATACAGTTTTCGCGTCTTGTATTCGGAAATTTCCAGCGGCTTCGGCACATACGTCTGATGCTGCTCTTCGCGGCGCTGCGTCAGCTGTTCCTTGAGCGCGGCGTTCTCTTTGATGAGCGCATCCAGCTTGCGCGCGGCGTCCTCGTCCACCGCGGGCGGGGTCGGCTGTGCGCTCTGCTCCGCCAGCAAAGCGGGATTGAAGGTGTGTTCGGTGTAATTTTCGCCGTAGCAGTACGCCAGAAAATCGAAAAAAACGAACAGGTTTTGCAGACACAGCACCGCCTGTTCGCGGGTGATGACCTTGCCGCCATGCGCGGCGTTATTCCCCATGCGGCGGATGAAATCCAAGCGAAAAATCAGCTGCTCATCCACGATGCCGCGGAACTCCTCGGTATTGATGAGGGTGACGAGCTTATCATCCCACGGCGCGACCAGCGACCCGTCCACCGCATACATCCACTTGACCGCCGCCTCCATCGCCCGGCGGCAGTTGAGGACGCACGCTGCGGGGTCGATGGACAGGATTTTCTCCGCGGATTCGGCGATTGGGGCGAACGCGGCAAAGGACGGGATGGAGAGGTAGGGGGAGAAATTGGACATGAGAGTCACCGTTCTTTCAAGATGATGTGAGGGAGTCCATGCGTTCCTTGACGCTTCTGTCGATTTCGCAGCAGACGTCGGGAAATTGGGTGTCAATCTGCTGGTTGGTGAAGCGGATTACTTGCAAGTTATACTTCGATAGCATCTGCGTTCGTTCCTCATCATACGCAAGCCCTTCGGGAGTAAAATGCTGTGAGCCATCCAGCTCAACAACAAGTTTTGCAGAAGCACAGTAGAAATCCACAATGAAGCGCTCAAATTGCTTTTGGCGCCGAAACTGAACCGGGTATGCTTTCAAGAAGCCATACCAAAGCTGCTTTTCATGCGGCGTCATGTTCTTGCGAAGCTCTTGTGCGGCTTGCTTCGTGTTGCGGCTATAGTGAATAATCATGCTTTATGCTCCTTGAAAGGGGACGACCTCATCCGACCTCGCTGCGCTCGGCCACCTTCCCCAGAGGGGAAGGTTCAGGTGCGTGCATTTCCGCCTTGCCTTCCCCTTTGGGGAAGGTGCTGCCCGCAGGCGGCGGATGAGGTTGGAGTATGCTATAATTCAGTCATCTTTAATGCAAATCTTGCAGAACTGCTCACCAAAGGCTGTCATCCGAATTAACTTATTAACCGTTATGGCATGTGGAAGTTTTTCATTTTTTCCTTCCATCTTTTCAAGTTTCTCTTTTACAAACGGATGGGACAATACTGTCTGATACATTTGTTCGTCCATAAACCCTACTCCATCAGGGTTCTCAACTAAACCCAACCGAATTAAATTACACAAGTATCTTTCAATATTATCGGGATTCTCGCAATTACATTTATAACCTATATCTGAAAATAAGTTAATGACATTCACATAGCCATCTTCAGGTTTATTTGTTAACCTAATGCCAATAGCCGGAATTTGAGGATTTTCCATCAGGTAACAAAGTAACTTTGCCTCATCTGGACAAAGCTGTTTGATTATTTCAACATATGACGGATGAACGCCATTCTTTGTTGCTTCATTCATTGATTTTGCCAAAAGATTCGCATACATGTTCCGCAATTCTTCGTTGTCCATGCAATATGTGACTGCTTGCAGTGCTGGCACTGCAACATACGGTTCTGGCGTTACTATTTTTTCGGGATCAACGTTTGCTAATTTATAATCAAGTGTTTTTTTTAACATTTCCAGATTATATTCTTGTACCATAATCCATCTTTCCAATGGTTGTAACGCCGCACGGACTGCCCGCGGGATTAGTGAGAGGGTCTTTCCAGTGGGTTGAATAATCTCATGTCCTGCGTCTTCATATACTGCCTTTGCTACTTCTGCCGCAACGTTGCTATCAGCCATCTACGCTCATCCTCCTAATCGCCCAAAAACGCTACCAAGTACATTTCCAATTCTATTCTATCAAAAACTTTTCCAATTGTCAACTGAAATTGTGGGGGAGAACGACCTCATCCGACCTCGCTACGCTCGGCCACCTTCCCCAGAGGGGAAGGTTTAGGGACGACCACCTCTTCGCACTTTCCCCATAGTGCAGGGACGCGCGTCCCCCTCCTTGCCTTCCCCTTTGGGGAAGGTGCCGCCCGCAGGCGGCGGATGAGGTCGTCTCACCCCAAATACTCTTGCATCAGCGATTTTTTCAGTGTTTCCAGCTTTTCAAGGCTCTGCTTTACTGCCAATTTTGATTTGTCGACCTGATTTGAAAACTCTATAAATTGCATTTGTAGAGCCTGCGGAGGCATAATTAGTTTATACCCGCGTATCGCTTTCAAACCAACATTTTTTATAGTGCTTGCAGTCGCACTTTTCTCTAAAAAGCCAGCGAATGCCTCTGTTTTCATAACACCATAGACAAACGCACGGTTTATTTCCGGCTTAAAGTTACAGTAGCAAGCACTTTTCCCCAGCATCACCTTTTCACCATTATAAAACGCCAGCTTTCCAAGCGTTCCGTTAATTGAGAGCAATAACGCGTTGGCTGATATGTCTATATAGTGCTTTTTGTATATTTCGGCATTTACCTTTTTAGTCGCGGGTGTTATTTCGATTGCCCCGTTGATTAGATTATTACCGTTGATAAATGGATACTCGCCATTATCATCATATTCAGGCGTTCCATGTAATCCATCCCCAATTTCAGTGCAGACATCGTTCAGAGTTTCAACATTCCATTCCCTTTCGTTAGATACAGGGTCCCCAAACATCTCCACAAACTTCGCCTTGACCATCAAGTCAAGTTCGTCCACCATCTTCCTGCACACCTCAATCCCCTCCGACACCTTATCGAGCGTGTCAGCAATCCGGCGCTGTTCAGAAATGTCCGGCAGTGGAATTTCAATATTCTCAACAATCGACTTCGATATTTCCTTGAAAGTCGCACCGCGTCCCAAAGAATTGAGCATCTCCGTTTTGCTTCTCAAAAACCAGAATAGATATTTGTTGTGGATTTTGTCTGAACAAATAAGATTTTTAAACCCTTGGTTGCAGTACATTTCAGTTCCAGCTATTGCCGTTTTCCCAATAGGTGCCCTTGAAGAAAGGATTACCGTTCCGGCTGGAAAAGGCGAAAGACCACACGAATTGACACCGGCTTTTGTAATTTTCCGCTTGCTTTCGTTAATTACTACGGTATCTTCGTTTAACTCTGCCGGGGTAATCCAGTTAATATCGCCATCCCAATATTCAGAAACGCTTGTTTTCGGTGTCGTCCCTGAAACAATAGTACACACGTCACCAAGTTTCGCCATCACGTTACCATCCCCTCTATCAATCGGTGACAAACTGTCACCAGTTGCGAATTTTCTGCAAGCGCCGCGCATTTTCAGCGAACCATCCCCCTCAATTCCTCCAAAACCTCCCCCAGCCTTGCCATATCCGCATCAATCTGCGCCATAATCTCCTGCGTCGAGGGGTACTCCACCGCCTGATATTCGGTCTTTTTGTACTTGTTGATGCTCAGGTCGTAGCCGTTTGCGGCAATTTCTTCCTTCGGCACAAAGAAACTCTTGTCCGTGCGCTGGCGGGTTTCCTCCGCTTCGAGGGCGTGGAAGCGCGCCACAATGTCGGGAATGTCGTTGTCGGGGGTGGGCGTGCGCTTGTCGTCGAGGGTGAGGCCGTCCGCCTGCATGTCGTAGAACCACACCTTGTCCGTGCCGCCATGCCCGGTCTTGGTGAAAATCAAAATCGCGGTGGATACGCCCGCATAGGGCTTGAACACGCCGCTGGGCATCGAAATCACCGCTTCCAGGCGGTTGTTGTCAATGATTTCCTGCCGAATCGCCTTGTGCGCCGCCGATGAGCCGAACAGCACGCCGTCCGGCACGATGCACGCGCAGCGCCCGCCGACTTTCAGCATCTTCACGAACAGGGCGAGGAACAGCAGCTCCGTCTTTTTCGTCTTGCAGACTTTCAGCAGGTCGGCGCTGACGATGTCGTAATCCAGCGACCCCTTGAACGGCGGATTCGCCAGAATCAGCGTGTAGCGGCCGCGGTCGGTGTTCTGGTCGGACAGGCTGTCGCGGTACTCGATGCACGGGTTATCCACGCCGTGGGTCATCATGTTCATCGCGCCGATGCGCAGCATGGTGCGGTCCATGTCGTAGCCGTGGAACATGCTGTTCATATAGTGCGCCTTGTTCTGCCGATTGAAGAGGACTTCCTGCTTGCGGTTTGCTTTCAGGTGCTCGCTCGCCGCCACCAGAAAGCCGGATGTGCCGCACGCTGGGTCGCAGATGATTTCGTCCGCGCGCGGTGCCATCATGTCCACCATCATGCGGATGATATGGCGCGGTGTGCGGAACTGCCCGTTGACTCCCGCCGTCGCCAGCTTGCTCAGCAGATATTCGTATACGTCGCCGCGGGTGTCCGCGCTTTGCAGGTGCGCCATCTGCTCGTAGATGACATCCATCGCGCTGACGATTTTGTCCAGCATCAGCGGCGTCGGCACCTTGAAAATCGCGTCGCCCATGTACTTCGAGTACGCGCTGTTCTTGTCGCCGTGCAGCCCCTTGATGAACGGGAACACAAACTCCTGCACCACGCTGTACATCTTTCCCGCCGGGAAATCGCGGAAAACGCTCCATTTAAGCTGCGCGCCGTCGATGGTGCGGTCGCCAATCTGCACGCCGCCTTGGAAGATGCTCGTGTACGGCAGCCCCAGCATCGCGCATTCCTTCGCCTTGATGTTGTCGCTGTCATCCAGATCGTGGATGAACATCAGGTACGTCATCTGCTCAATCACGTCCAGCGGGTTCGTCAGCCCGCCCGTCCAGAAGATTTCCCACAGCCCGTCAATCTTGTTCTTCAGTTCCCCCGTAATCATGCCGTTCGTTCCTTTCTGTATGCTGATACGGATAGCACGCGCCGCCCGCAAAACTTGCTTTCCTGATTCCAAGGAATAGTATAGCACAGGCTGCTTCGGAAAGCAATTCGGCGGATAAAAGCGCACGCCAAAACTCCGGCGCTCCCCCATTTTCTCAATGGTGCGCCGGAGTTTTCGTCCTATCCTATTTTGCCCTTCCCGTCCCGCTGTGATCCGTCGCGAACGTGACCTCTTTCACCTGCTTTTTCCTTGAATGCAGGCGTTTTTCCGCCAGAAGCCGCGCAAATTCGCCCTCGTCAATCGGCAGGGACACAGGCTTGCCTGTCCACGAGGAAAGGTGCATGGCGTTGGACAGCATCAGCCCGCGGATACCCTCTGCCCCGTCCGCCACCAGCGGCGTGCCGTGCAGGATATGCGCCGCAAAAGCGTTCAGCACACCGACGTGCTGCGGATTCTCCCCGTCCAGCGGCAAAATCTCCACCTGCGTCTCGGCGTGGGGGTATGCGGATGCGCTTCGGCGGTAATAGGCGGATTCGCTCTGCGGCAAGCGCCATAGCGTCAGCTGACCATTTTCGCAGACGACTTTGCCGCGGTCACAGGCGATTTCCAGCCGATTCGTGCCGGGCAGCTCCCCGGTAGAGGCGATAAAAACGCCCGTCGCGCCGCCCGGAAATTCCAGATAGGCGGTCACGTCGTCCTCCACCTCAATGTCGTGCCATTTGCCCTCGTGGCAGAACGCGCGCACCGTTGTCGGCAGTCCGCAGAGCCATTGCAGCAAATCCAGCTGATGCGGGCATTGGTTGAGCAGCACGCCGCCGCCCTCGCCCGTCCACGTTGCGCGCCAAGCCCCGGAATCGTAATACGCCTGTGAACGATACCAGTCCGTCACCACCCACGTCACACGCTTCAGCGCGCCTAACTCGCCGGAATCCAGCAGCGCTTTCAGGCGGCGGTAGACGCAGTTCGTGCGCTGGTTGAACATGAGCGCATACGTCCTGCCCGTCTCCTGTGCAGCGGCGATGACCGGGTGCAGCTGCGCCGTGTAAACACCCGCGGGCTTCTCGCTCAGGACGTGCAGCCCTGCCCGGAGTGCCGCCTCCGCAAGCGGCGGATGCAGCTCGTGCGGCGTGGCAATCAGCACAGCGTCGCACGCATGGGCGCGGATGAGCGACATGCCGTCGGCATAGATGCCCGTTCCGGCGGGGAGCGTTTGCTGCGCCCAGTCACGGCGGTCTTGGCGCGGATCAGCGACGCAGGTCAGCGCAATTTCCGGCGTTTGCCCGGACAGGATGAGCCGGCAGTGTTCCGAGCCCATGTTGCCAATGCCGATAATACCGAGGCGAATCTTCTCCACGCTGATTTCCTCCTTGGAATAGGTTACTTTCTCGTGCTTCCAAAGCTGCCGGAAACGTCGATGGCAGCATCCACTTCGTCCTTGTGGCGGGATGTCCTGCGTTTTTCATTCAGCAGCTTCAAGAACAGTTCTTCGTCAATAGGCAGCGAAACGGTCTGATTCGTCCACGAAGAAAGGTGCATGGCGTTGGACAGCATCAGCCCGCGGATACCCTCGCGCCCGTCGGCAACAAGCGGCGTACCGTGCAGGATGTGCGCTGCGAAGGCGTTCAACACGCCCGCGTGCTGCGGATTTTCGCCGTCCGTCTGCACGATTTCGTGCTGAATCTCCGGTACGCCGAACGGCTCTTTGCACACGGGGCACCAGTCGCGCTCATCCACGCTGAGCGTATCCAGCGTCAATTGGTCGTTCTCGATACGAATCCGCGCGCGCGTTCCGATGATTTCCAGCCGGTTTTCGCCCAGCGCGTCCCCGGTGGATGCAATGAACGTGCCCGTTGCGCCGTTTGCAAATTCCAGGTAAGCGGTCACGTCGTCCTCCACCTCGATGTCGTGCCATTTCCCCTCATGGCAGGCGGCGCGCACCCGCACGGGCAGCCCACAGAGCCATTGCAGCAAATCCAGCTGATGCGGGCATTGATTGAGCAGCACACCGCCGCCCTCGCCATCCCACGTTGCGCGCCACGCCCCGGCATCGTAGTAGCTTTGCGTGCGATACCAGTCCGTCACAACCCAGATCATGCGCTTGATTTCACCCAGTGCGCCGCTGTCAATCAGCGCCTTCGCCTTGCGGTAGACGCAGTTCGTGCGCTGGTTGAACATCATGCCAAAGGTCAGTTCGGGATGCTTATCCGCCTCCGCGATCATGTCCCGCACCTGCAAGGTGTACACGCCCGCCGGCTTTTCGCACAGGACATGCTTTCCATGGCGGAACGCCTCAATCGCCAGCGTCGGATGCTGATAGTGCGGCGTTGCAATCAGCACTGCGTCGCAGGTATCGGACGCAATCAAATCGCTGCCCTCGCAGAAAACCGCAGCGTCCGGCACGGTTGCGCGAATCCACTCTCGGCGGCTTTCCTTGCGGTCTGCCATGGCGGTCAGCTGCACTTCAGGGCATTTGCCGCTCAGGATGTTGTGGGTATGCAGGCTGGCAATGCCGCCCGCACCGATGATTCCAAGTCGAAGCATACCGAAACACTCCCATCATAGAGCCTAGCAGACTCTTTGTCAATTTCAATCAGGGAAAAACAGAAATATCAGGGGGGTTATTCCGAAAAAAGGGACTGCGTCCAAGACGCAGCCCCCTTTTTGTGAAGTTTGCGTGCGCTTATTACTTCTGCGCCATCGGATAGAAGCCGCGGTATGCGCCTTCCTGATACGCTTCGCGCTGTTCGTCGATAATCTGCTGACCGCCGGCGGAAAGAATTTCGTTGATGTACTTATCCCACGTTGCGTCGAAATCTTCCGGCTTGCAGGTCACAACCTGAACCAGCAGTTCCGCTTCCTTGGAAACGATGGTCGTGCCGTAGTCAATGCGGGACTGGATGGTGCGGGTGAAGCTGACGGGTTCGTAAGCACCGTCATTGGAAATCACAAGGCTGTCCGCCACAACATCTTCGTAGCCGGGGAAGCCCATAGCGGTCGCGGCGTAGTTCAGTTCGTCAGAACCGTAGTAGAAGCCGTTGCAGATCGGCGCGCCGTCGGTCGCGTGCATCTTGTGCGCGTCGTCGGTGTCGTTGATGTTCTTCAGGTCGGTCGGAATGTTGTTTTCGTTGACGGTGGTGTAGTTGTAGCCCTTTTCGCCGTTCTGGAGCGCGTACAGGGATTCCGGCTTGCACATCCAGTTCAGGTACTTAATCGCGGCAACCGCAACCTTTTCATCCACAGACGCGGGGATGAAAATCGCCTGACCAGCGGCGGTGTAGGTTTCGTGCGGGGTCGTGCCGTCTTCGGGCTTGAAGGGGTCGCACGCAATCCAGCTTGCGCCGGGGACATTCTTCGCCAGATCCTGCGCGTAGGACTTTTCCATGCGCCACGGCGCGTCCCAGTTGCCGACCCAGAAGCCGTCATAGCCGTTCACGCGGTCGCTGTCGGTCTGCTTGGAGTTCTCAATGCCGAAGTAATCGGAAACCAGACCCTCATTGAAGAACTTGTTCATCCAGCGCAGCGCTTCCTTCGCGCCGGGCAGCATGTAATGGAACTTGAAGTTCGCCACCCAGTCTTCTTCGGTAATCTGGCTGTAATCAAGGAACGCATCCATCTGGTAAATCCAGCCGTAGAAGGGGTCAGCCGCGTACAGGTCGGAGGAATACGGAATGGTGTTGTCGCCGCCCAGCTTCTGCTCCTTCGCTGCCTTCAGGTAGGCATACAGCTCTTCCACGTTCGTGGGAACTTCCATGTTCAGCTTTTCCAGCCAGTCCTTGCGGATGAACATGCTCTGCGTCGCGACGACGATGCGGCGCGCAGGCAGGTAATACTGCTCTTTGCCGTCGCCCACGTCATACTGACCGTACTGCAGCACCTCGTCGCCGAGGAATGCCGTCAGTTCCTGACCGTATTCAGCCAGCAGGTCATCCAGCGGCATGATGCCGCCCATGTCAATGTACTGCTGCACCAAATCCGTGCCATAGGTCATGCAGATGTCCGGGGCCGTTCCGCCCGCCAGACGGGTGGAAAGAATCGTGCCTTCCTCCCAGCGGGAAACGGGAATCCAGTTAACCTTGATGTGGTTCGGATTACCAAAGTTCTCCTGAATGTAGTGCAGCTGCCAGCAGTCCTCCACGTTGAAGCCTGCGATGGAGCGGTCATACATTTCGACGTTGAGCGTTACCCAATCGTCATCCGCCGCCAGTGCCGTCAGCGGAAGCGCCGTCAGCAGCAGGCACAGCGTGCAAACCAGAGCCAGAAACTTTTTCATAGGGGTACTCCTTTCTATCTTGAACGGCTTTTGCCGCCCGTTCCAATGGGAATGTGGGATGA
>ULXH01030385.1_pt1 | contig 12239 bp, 8 predicted proteins | sample 1961101 | NCBI WGS metagenome assembly ULXH01 (sample SAMEA4835833, study PRJEB28245) | human gut metagenome | biome: gut microbiome; material: fecal sample | place: Denmark | collected 2008 | reverse complement strand
CCGCCACAGTCTTGCTGATATTTGCCGTCTCACAATTTACCTTTCGGTTGACAGAATTTCTCATTTCTTTTAAGATACGCACATTTTCAAGATTCATCAGTGCCACATGTGCTTCCATGATATTTAACATATCCACGATCTGGGCACCTTCCTTTAAATATACGACCTGGTGTTTCTTTCGTTCTACGATCTTTGCTTCCATCTCAAAACTGTTGATTGCATCCTGAAGCTGTTTCGCCTGCGCAATTTCCCGGCAGACAATCTCAAAATGATAAGACTTATTCGGATCACTGATCGATCCACCTGCTAAAAATGCTCCCCGGATATATGCCCGCCTGCAACATGTCTGCTGCAGTAAAATACCATTTACCGTCTCTGTGATGTCTGCACACCTTAAAGACTGATTCCACATCTTGATTGTCTCAAGAATGCGTTCCGGTGGCAATGTATCTATCTCTTCTATATTAACATGGAACAGCTGTGCCAGTAACAGTCCATATTTTTCCTGCAGAAGCGGATTTTCCGAATCCAGCACATCTCCCGCATCCCCGATCAGCTGCTGACGCTTTCCGTCAAAAGCAACTAACGCCGCAAGTTCAGCGATCTGACAATGTCTGCTCTTTCCACTCTGCTTTGCTAACTCCTGTTTCACTTCACTTGAAAAAGACATCTTTTATTTTCCCCTTAAAGCATCTTTGCCAATATCACGATGCTCGATTTTCAGTCCATAACCCTTTTTTCCTGACAGACGTTTGTATAATTCATTTGCCAGTGTTACAGACCTGTGTTTTCCTCCCGTACATCCTATGGAGATCACAAGCTGATTCTTGCCCTCCGTGATATAATTCGGGATCAGAAACTCTAACATATCTTCAAGTTTGTCCAAAAAAACATTTGCTTCCTGAAACTGCATGACATAATCCTGAATTTCTTTATCATTTCCGGTCTTTGCCCGTAAACCCTCCACATAATACGGGTTTGGTAAAAAACGGACATCAAATACCAGATCAGAATCGACCGGTATTCCATATTTAAATCCAAATGACAAAATCGTAATAAACAGGTTCTTGTAGTCCTGATTCTGTATAAATATTTTGTCCAACTCCGCTTTTAACTCTCTCGTCAAAAGCTGGCTTGTATCTATAATATAGTCTGCGCGCTCCTTTAAAAACGCCAGACGCTTTCTTTCCTCTTCAATTCCCTTGTCCACGCGCTCGCCGCCCGCTAAAGGATGATTTCTTCTCGTTTCCTTATATCGTTTTACCAGAACAGAATCTTCGGCATCCAAAAACAGGATCTCGTATTCAACCCCATTATCCTTCATGTGGTCTAATACACCATGCAGCTCATCAAATGACTGTCCGCTTCTGATATCGATGCCGACTGCAACTTTCTGCAGTTCTGCGCTCTGTAATGTTGTAAGTTCCACAAACTTTTCCAGCAATGGGATCGGTAGATTATCCACGCAATAAAACCCAATATCTTCCATCATTTTTATCGCTGTACTTTTTCCTGCTCCCGACATTCCTGTTAAAATTACGAACTTCATCTTTTTTCTCCATTTCAAAACGCTTTGCGCGCATCCAAATCCTGTTTAAAATTCACCGATCATCTTAACTTCCGGCTCTAATCTGACACCAAACTTTTCTTCTACAATATCCGCTACATTCTGCATCAGGGTTCTTACATCTGCCGCTGTTGCATTTCCGCGGTTGATGACAAATCCACAGTGTTTTTCCGACACCTGCGCTTCTCCCACCAGATAACCTCTTAATCCCGCATCCATGATCAGTTTTCCTGCAAAATATCCTTCCGGTCTTTTAAATGTACTTCCCGCACTCGGATATTCAAGCGGCTGTTTTTCCACTCTCTGCTTCTTTAACTCCTCCATGCGGGCACGGATTGCTGTCTCTTCCCCGTGTTTCAGTTTGATCTTAGCTCCCGTTACAATGTAGCCTTTTTTTAAAATACAGCTTGTCCGGTAACCCAGTTCAAGCTCTTCTGCAGAAAGAATCTTCTCATTTCCTTCCTGATCTAAGACAGTCACGGCGGTTAAAATATCTTTCATCTCACCACCGTAAGCGCCCGCATTCATGACAACTGCACCACCGATGCTGCCCGGGATACCGGCAGCGAATTCCATACCGGTCAGTCCGTGCTCCGCAGCACGGTTTGCTGTCTTTGACAGCAGCATTCCCGCACCCACGGTGATACAGTCGTCCTCCACACAAATCTCATCTTCTTTTGACAGCATCTCGATCACAAGTCCCCGGATCCCGCGGTCGCCCACTAAAAGATTGCTCCCGTTTCCGATGACCTGATACGGGACATCATACTTCCTGCACAGACGGATGACCGACGCAAGCTCTGTTCCCTTTGGCTGCACTAAAATATCTGCCGGGCCGCCCACACGGAATGTCGTATGTTTTTTCATCGGTTCGTCCGTAAAAATTCTGTTTTCTGCTGTGACTGCTTTAAGTTCTGTCAAAAACTGCTGATTCATGCTTTCCTCAATTCTGTGGTCTTACGCTTCTTTTAAGAATGCGACATAACCGTTATATGCTTCATATAAGTCTACTTTGCTGATGAGTTCCCACGGAGCATGCATGTTTAACACTGCAACACCGCTGTCGATAACACTCATTCCATAGTTTGCCAGAATGTATGCGATGGTTCCACCGCCACCCTGATCTACTTTTCCGAGCTCTGCTGTCTGGAATGACACATTGTTGTTATCCATGATATTTCTTAAATATCCGACATACTCTGCATTGGCATCGTTAGAGCCGGATTTTCCTCTCGCTCCGGTGTATTTGTTAAATACAAGTCCTCTTCCAAAATATGCTGCATTGCGTTTTGTCATAACAGACGGATAATTCGGATCAAATGCAGCGGATACATCCGATGAAAGTACTTTGGAGTTTTTCAGGACACGTCTTAATTTTAATTCCGAATAATCTTCTGCTGCATTCATGACCTCTGCAACGGTATTTTCGAAGAAACGTGACTGCATGCCGCTTGCCCCGACACTGCCGATTTCCTCTTTGTCTACAAGCAGGCAGACACTCGTGATCTCCGGTTTTTCCATTGCAAGCATTGCCATAAAGGAAGGGTATGCACATACTCTGTCATCATGTCCATATCCCATGATGATGCTGCGGTCAAAACCGTAATCTCTTGCCTCTCCTGCCGGAACGACCTCGATCTCTGCAGATAAGAAATCTTCTTCCTCTATATCATATTCTTTTGCAAGGATCTTCATGATATTTGCTTTTACTTTTTCTTTTGCAGCCTCTTTGTCATCGCCCGCTTCCTCTGCCGGAATACTTCCGATGATCAGATCAAGGTTCTCTCCCTCGATCACCTTCGCTGCCTTTTTCTCAAGCTGCTCTCCGGATAAATGGATCAAAAGATCGCTGACGCCAAATACCGGATCGCCCGGTTTGTCTCCGACATTGACTTTTACAACGGTACCGTCTTTTTTGGCGATCACACCGTGCAGTGCAAGTGGAAGTGTCACCCACTGGTATTTCTTGATTCCACCATAATAATGGGTGTCTAACATTGCGAAATCGGTATCCTCATATAACGGATCCTGTTTTAAATCCATACGCGGGGAATCGATATGTGCGCCAAGGATGTTCATTCCAGCCTCTAAGCCTTTCTTTCCGATCACGAACATGGCAATTCCTTTTCCCATGTTATTCGCATACACACGGTCGCCTGCTTTTAATTTTGTTCCTTTTTCTAATACTTCATCCAGATTTACAAAACCTGCTTTCTCGGCTCTTTTTGCAAATTCTGTGGTACATTCACGCTCTGTTTTGCACTCAGAAATAAATTTTCTGTAATCCTCTGCAAACTGAAATACCTCTTCTCTTTTTTTGCCTTCCGGGTATTTCTCCCATGCGTTTTTTCTTTCCATGACTGATATTGCCTCCATTTATGCTATTCTTTTGACTCCGGGCTTTTACTCATCATCGTCCGAAGATTTTTTTGTGAGATTTTCCTGCACACGGCGGTAAAGCTCCTGTGCTGCATTGTATCCCATCTTTTTCTGTCTGTGGTTGACAGCCGCCGCCTCACAGATGACGGCAAGGTTACGTCCCGGACGGATCGGGAGTGAGTGACATACTACCTTGTTGCCAAGAAACTCTGTATATTCTTCCTCTAATCCAAGACGGTCGTACTCATTTTCTTTCTTCCAGTCCTCTAACTTGATCACAAGGTCGATCTGCTGTTTTTCCTTGACACACTCTACACCAAACAGTGTTTTCACATCGATGATTCCGATACCGCGAAGTTCGATAAAGTAACGTGTGATATCCGGTGACGTTCCGATGAGTGTATGCTCATTGATCTTGCGGATTTCCACCACATCATCCGTTACAAGACGATGTCCTCGTTTGATCAGTTCGAGTGCAGCCTCACTTTTTCCGATACCACTCTCACCCATGATCAGAAGTCCTTCGCCGTAGACATCTACTAAAACGCCATGGATCGTAATACACGGTGCAAGCTGTTCATTCAGACAATAAATAAGCTCTGCCATGAATTCGGAAGTACTGCGTTTTGTGCCAAGCACCGGAATATTTTTCTCCTCTGCAATTTTCAGGAAAGAATCATCCGGCCGCAGATCCCTGCAGAAAATAACACACGGAATATCATATCCCATAAATTCACTGTAAATCTTTTCACGTTTTTCCTCGTCTAACTGCTGCAGATATGTGTACTCTACCGTACCGATGATCTGAACCCTCGACTGTTCAAAGTGTTTAAAATAACCACTGAGCTGTAACGCCGGTCTGTTTACATCACTGATCATAATGCGATGTCCCTTTAATTCCATATCCGGCAGAAAATTACATAAATCCATGATCTGCGCGATCTTTGCTACTCCAACACCTTCCATATCCTTTGTCCTCTCCTAAACATATTTTTCGTAACGATTCTGACGACATTTTACCATAGATACCGGAATTCTTCAACTTGAATACCCGTGTTTATCTTCCCGGAAAAAAGAATAAACTGCCCGTGCCGCCTGCTCATTCATCGACTCTGTCTTTGCGAGTTCTTCCTCCGAAGCCTCACGGATCGCCTCAAGTGACTGGAACCGGCGCATTAAGGCTTTTCTTCGTGCCGGACCGATGCCCGGAATATCGTCAAGTACGGAATGTACCTGTTCTTTGCTTCTTAAAGATCTGTGATACTCGATGGCAAAACGGTGCGCTTCATCCTGGATCCTCGTGATCAGTTTAAAACCCTCGCTTGTCCGGTCGATCGGTATCTCTTTATTCTGATAGTATAACCCTCTGGTGCGGTGATTATCATCCTTTACCATACCGCAGACCGGAATATTTATTTTCAGTTCATCAAGCACTTTTAATGCAATGTTTACCTGTCCGCGGCCGCCATCCATCATGATCAGATCCGGAAATCTTGTGAAACTTCCATATTCCTCTGACATTTCCCGTTCTGCAAGTTCTTTTTTCTCCTGCATACCGTGTGTAAAACGTCTGGTCAAAACCTCATGCATGGATGCGTAATCGTCCGGCCCTGTGATGGTTTTTAATTTGAATTTACGATAATCACTGCGTTTTGGTTTTCCCTTTTCGTAGACGATCATGGATCCTACCGTCTCAAAACCGTTGATGTTGGAAATATCAAATGCCTCCACGCGGGAAAGTCCCTCCATCCCCAGAAGATGCTCGATCTCTTTCATCGCGCCGATGGTTCTTCCCTCCTCGCGTTTGATCTTCTCGCGATCCTGGGAAAGTACAAGCTCTGCATTTTTCTGCGCCAGCTCTACCAATTTTTCCTTCATACCTTTTTGCGGAACACGGATATAAACCCTGGCTCCTCTTTTTTCAGTTAACCACTCGGCTAAGACCTCGTGATCCTCGATCTCCTCCGGCAGCATGATCTCCCTTGGAATAAACGGCGTTCCCGAATAAAACTGTTTTAAAAAAGTTGTTAAGATCTGGCTTTTGGTATCCTCTGTCCCGACCCTGACATAAAAATGATCCCTGCCGATCAGCTTTCCGTCACGGATGAAAAATACCTGCACCACGGCATCCCTGTCATCCGATGCAAGCGCGATGATGTCTTTATCCTCACCGTCGGTATGCGTGATCTTCTGTTTCTGCGCGATCTGGCGCACACTGCCTAAAAGCTCCCGGTATTCGATTGCCTTTTCAAATTCCAGATTTTCGGATGCCTCGTTCATTTTTTCTTCTAAGGATTTTAAGATCGGTGCATAGTTTCCATTTAAAAATTCGACGGCAGCATCGATTCTTTCCCGGTATTCTTCCCTGCTGATATAACCCTGACAGGGTGCCTGGCACTGATGGATATGGTAATTTAAACATGGGCGCTCTTTGCCGGTATCTCTCGGCAGTACACGGTTACAGGTACGAAGCTGGTAAAGCTTATTGATCAGCTCGATCGTATCTTTTACTGCCCCCGCACTGGTGTATGGCCCAAAATATCTCGATTTGTCTTTTTTCTGCTGACGTGAAAAGAGTACCCGTGGGAAATCCTCACCGACCGTCACACGGATATATGGATAAGTCTTGTCATCGCGCAGCATGGTATTGTATTTTGGACAATGTTCCTTGATCAGGTTGCACTCCAACACAAGCGCCTCTAATTCCGAGTCCGTAATAATATACTCGAAACGTGCGATCTGTTTTACCATCTGTGCCTTTTTGATGCCCTCATCATGACTCGGCTGGAAATACTGGTGTACTCTCTTTCGTAAACTGACAGCCTTACCGATATAGATGATCGCATCGTGGCTGTCATGCATAATATAAACTCCCGGCTGATCCGGGAGTTTTTTTAATTCTTCTGCGATGTTAAACATGAAACCTCATTCCTGCTCTGATCGTTCTGTTTATACTTATCCTGCTGATATTTATCTTATTTTTCAGCTTTTATTTCTGATACTTCTGCAGCGAAGCCTCTGCTGCATTATTTCTGGTGTTCCTCATGTGCTGCTGTCTGATCGTCTACGACCTGATCAATAAAACTGCCCTTTTCCAAGGATACAGTATTCTGATCTTCCGCTGCACGTGAAGTTTCTGCTTCTGCCTGATTTTTTATTTCTGTCTGTCCTTCCGTTTTTGCATGTTCTTCTGTTTTCGCCTGCTCTAACGCATTTTTAGCATCCTCAGCCTGCTCGAAGAATGTTTTCTTCTCCTCTTTCTCCAGCTCCGGAATTCCCTTTAATTCACGGAAAATCTTCATAAATTCTTTTCCGGTGATCGTCTCATGCTCGTAGAGATACTCTGAAATCTTATCGAGAACCTCTCTGTTTTCCTCAAGCATGCGGTATGCTTCATCGTAGCTGTTGTTGATGATGGAAAGTACTTCCTGATCGATCTGTGCTGCAGTCTCCTCACCACAGATCAGTCCTGCACGGTTGTCTAAGTACTGGTTCTCAACCGTTGCCAGACACATCATACCAAATTTATCGGACATACCGTACTGTGTGACCATCGCTCTCGCGATCGAAGTCGCACTCTCGATATCGTTGGCTGCACCGCTCGTCGCAGAACCAAATACCAGCATCTCTGCCGCACGGCCTGCCATGTAGGTTGTGATCTTTGCAAGCAGTTCATCCTTGGTCTGCAGGTATTTTTCTTCTTCCGGTGTCTGTAATGTATATCCAAGTGCACCCATGGTACGTGGCACGATCGTGATCTTCTGTACCGGCTCGGTATTTTTCTGCAATGCTGTTACCATCGCATGACCGACTTCGTGATAAGATACGATCTTGCGCTCCTTATCGCTCATGATGCGGTCTTTCTTCTCTTTTCCACCGACCGCAACAAGCTCAAATGCATCAAACAGATCGGACTGGTTTACAAACTTTCTGCCATTTTTTACTGCGTTGATGGCAGCCTCATTGATCATATTTGCAAGATCAGATCCTACGAGTCCGGCTGTTGCCAGTGCAAGTGCATCAAGATCTACGGTCTCATCCATCATGACATCTTTGGAATGAACCTTTAATGTCTCTAAACGTCCCTTTAAGTCCGGTTTATCGACAATGATACGACGGTCAAAACGTCCCGGACGGAGTAACGCTTTATCAAGCACCTCCGGACGGTTGGTCGCTGCTAAGATAAGAAGTCCCTTAGATGTATCAAATCCATCCATCTCTGCCAGTAACTGGTTTAACGTCTGCTCACGCTCGTCATTGCCGCCGTAACGGGTATCACGGCTCTTACCGATCGCATCGATCTCATCGATAAAGATGATACATGGTGCCTGTTTCTGTGCTTCTTTAAACAGGTCACGCACACGGGATGCTCCGACACCGACAAACATCTCCACAAAATCAGAACCTGCCAGTGAGAAGAACGGAACCTTCGCCTCACCTGCAACTGCTTTTGCAAGCAGTGTCTTACCGGTACCAGGAGGTCCGACTAAAAGTGCACCCTTCGGCAGTTTTGCACCGATCTCGGAATATTTCTTCGGGTTATGCAGGAAATCAACAACCTCCTGTAAGGATTCTTTTGCCTCGTCCTGTCCGGCTACATCCTTAAATGTAACACCCGTCTGTTTTTCCACGTAAACTTTCGCATTGCTCTTGCCAACACCCATGGCACCGCCGCCCATACGCTTCATCAAAAATCCGAGCAGTACCCAGATCAGTACTAACGGGATCAGATAACTTAAAATACTGTAAATCCAGGTGGAAGTGTTGTCCGGGATTACTCCGTAAATTTCTACGCCTTTTTCTTTTAAAAGCGGAATCAGATCCTCATCCGCCACGCGTCCGCAGTAATAGGTCGGCTGGTACGGACTCTTGTCCTTTGTCACCGGTGTGATGTCGATCTCATACGATCCGATCTCTACGGATTTGACTTCACCTGCTTCCACTTTTTCCAGAAATTGCGAATAGGAAATCTCCTGGGTGCTCATCTGTGAAAAGCGGTTCGACACCATGCTCATGATAAATAACACGATGAGAGAAACCAGAACAAATGCCATGATAAGCTGTCCGTTATGGTTGTCCTTTCCACCATTGCCGCCGTTATTTCCATTGCCACCGCCGCCATTACCGCCGTTATTATTATAATTATTATTTCCATTATTGTAATTATTTGGTCCCTGGTTATCCATAATCTATCCTTTCCAAACATCTGCAGTATCTGCTGCATCTGGATTTTATCTGATATTCGTCAATATCTTCTTTATTATATTGAAAACAACACGCAAAAGCAATACACAGTTCATGAACTTTTGATGTGTTTTCTAAATTATTTCTAAATTCACTTTTATCTTTTTTAAGTTTTTCTGGATTTTGCGTAAACTTAGTTGTATACTATATGGGTTATAAAATACGTGAAATATTTTTTAAATTTACTATAATGATGAGGAGGAAAACCCTATGCCTGTAAAATATGTCTTTGTCACCGGCGGTGTCGTTTCCGGTCTTGGTAAAGGTATCACGGCTGCTTCTCTTGGAAGATTATTAAAAGCCCGTGGATACAAAGTGACCATGCAGAAATTCGATCCGTATATCAATATCGATCCCGGAACCATGAACCCGATCCAGCATGGTGAAGTCTTCGTTACCGATGACGGTGCAGAAACAGACCTGGACTTGGGACATTATGAACGTTTTATCGATGAAAGCCTAACAAAAAATTCCAATGTGACCACCGGTAAGGTTTACTGGTCTGTGCTCCAGAAAGAGCGCCGCGGCGATTTCGGCGGAGGTACTGTCCAGGTGATCCCGCATATCACCAATGAGATCAAGAGCCGTTTTTACCGCAATTTCACTTCCGATGAGACACATATCGCGATCATTGAGGTCGGCGGTACTGTCGGAGATATCGAGAGCCAGCCGTTCTTAGAGGCGATCCGCCAGTTCCAGCATGAGGTCGGACACGAAAACGCGATTCTGATCCATGTCACACTGATCCCTTATATCAAGGCTTCCGGTGAGCTTAAGACAAAACCGACACAGGCAAGCGTCAAAGAACTTCAGGGAATGGGTATCCAGCCGGATATCATCGTCTGCCGCTCCGAGCACGAACTTGATCAGAGCTTAAAAGACAAAATTGCCCTGTTCTGTAACGTACCAAACGGCAACGTACTCCAGAACCTTGACGTTGAGTATCTTTACGAGGCACCTCTTGCCATGGAAAAGGAAAATCTTGCCAAGGTTGCATGTAAGGCCCTGCATTTAGATTGCCCGGAACCGGATTTAAAAGACTGGGAAGCCATGGTAGATTCTCTCCGCCACCCGAACAAAGAAGTAAAAATTGCTTTGGTCGGAAAATATATTGCACTGCATGATGCATACATCTCTGTTGTGGAGGCATTAAAACACGGCGGAATTGCTGAGCGTGCTACCGTCGATCTCCACTGGATCGATTCTGAGACATTAAATGATGACAATGCAAAAGAACTGCTCGGCGATATGGCAGGTATCATTGTTCCGGGAGGATTTGGTTCCCGCGGTGTCGAGGGTATGATCTCCGCAGCAAAATACGCAAGAGAAAACAACGTTCCATACCTTGGTCTCTGCCTTGGTATGCAGGTAGCCATCATTGAATTTGCAAGACATGTCTGCGGATTCCATGATGCACACAGTGTGGAGCTTGACCCGAACACCACACATCCTGTCATCGCACTGATGCCGGATCAGAATGGTGTGGAGGATATCGGCGGTACCTTAAGACTTGGCTCTTACCCATGTGTGTTAGATCCAACCTCTAAAGCCCGCGAGCTTTACGGTTCTGAAGAGATCCATGAGAGACACCGTCACCGTTACGAAGTCAACAATGATTTCCGTGCAGCACTTACCGAGGGCGGCATGAAACTCTGCGGTACCTCCCCGGATGGAAGAATCGTTGAGATGATTGAAATTCCGGATCACCCGTGGTTCCTTGCAACACAGGCTCATCCGGAATTCAAATCCAGACCGAACCGTCCACATCCGTTATTCAAAGGTTTTGTGGAAGCTGCTGTAAAGAACAGCATGAAATAAATTTTAAACGCAAAAAGCTGACTTGCCGGTTTGCCCGGCAGTCAGCTTTTTTAATAATAATAAAATGTTCGTGCAACGTGCACTCTGTTATTTATTTTCCAAAGTAAGCATCCACCCCATTGGCAATCCCAGCCGCGATCTTCTGCTGATAATCGTCAGTCGCCATTTTAAGATCCTCATCCGCATTGGTCATGTACCCCATCTCAACGATCGTGACCGGAATCTGACACCAATTGATACCGCTCATCGTATCTGTCTCCCAGACACCCTCACTTTTTGCACCGGTTGCCGCACACAGGGAACCTATGATGCAGTCGGAAAGTTTTCTTGAGTTCTGATAAATATTGGAGCAGTACGGGTTTGCTGCGGTCGGACAGATCGTCATCGCTCCGTTTGCCGCAGAGTTGGTACTTCCATTTGCATGAATGCGGATAAATGCTGCCGCATGATTATTATTGGCAACTGCCGCACGCTCGGAATTGCTGATATTGACATCATTGGTCGTCCGGATCATCAACACCTGATAGCCGCGCGCCGTAAGTTCCTGCTGCAGCTTTAAAGATACCTGAAGTGTCAGTTCGTATTCCGCAAGCCCGCTCGCCACACCTGTTGTACCGGAAGCAACTTTCGCTTTTGTCTCAGATGCGCCTGGCCCGATCGGCTCTTTTTCGTTATTTCCTTTTGCCTGATGTCCGGCGTCGATCACAACCAGATTACCGGAAATGTTTGTCTGGGCTGTATCTGTCTGCGTGTTTTCCATCTCAGCAGACTGCTCTGTGCCAGTCTGGGGATTTCCCGCCTCAGCAGACTGCTCTGTGTCCGCAGTCTGTGATGATGCACTCTCCTGCTCCGAATCTGCTTCTCCCTTAATCACCTCTGTTGTAATGATTTCTTCTGTTTCCCGGGTCTCCGTTGGTGCCAGTTCTGCCGGCTCTGTTTCTTCCGTCTGCTCTGTTTCCTGTGTTTTTGTCTGTGCAGTTTCTGTCGCTTCTGTCATGATCTGCTCCGACTCTGCCTCTGTCTGTTCTTGTGTTTCTGTGACATTTTTCTCTTCAGCAGACACCTGGGCAGATCCGTTTTCATCCGCTTTGCTGCCACATCCCGTCATAAAAGACGCCCCCGCCAGTATCGTACATAGCAATAACGCCAGTAATCTTTTCTTCTTTTTTATATTGCCAAAACTCATATATTTCTTGTATGATAATTAGGAAGTTAATTATCACATATTTCC
>ULXH01077408.1_pt1 | contig 12242 bp, 7 predicted proteins | sample 1961101 | NCBI WGS metagenome assembly ULXH01 (sample SAMEA4835833, study PRJEB28245) | human gut metagenome | biome: gut microbiome; material: fecal sample | place: Denmark | collected 2008 | reverse complement strand
CCATCTTATTTTGGGGGACATTTACTGAATATCCCTATATATCCTATCTGTTGTTGCTTTACTGCTTCCAGATATGTACTTCGCGCTCTTTCTTCTCGTAACCGATTGGGGCGATTTGGGCTAAGGCTTGCAGGATGTCGTCCACGGTCTCCTCGTTGCGCAGGGAGATGCGGAAAGCAATGCTGTCCTCCACCGACTCGTCCAAATGGATGTCTACATCATATTTCCGGGAGAGGCGTTCCGCCAGTTCGCGGAATGAGATTTTGTCGTATTCAAACCGTCCTTCCGTCCACGCCTTGTATTGTTCTGCCTGCACCCGTTCTTTGAAAAACTGTGAACTCTCCTTGTTCAAGCTGACCTGTTCGCCCGGCTCCAGCAAAATCTGTTTGTCCCGGCAGCGGATATCGACCGAACCGTCCAGCAGGGTTGTGGTCACAAGAGGATCTTCCTGATATGCCGACACGTTGAACTTGGTGCCTTTGACCACTACATCGTAGCCGTCGGTCTTTACCACAAACGGTACATCCTCCTGTTTTGCTACCTCGAAATAGGCTTCCCCCGACAGCCGGACTTCCCGTTTCCCGTTATTGAAATCGCCTGCATAACACAAGGTTGATTGGGCGTTTAGGTATACGGTGGTGCCATCGGCAAGCATCAGACGGGTCTTTTCGGCTCGCTCCGTCTCCAACTTGAAAACGTTTTTCGCCATTAGCCGAGTCTGGTAGTGCCGGATGCCGGTAAAGGCTGTCATCAACACGACCACACCCCCTATCACGGCTGCCACTCGACTCCACGAGTGCCACCACCTCTTGCCTACGGCAAAGCCATCACGAACCCTCATCCGCTGCTTCAGCCGTTTCCACTCCAGGTCTGTTTCCGGCGACAACACCTCCGGAGAAGTGAGCCATTCCGCTTCCCATGTCCGAAACTGCTGTTCGTTTTCCGGCGTTTCCTTGATAAACCGGAAAAGAATCTCCTCTTCGCTGTAATCCAGTTTCCCTTCCAAATAACGGATTACCAACCGGTGGTAATATGTTATATCTTTATCTGCCATTTTTTCAATCTTTCTTCCTTTTTTAAAGAAAAGACAATCCAAAGGAGTTTTACCCAACCTCAGTGGGACGTAAGTCCCTCATCTTTTCTGTTTTTTATCTTTCGTTTTTTTTGTGTCATCTGCATGGTCTACCACTACAAGAACAGCACGATATAGGCATCGAATGGATAGTTCCCCTTGAAATGATTGGAAAAGACTTTCAATGCCTTGGATATGTGTTTCTCCACAGCTGTCGTGGAAATTTGCAGTTTGTCCGCTATTTCCCGGTTTTTCAAGTGGTGGAACCGGCTCATCACAAAGACCTCCCGGCAACGGTCCGGCAATTGCTGAAGCAACCGATTAATTTGGTCTCGCAACTCATCATACATCAGTTTTTGTTCCGGGTCGGCTCCAAAATCCCAATTGTAAAGTTCTTCTTTTCCTATTGCCAGAGACACGTCCGTCAGAGAGTACTGTTCTACAAGTTGCTGGTGCTTGAGGTGGTTTAAACAAGCATTGCGCACCATGACAAACAGGAAAGAGGTAATGGCTTGCGAATCCAACAGATGCTTTCGTTCCCAAAAGCGCATGAAACATTCCTGAAGGATGTCCCGTACCGTTTCCTCCTCTTCAATAAAGCGGAGCGCATAACCTCGCAGGCGAGGATAATAGCTTTTGAACAGATATTCAAAAGCCGCATCGTCTCCCTGTTTGATGGCTTGCAGCAATATATGTCTGTCTGAATATTTTTGAGATAAAGTACCCATACCGGTATCTGTCTGATTTTAAAGTAAGCGGCAATATCTAAATCACGCCCTAATTTGTGCAAAGTTTGCGATTTTTTTTGCGATGTGCAAGCGTTTCCTGAAACATCTTAATGAGTGCCAAGGGGGATGTGCCCTGTTGTGGCATTGCTTCCCAATCCTCCTCACTAGATTTTTTCCTTATTTCATCTGCCATCTGCAAGCTTTTTACGCTTATATGTCTATAAAACAGAGCACTACTGTCTTGCAGATACCCCTTACAGATGCTTTTCCTTGCAAGTATCTGCAAGGGGAGTCAATGCGTATGGCAGGAATTGCCGTCCTGCCGTTCCTTTCCTCCGAATATATCAATCGAGTAGGAGGTAAACACTAATCATAGGTGTTTATCTCCTATTTTCGTGTTTACCGACCTCTCACACCACCGTACGTGCCGCTCGGCATACGGCGGTTTCGTGCTTTTAAACATCACGGTGTGTGGCAAGTTGTTTTCAGCCATCCCTTCTAGATACGTCACTTCTATTCTATTGTCGGATTCCGTCCTATCGTGTGAATAGAGAGCTCCTTATCGGACATCTGACTACAAAAGACTCTCAAGGTAGCAGTCATTTACTATTGTACTGCACAATTCAGTCCTTCCCTTTAGGCAACCCGTGCCTTGGGTACTATGACCTCTGCTGACTTCTCACGACAAGCTTTACTCCGTCATGGTACATCGAATACATCATCTTCACCATGCGTCCGTGAGACCTCCTCGGATAAGAGCATTGTCTTTCCATCTTATACCTACTTCATTTACACCAACCGTTCCGAATAGCTATTGGACTTTGATTTGTTTAGCAATCTTATCCACGGTCAAATGCCTTATATAAAGTTTCTGTTCGTTAGGTCAGATATTTGTCTCGGGCTTCCTTCAGATTCCACCTCGCGATGGACACCCTTGCCTTTGACTATGCAATTCCCGCTATTAGATTAGGGCTTGCTCGGGACTTTCACCCGTTAGACAATGCTCATGCCGAACGTACTAAAAGCGTAGCGAACAGGCTCATATAGCCCTCGCTACGCTGAAAAAAATCTAAAATAATTTACTATTTCGCAAGCACTATGGTTGTTCGTGTGCATAATTGATGTAATTGCCCAAAATCTATTCAATATGAATTACCTCCGGACAAGAGTTCCACGTAAATCCTCTACCGATTAAGTACCAATTATTTCTCTCCTTGATTGGTACTTTTTTCATACTGAGGAAAGCATAGATAGGCATGGTGATTGACCTGCCATATTGTAGGTCAACTTGAAACTTTCCTCGTTTATGGAATGAGAGAGACTTAATTTTAGGCTCAAAATTCCAATAACCTTCAGATTTATACACTTTCGGCATAACTCCACTTTTCAGCAAATATACAACAATCAACATACAAAAAAAATAAGTTCGTAGATTTCCACCTAATTCGGATCTTAATGTTGCCAAGCGGGAGGATGTATTCTATCCTCGTCCCTCGTGCGTTCTCTTACTTGGACGGATATTCCACGTCTTTCATACGTTCCTTCGGAAGAACTTCCAATTTCCGTATCTTGCCATCCTTGTATTCCACTTCTACCGTTGTGTTTTGAGGTGCGTGCAACTTGAAACAAACGTCTTTGTCTTTCGGCCAACAAGGCAATATATGTATCTTTTCTCCAACTGTCTGCAACAACATTTCTTGCAAACCAATCATGCCCGAACCACCCCAGTTGTGGTCGGGAACCCAGTCGTGCCCCGGTCCCCAAAAAGTAGGGAAACGACGTTTTGAGTTTTTCAGTTTTTGCATATTATAGCGATAGGCCTCTTCCACCATTCCCATTCGGGCATAAAAAATGCCATCCTGATGCCAACTGATGACCATATTCTTGGGGAAATTCCCGTGCTTCCATGTATTTTTGAAGAAAGATATTTCTGTACTATTAATGTCATACCGATTGAAAGGGAACAGGGGATAAAACTGTGGACACTCCACGTTTTGGTATTTAAGATAGGATTCGGCGGGCTTTATGACCGTATCTCCCTCTATTACGTCATAATACAAGCCCGGCAATCGTTCCAGATAGGCAGAGAAATAAGCTCTGTCCCTATCCGAGATAGAATCACTTTGCAATGTTAACAATGATTCCAGGCAGGAACGAATACCTGAAACCAAGTCTGCCGGATTCTTGGCTCCCCGATAGGACTCGCATGAAGTGGAAGGGAAGAAGACCAGTTTCCCGTTTTTATCCAGTTGCTTCCCATTTCTTATCTTTTCTCTTTTTTGATAGTGCTCATCGAAGAAAATCAATGCGTTTTTGATGAACGGCATATATTCATCAATGTTCCTTCCTGTGAAACGGTGGTATTCCAGAAGCATATAGGCGTGTTCCACCTGTGACTCCCAGTGATAAGAAATTGAACCGTTTGCCATGATACCCTGTTCCACCGGTTCATTATAAGTATTGACTGCCTTTATTTCAGGTGAGCCAAATGGCAATTCTTTTCCGCGTTGTCTCTTTTTACTTTTCTGCCATCCCCATCCGGCACCAAAGTCCAATCCTGCATCATTGGCATATTCACAATACATCGCTCCGTTATGCCCAAAATATTTGCGAACTTTCAGACGGGCGCCTTGCAATCCTCTTTTATATAGATTAAACTGAGCTATCATTCCATCGAAATCACCACTCTTCAGCATTGGCCAAAAGAGGAGACGTTGGTTTTGGGCGGTAAAGACATCGCCTCCCCATTGGCGCCAGTCCGGGTCGTGATCCATTGCAGGATTGACGTATGCCGGGTCAAAAGTCAAGCTGCCTCCATTGAACTTGGAAGGATACTCTCCGTACATATTGCATCCCAGCTGATAGCGGAAAAGTTGATAGTTACGTCCCATTTCCCATAAATCACAAGTGTCTTTCTGGGCAGGGTCTGTTATAATCCAGCTTTGGTTCCAAAACTGCCGCCACCATGCTTTATTCTTTTTAGGATTTCCTTTCTCCTTATTTGCTGATGTTGCCTTTTCTTCCAAGTGAGCTTGCCATTGCAGGATGTCCGAAACTTGTTCTCTGTGGGTGGCAATTTGCAAATGGAAATAATTATTAGGGCTTTTGCTCTTCAAAGACCATGCCTTAAAGTCTGTATTGCAATATCTGCCTTCTGTCACTTCCCCTGCAACCAAATTTTTCCCGGACATTATTCCTCCAAAAGCTAAATTACTGTTTGTATTGCATATTTTGTCTTTATACTCGGTAAGTTCTTGCTGCTCTATCATCAGATTGGGCGATAAAGGATTCTCTTCATTTTGATGGTAGAATAAGACGGCATCGTCTGAAAAGGCAATCCGGTCTTTCTTCTTGATTACTTTTCCCGGATATCCTTCCAAACCGAAACAGCCAAATCGGTCTCTCTTCTCATCGGTCAACTCCCGGTCTTCCGTCCTCCAATTCTCATAGAAAGCCTCCATCGTAATTCTTCTGTCCGAATGCAAATCTACATGAATGGATTGAGTGAATATATCCACCCACATTTTGATGCGGACAGCATCAGTTCCTTCTTTTCCTGCCGAAATCGAGATAGAACCGTCCTCCAACTTCAAGCATTGCTTGAAATTGATTGCCTGAAAAAAAGGATTGGGAGAGAGGCGCAAACGGACGCGCCCCAGTTTCACATACTCACCACTTTCATTAAAGCTACCGCTTTTCTGCATATAGAATAATACATCACCGGACTCTACCCAGACATTGCATCCGATGTCACCGCCTCCCAATGGCATCGATTCCGAAGCATTTGCCGATGGCTGCTCCCAAGTGATGTTATACAGATCAGTCCATAAGGACTCATCATCCACTTTCTCTTTGCTTTGGCAAGAGAATAGTGATAATAATAAGATAAAGTATCTGAAATGATTCATACAGTTCATTTTTATTGACCGATAGCGTGATCCGCTTTCAAGTCTTCCCCATTCCAAACTTTGAGGCTGGTCCATGGCGTGAAAGGTTCGCTCCAGAAGGGGTCGGTCATCGGAAGCCCCAAAGCCAAGAAACCGAAAGTACACAGATAGGTGCTTCCCGTGTTGATATATGATTCGGAAATGTTCAGCTGGCTTCCCGCTACACCGACATGCAGCCATCCGTTTTCATCGAAAGTGCCGGGAGCGGCGAATTGACGGGCAATGACAGCCGTCAGCCCACAGCGTACCTGTGCAGGTTGGATGCTCTTCGGCAGACGATGTATCAACGCCATGTGTACCAATGCCTGGAAAGCTCCGACACGATAGGCAATGGAGCGTCCCACAATGGGATAAGTGCCTTCGGGAGAAATCATACGCTCTAACTGTTCTGCATAGCGGGTGTTTCTGATTAATTGCCTGTTCAGAAAGTCCGAACCGGCAAGGCCATGCTTCTTCATCACTATCAATACATCGGTCAACATGGGATGAATCACAAAACTATTGTAATAATCTGCATGATAGTGAGGTCCATCGCCATAAACTCCGTCTCCTTTGTACCATTGGTCGCGGAATTTGAATACGCCGTATGTCAGCCTGTCCAAATCGCATTCTCCGGTGAACTCCAACAAAGCGGCTTCCACCATGGAGGCAAAGAGCAACCAGTTGTTTTCACCCGGCTTGATGCCGCGGCTACGTTTCAATTCCACAACCATTCGCTCTTGGGTCTGTTTGTCCAAGTTGCCCCAAATTTGTTTGGGGGCACGCAGCAATCCTTGCGCCAGGAATGCGGCGTCTACCAACGGTTGCGAAGGGGTACCGAAATCCAAGTAGTCCGGTGCGGAAGGATTGACGGCGTTCGACAAGCCTTTTGCTACCATTTTGATGTATTTACCCCGTAATTGTCCCTCCGGAGTACTGTCTTCTCCTAATTCCAGCCAAGGTGCGATGCCGCACAAGGTACGTCCCACTGCTTCCAAGTAGGAATATTTGTTGGCACGAGAAGTGGATAAAGACTCCTGGGGCATATTGGTCTTCAACGTGTTATTCGCTAAATTACTTAGTACAGGGTCGGCTATCTTTACCAACGTATTGACCCATACTTGGCGATCTTCCTCGCCCGTTGTCTGTTTCTTCCCTTTGGCAGAAACGAATGTGAGCGTCATCATCACTGCTGTACATACAGCAAATATCTTTTTCAGATTCATATTATTTTATTTTTTTAGATTTGAGTTCTCAAAGTACAATTAATCTTCTTGAAGTAAAAAGAAGTGTGTTTCACAACTTATTTGTCGGATAGTTTTTTCAAACGCATTAAAGCCTCTACATAATAATAATCAGCATAGCTCAGAGGAACATCCACTTCACTGTTACCAGGGAAATGACCGGTAGAATGCATTAAAACAAAGTTACAATTGGTACCTGTTGTAGCCAAATAGTCAGGGCTTGTCAATGAGCGCACCTGTTGTTCTGCAAAATCAAGATAATTCTTGGCTTCCGCGCTCTTGTCCAGTTGGCTTAGTTCAATCAGTGCAGAAGCCATAATAGCGGCAGCAGAAGCATCTTTCGGCACATTCGGAATTCCCGGAGCATCGAAATCCCAATACGGCACTTTGTCTGCCGGCATATTCGGATGGTTCATAATGAATGCAGCAACATGTTTAGCCTGATTCAGATATTCCGGTTTGCCGGTTTCACGATACATCATAGTAAAGCCGTACAACGCCCAAGCCTGTCCGCGAGCCCATGCAGATTCATCAGCGGCCCCTTGGTGTGTCTGTTTTTTATGCGGAACACCGGTTATCGTATCGTATGAGACCACATGATAGCAGCTATAATCATCACGGAAATGATTGTTCATGGTCTTATCCGCATGAGAGATTGCCATTTTACGGAAACGGTCGTCACCAGATGCCTTCGAAGCCCAACTGAAAAATTCCAGGTTCATCATGTTATCAATAATCACCGGGAACTGCCAGATTTTTTTATTAAAATCCCAAGAACGGATAGCACCCACACGCTTATCAAAACGAGTCGCCAACGAATTGGCACCAGTCAGCATCACGTCTTTATATTCCGGATTGCCGGTCAGGCGATAACCGTTACCGTAACTGCAATACAACATGAAACCGACATCGTGGCTATAAGTGATATTTTTCACTTTCTCCACACGGCCGGTGTACATTTCTGCATATTTCTTCAATTCCGGCGTCGGATTGTTTTCATACAGATACCATAATTCGCCAGGGAAGAAACCGCTGCACCACCAAGCATAGTCGCTGGTTGCCAGCTTTCCCTCCTTATTAATTGTTTTAGGCAGACGCCCTTCTTGGAACTCCAAATTTTTAGCCATCAGAAGAGCTTGTTCGGTCGATACCTTCAAGCCACGGTCGATAACGTTCGCTATAGGTTCTTGCTTGGGTTGCGACTCACAAGCCGACAAAAACAAAGTGGCCGCAAACACGCAACACGAGAATAATTTGTTCATGATAAAAGAATTTTAAGTAAGTTTTAAAAGTTGTTAGTTGCAAAGTTTATGTTTTAGACGTGAATTGCACCTGCTGTTTGTCGAAAAAAACAAGGGCATGTTACAGCATACAGATGGCAAGCAGATGACATACCCTTAACCTTTCGGTTCGCGTTTAGTTGTAAGTCAATTCCGACTTGATGGCATCTTCCAGGTTGTCAAAAGGCGCTACATTGTATTCATAGCCGGAGTAACCTTTGTTTTGGTTGATGACACCTTCACGGTTTCCATCAATCGTCTTTTGAGGTATCGGTAGGAAGATGTGATACGGGGAAAGCGTATAGGCGACATTCGACCGGGTCTTGATGCCGGAGTTGTAGAAGTTGTTGTACTTGCAAATCCGTTGCCACCAGTAGCTGTCATCCGAGATGCCTTCTTCCGTATAGGTCTTTCCGAACTCATCGGTCTGACCCGTCAGGGCGAAGATGTAGGAGACGCGGCTCAATTCCACGTGGCGCCACTCTTCCATATACAGCTCGCGGGCACGTTCATCCATTACCACGCCCATGTTCATTTCATCGGCTGTAAACAGCTTGGAGCACTTCGCACGCTTACGGATGGTGTTCACATCCTCCGCAGCTTTCACCTTGTCCCCTTTCCACATATAAGCCTCTGCACGCAGCAGATAGGTCTCTGCCAAGCGATACATATACCAGTCGCCCTCACCGCCTTCATAAGTTATGGCTGATTCTCTGGCAGGGTCTTCCATCCAAGCTTTGTAGTGCGGCTATCCGAACCAGTTACGGATGGTGTCCGAACAGAGTAGCGTTCCGTCGTCACTATACAAGCGGATGTTCTGCCCTGCATAGGGACTGTTGTTCTTGAACAGGTTTGGGTGATTGTACTTCATATTCTCCATGCGCATCCAGTTGCCACTTTCCGAGTCGTGGCGCAAATCGGTTGCGTCGCCTTCCCACAAGTCATATTGATTGTAGTTGGTCGGACGGATACGCGCCACTCCTCGTCCGTATGTCCTACGGTAGTCGAAATGCGTTGCGCTGATGTCCATGCCTTGCTTTCCATCGGGAGTCAGGATACCGATGGAACCGGCTGCTGGCCAGAATGGTACAAAGTTTCGCATGGTTTGAAGACGTATGGATGTACCTTCAAACCCATAGCGGTCAATCATGCAAAGAATGCTTTCCTTGTTGCTTGCAGCCATCTTGTTTTCCGGGCGGTGCAAGTCCCAAATCACGTTGCGGGTCACAGGATGCACGTCCGGCATCGGATCGATGAATGTTCCAAAGGGTTCGGTCATCAGCTGATATCCTGAATGGTTAATCAAAGCGTCTGCCTGCTCGATAGCCTTGTCAAACTGTCCCAAAGAGAGGTAGCATTTGATGAGCAAATGCCGGCACGCCCCTTTGTTCACCATTCCTCCCAAAGAAGCTTTTTCGGGTACGTTTTCTACCGCATATTCCAAGTCCTTCGTAATCATCTCTAGAATGACCGATCGCTTTGTGGATTTGTAATCAAACTTCGGACCGCGTACTTCCCGAGTAAACAATGGCACATCCTTGTATTGGAAGACTAAATTCAAATACCTAAAAGCGCGATGGAAATATGCTCTGCCTAACATTGCAGCTTTCAGTTTCGGTTCAATGTCTTTCACTTCGTTGATGTTTGTAATAATGGAGTTCGTATACTTGATTCCAGCGTATGTCTCGTCCCAAGAATATTGCCAACGCAACGTACTTCCATCATCTGTTGCAGTGGGAATTAAGTATTTATTAATGTCAATACTCACTTTGGTTGCAGAAGGCTGGTCTGTTGTGCCACTTACTCCCATGTCTGAAAGGAAGTATTCCGTTAAGATGGGAGCACCGTCAGCATTTCCCCAGTGAAAGGTCATATTTCTTAGGTGTTTGTCGCAAGTTGCCAAAGCGGACTCCAACCCTTTACGTGAAGTGAACGTATTGGACGGTTCAAAGAAAGACAAGGGGTCGGGTTCCAGAAAGTCATCCGAGCAACCGCTTGCAATGGAGGAAAGTCCCAACATGGATATGACTGCCATCCATGTTGTATTCTTTATAAATGTATGTTTTTTCATTTCTATATTTTAATTACAGCGTTAAACCTATTCCGAAGTTGAAGGTCACAGGCACAATTGTGCCAAATTCCGGGTCATCATATTGTTTCTCTTTCGTCCAGCAGGCGATGTTGCGGATGCTTCCGGAGATGCGGAGTCCGCCAACACGGTATTTGCTCAGGAAACGTTTGGGTACATTGTACTCCAAAGCGATGTTTTCCAAACGGATGAACGAGCCATCGATGATGCGTTGTCCGCCACTGGCTATATTGGTGGCTCCTAAACGGGCGAATTTGTTGGTCGGATTGTCCGGAGTCCAGTATTTCATCCGATACACATTCTCACGTTCATAGGTATATCCACTACCCATAAATTCCTCTGCTTGCTTTTGTCCCCATTTGGAATAAATGCTGATGGATGCGGTCAGGTTCTTCCACAAAGTGAAATCGTTGCGGAAAGTCCAGCGGAATTTAGGAGAGGTAGAACCCAAGAATACCTTATCCTCGTTGGAGAAACGGTGCTTATCCAAGTCATATCTATCCTCAAACTTCGGGTCACCCGGCACCTGGCCGTATTTGGCAGCCTCTTCTTCTTCGCCTTTCTGCCAAATGCCTTGGTACTTGTAGTTCCATATTTCGTGGATGTCTTTGCCGATAAACCATTTGTTGTCCTTGTCGTCTATTTCTTTTCTGCCAATGACGTTTCCGTTTTCGTCCAAAACGTCCTCGTATGTATAATAAAGGTGGACAATCTTGTTGCGGTTCAGCGAGAGACCGATGCTGGAGCGCCATTCAAAGTTGTCGCGTTTCATATTCAGTGTGTTCAAAGTGAACTCAAAGCCTTTGTTACGCACTTCGCCCAAGTTGGTGGTAATGGAGGAGAAACCGGTAATGGGACTCAGCTTCTGTCCCATCACCAAGTCTGTGGTGGGCATGTAGTAATATTCCAGACTACCGGAGATTCGGTCGTTAAAGAAGCCGAAGTCGATGCCGAAGTTCCAAGAAGTGGTGCGTTCCCATTTTAGGTTCGGGTTAGCCATGCGGCTGACGTACAACATGGAGATTTGTTTGAGTGTCCCGTCGGAATCCACATAGCCGTAAGCTCCCGTTCCACCGGTCAGGTTGGACAGAGCTGTATAGGCACCTACGCTGCGGTTACCGTTCGACCCCCAGCTAGCTCTCAGCTTGCCATAGCTCATCGGTTCCCAATTGAAGAACTTTTCGTTGGTGAACGTCCATGCCACGGCTCCTGACATAAAGTTTGCCCAAGGATTGGATACGCCGAATGCGGAGTAGCCGTCACGGCGGAACGTGTAGGTCAGCATGTAGCGGTCGTCATAAGAGTAGAACCCACGGGCCAGGTAAGCGGCACCGGTGCTATGGCTGTCCGAAGAGGAGAACTCACTTTTCAGTTTGTCTGCCCCTTGCGTATAGTGAAGTCCCAAGTCGTCACTCGGAGTGAAATTCCTTGCTTTGATGACATCGCCCCATGAACGATGTTCTTCCGCTTCCTGTGCCAATGTGACGCTAACTTTGTGCTTCTTGCCAAACGTGTAGTCCCAGTTGATGGTATTGTTCACGAACCAGGCAAACCATTGTTTCTGTTCGCGGTTCACTGCCCCGTTATGTGAAGTCGCCCATCCCGGATGTTCGGATGACTCATGGTAGCGGTTGTGGTACCACTGGAAGCGGGGCGTGAAGTTCAATGTGTATCTGATGTTGAAAGGCAATTTCATTTTGGCTGTCAAGATGGAATGCAATACGGTGTAACCAGTCTCCTTTTCCTTGTATTGCTTGTCGAACCGGTAGTTGCTGCCTGTGTTCAACGGGTTCTCACCCATCGGGTAGCGTACCAGCACCCCGTTATCATCGTATGGCAAAGCATACGGAGAGTTGGCGGTCAGCATGCCGGAACCGGAAGCGATGGCACTCTCGTCGCGGCT
>ULXH01019752.1_pt1 | contig 12308 bp, 9 predicted proteins | sample 1961101 | NCBI WGS metagenome assembly ULXH01 (sample SAMEA4835833, study PRJEB28245) | human gut metagenome | biome: gut microbiome; material: fecal sample | place: Denmark | collected 2008 | reverse complement strand
CCGCAACATCGGCTCTCTCCTGTGAATTCGGCGAGAGAACGTGTATAAGATTCTCATAGCTGTCATAGAAGAAATAATAGAAGAAATGCAAGAGCAGGTTGAAAATAAGTATCAAAGTGCACTTTACAAAATATGCCCTTGTTACGCCGAAAAGCATTCCCTCACCGAACAAAGCACCGAACTTGTCGTACGGGAACCACACCATCAGCACACAGATTATTGTGGTCGGAATACCCATTGACACTATGTATGGTCTGTACTTACCCGCTTTATTTCTTGTGTTATCAATAATATTTGCCCTGATTCCCGTAAGCGGGATATTGGCAAGGACTGCAATAACATAAAGAACATACATATCCGTCGGATTTACGCCGAGTGTACTCGAAATAAGAGTGTTACCCGTCGCAAGAAGACAAGCGGTACCGAGAGTTATGATGAAATACGCACCGATGCCGCCGACAGAATATGCGGTTACCTCTTTAAAGGGCATATATTTGCCCTCTGGCGGCCTTCTCCAGTAGGTCTTAATGTTGTCAGCCAAAGTACTGAGCTGTTCCTTTAACTTCATTCGATTTCCTCCCATATTTTTATATAACATTGTTATTCTAACACAAAACGATAGGCTTTTCAATAAGCTTTTATATCTGTATTGTCAAAAAAACTATAAAAAAATTCACAATAACACACAAAACTCACATATATCCGAAAAATACCCGTTTTTCTTGAAAAATCAGCACAAAACGGATATTATATAACTATAATAAGGTTTAAAAATTTGTTTAATTTTATTTTGCAAGGAGAGCTTTTGTATGTCGGATGTAATCATAATCGGAGCAGGCCCTGCCGGCATTTCGGCGGCGTTGTATACAATTCGCAGCGGTCTTGAAACCACAGTGATAACTGCGGGAGACAGTGCGCTCGCAAAAGCCGAAAAAATCGAAAACTATTACGGCTTTGCCGAACCGATTAGCGGAAAAGAGCTTTTGACACGCGGAATTGACGGTGCCGAAAGGCTCGGAGTGAAATTCACGAACAAGCAGGCGGTGTCGATTGACTATGAGGACGGCGGATTCTCAGTCGTCACCTCGGACGACAAAAAGCACGGGTGCAAGGCGGTACTTTTGGCGACCGGCAGCAGACGGCTCGCACCGAGTATAGAGGGCTTGACCGAATTCGAAGGCAAAGGGGTCAGCTACTGCGCGGTCTGTGACGCATTTTTTTACAGAAACAAAAATGTCGGCGTTCTCGGCTCCGGCGAATACGCTCTGCACGAGGCCAAAACTCTCGCAAAAACATCAAAAAGCGTTACCGTGTTCACAAACGGCGAAGAGCCGACGGCAGTATTTCCCTCAGAATTTACAATTGTTAAAGAACCGTTGTCGACTCTCACGGGTGAAGCAAAAATCGAAAAAGCCGTTTTGCGCGACGGTACCGAGGTCAAAATCGACGGCCTTTTCGTAGCCTACGGAGTGGCATCATCGGCAGCTCTCGCCCAAAAAGCAGGAGCGGTGACAATCGGCGGCAAAATCAGGGTCAACGATTCTATGATGACGAACGTAAACGGCCTTTTTGCGGCAGGCGACTGCACAGGCGGTCTTTTGCAGGTATCAAAAGCCGTCGGCGACGGCGCGGCGGCAGGTATGGCAATAATAAAATATGTCAAAAGGGATAAATAGAGTCGCCGAAATTTTCCGATATCAAAAAACGACCCTTGGCCGTCAGTTTTAAGCCGGCTTTCAAGGGTCGTTCTTTTTTTATTTTTTGATTGTTATATCGTTTCGTGGAAGGTTCTCTTTATGACCTCACTCTGCTGTTCCCTTGAGAGCTTATGGAAATTGACCGCATAGCCCGAAACACGAATGGTGAGATTGGGATATTTAGTCGGGTCGTTATAAGCCTCAACAAGCATTTCGCGGTTCATAACATTGACGTTCAGGTGATGCGCACCGTTTTTAAAATAGCCGTCAAGAATCGACACAAGATTTGCCGTTCTCTCATCTCTCGTTTTGCCGAGTGCTGCGGGAACGATTGAAAACGTATTTGAAATTCCGTCGCGGCACTGTGAATAGGGCATCTTGGCAACCGAGTTGAGCGATGCGAGCGCGCCGTTCTTTTCGCGATTATGCATGGGGTTGGCACCGGGAGCAAACGGCTCGCCCTTCTTTCTCCCGTCGGGCGTGGAGCCTGTCTTTTTGCCGTACACGACATTGGAGGTTATTGTGAGTGCCGAAAGCGTATGCTCTGCGTTTCTGTAAGCCGGAGTCTTGCGAAGCTCGGCTATTGTGTCCTCAAGCAATGCTTTTGCGATATTGTCAACACGGTCGTCGTCGTTTCCGTACTTCGGGAAATCACCTGTCGTCTCAAAATCGACTATATATCCGTTCTCGTCACGTATGGGCTTGACGTTTGCGTACTTGATAGCCGAAAGAGAGTCTGCGGCAACCGAAAGTCCAGCTACGCCGAATGCCATAAAGCGGTGCACATCGGTATCGTGAAGTGCCATTTGGATTTTCTCATACGCATACTTATCGTGCATAAAATGAATTACATTCATAGTATTGACATAAAGCCTGCAAAGCCATTTAAGGTAAGTCTTGTATCTCTCAACCACCTCGTCATAATCGAGCCTGTCGCCCTCAATCGGGTTAGTCTGCGGTCCTATTTTTTCGCAGTAAACATTGTCATATCCGCCGTTTAATGCGAGAAGCAAAAGCTTTGCAAGGTTGCAGCGCGCACCGAAAAACTGCATCTGCTTGCCTACCTGCATAGCGGAAACGCAGCAGGCTATGGCGTAATCGTCGCCGTAAATCGGGCGCATAACGTCGTCGTTTTCATATTGTATGGAGTCGGTGTCCTCCGAAACCTCGGCGCAAAAACGTTTAAAGTTTTCGGGCAAGCCCTGCGACCAGAGAACAGTCATATTGGGCTCCGGAGCCGAGCCGAGAGTGTAAAGCGTATTGAGCATTCTGTACGAATTTTTCGTGACGAGAGTTTTACCCTCGTTTGTCATACCACCGATGCTCTCGGTTATCCACATAGGGTCGCCGCCGAACAGCTCATTGTATTCGGGAGTGCGAAGATGGCGAGCCATGCGCAGCTTCATAACAAAATCGTCTATCAGCTCCTGAGCACCGCTCTCTGTGAGTACGCCCCTATTGATGTCGCGTTCAATGTAGATGTCAATGAACGTGCTTGTCCTGCCGAGCGACATAGCCGCTCCGTTCTGCTCCTTGATTGCGGCAAGATATGCAAAGTAAAGCCATTGAATCGCCTCACGCGCGTTGCTTGCCGGCGAAGATATGTCATAGCCGTACATCTGCGCCATTTGCTTGAGCATTTCCATAAAGTTAAGCTGTTTTTGCAGCTCCTCGCGCAGCCTTATGACCTCCTCTGTCATATCCTTATTTTCGAGCGCGATTTTATCTGCCTTTTTAAATTCGATAAGCGTATCCATACCGTAGAGGGCAACTCTGCGATAGTCTCCTATTATTCTGCCTCTTCCGTAGGCGTCGGGCAAACCGGTGAGCAGCGCAATATGGCGTGCCTTTCTCATCTCACTCGTATAGGCTCTGAATACTCCGTCGTTGTGAGTTGTCTTATATCTGAACTCGTCCTCGATTTTATCGGACAGCTCATAGCCGTAAGCCTTTGCCGCCTCACGCGCCATACGCATACCGCCGAAGGGATTTACACCTCGGCGCAGGGGGCTGTCGGTCTGAAGACCCACGATAAGCTCCTTTTCCTTGTCAAGATAACCGGGCGCATAGGTGACGAGAGATGAAACGGTTTCGGTATCGACAGACAAAACTCCGCCGTTTTCACGTTCCTTGTCAAGAAGCTTTGAAAACTTTTCCATGAGCTCCTTTGTGCGCTCGGTGGCTCCGCTCAAAAAGGAGCTGTCGCCCGTATATTCCGTGTAATTCCTTTTGATGAAATCACTGACGTTTACTTTTTCGTTCCATTCGCCGGGATTAAAGCCTTCCCACGCTCTTGAAAACTCCATTTGCCATCTTCCTTTCACAGATGCCTCGAGGCATATATACATAAATAAATTACAATATAAAAGGGCAGCCCCCGAAAAAGAGGCTGCCCAGACGGTCGGCTTTTTATACGCCGCGTTCCCCGGCAGTTTAGCCTGCCTGCCCAAATGGGCTTTCCGTCAGTTACACGGCGCCTATATATTGTGGTGCTATTATATCACCACACAATATATATGTCAACATATAAATTAAAAATGTTTATTCTGCGCTCTTCAGCGATTCAACCATATCTATCTTTTTAAGCCTGAAATACATAACGAAGTTGACTATCGCCGTAAACAATACAGTAAGCAAAATACTTGCGAGATAGCTGAGAGCCGTCATTTCCTTACCGAACATAATATAGTCCGTCTCAATGGTGCTCATAACATACGCGTGAAGAATTATACCCAGAACTATACCGAATATCACACCGAAAATCGTCAGTACAATATTTTCGCGGTACACGTAAAAGGCAAGTTCCTTGTTGTAGAAACCGAGAACCTTGAGCGTTGCAAGCTCACGCCTGCGCTCGGTGATGTTGATGTTATTGAGGTTATAGAGAACCACAAACGCCAAAAGCCCCGCAGCAACTATCAGTATTACAACTATAAACAGTAGGCTGTTCATAACGGAGCTTATCTGTTTCTCGGTGGTGCTGTTCATGGTAACCGAATTTATCGCGCTCAAATCCATAAGCTGCTTTGACAGAGTCTCGTCGTCCACGGTACCGTCCGTTTTAATGAAGATGGTATTGAGCGAAGCCGTCTCGTTAAAAAGCTGCTTATATACATTCGGCGTCATATAAATGTAGTGGTACATATAGTTTTCGACTATTCCGGCAACCTTTACGGGTTCGGTTGCGGTGCCTGTCTCGCTCGTCTTGAAGGTCACGGTGTCACCCACGGAAACACCGAGAGTCTTGGCGAGCTTTTCGGTTATGATAACACCGGAATCATCCATAACATAGGTGTTTTTGCCGTCGCGCGACGAAAGGTTAACGTAATCCGCCATTCGTGAGGTATCCTGCGGAACTATGACATACGCGGTTTTTTCTTCACCGTTTGCGTCGGTATAGAGCATTGAGCGATATGTCTGCAAATACTCCGTAACACCGTTCATAGTGTTGACCTCGGCAAGCGACTGACGTTTTTCCGCTCGTGTAGCCTCGGAATTTATACCTGCGGTACCGGCAAAATGCCACACCTTTTCAAACTGGTTGCCCGTCATTGATTTTATTGAATCGTTGAGTCCGAAGCCGACAAGCAGCAGAGCCATACAGCCCGCAACGCCGGCTATTGTCATAAACAGGCGTTTTTTATATCTGAACAGGTTTCTGCAAGCCGCCTTCTGTGCGAAGTTGAGGTGCTTCCAAATAAATCCGACTTTTTCGAGAAGTATGCGTTTGCCCGCCTTCGGTGCCTCGGGGCGCATCAGCAATGCCGGCGATGAGCTCAGCACGCGATAGCACGCAGCCAGCGTCGCTCCGGTCGTACAAATAATCGCAAGAAGCGAAGCGAGCAATGCATCAAATACGTCCGGCTTCACCACGGTATTATGAAGCCCTATATACACAAGCTTATACGTGTTAACCGTGAGCAGCGGTATTGTGCTCTCGCCGAGAAGCACGCCGAGCACGCTGCCGATTGCGGTAGCAAGCAGAGCATAAAGCACATATTTTGCCGCTATCGCACCCTTCGTGTAGCCGAGAGCCTTTAATGTGCCTATCTGCGTTCTCTGCTCCTCGACCATTCGCGTCATGGTTGTGAGAGATACCAAAGCGGCAACAAGGAAGAATATCACGGGGAACACCGAGCCTATTGAGCCCATACCGTCCGTATCGCTCTTATATGCCGTGTAAGACGGAATGGTTTCGCGGTCAAGCACATACCATGTGGGCTTTTCCACGTTTAATATCTTATCCTCGGAGTCCTCAAGCTTTTGCTGCGCCGCTTCAAGCTCGTCGGCAAGGTCCTGCTTTGCCTGCTCGTACTCCTCATTTTTGCGGTCAAGCTCTATCTGAGCGTCCTGAATTTGCTTTTCGGCCTCTTCAATAGCCGCCGGAGCCTCGTTGACCTTTTTCTGCGCGTCCTGAAGTGCCGTTCCGCCGTTATTTACGGCGGTTTGAGCGGCAGCTACCTGCTGCTTGGCATTATCTATTGTGTTTCGCGTATTGGCAAGCTGAGTTTTGTAGAACTGAAGCGTCGCCTTTGCGGCTATGAGATTATAGCTCTTTTGGAGATACTCATCAGAGGACATAGAGCCCTTGCCGTCATCAAGTTCCTTTTGCATTCTCTCAATCTCCGCCGCGGAATCCGAGACCTGCGATTCAAGCTCCTTATACTTTTTTTCCGCATCGACAAGCGAAGCCTTTGCGCTGTCTATCTGGCTTTGACTTACAACGAGAGTATTGGCGTTTGAATTGATAAGGTCCTGCGCATTCTGTATTTCAAGCTTTTTGCTTGCAAGATCCGCCTTACCGGTTTCTATTGCCGCCTGAGCGTCCAAAAGCTGCTGATACGCATCGCCGAGCTGACCCATTGCGGTGTCCTTTTCCTCTTCGAACTTCAGCTTTGCATCGTTTATATATGTCGCCGTTTCGTTTTTATATTCGCTGTATCTTATGTCGCAGCGTCTGTCGGCTATGCCGTTTATTCTGTCTTTTACCTTTGAAATAAGCTCGGTGTAATCGTTTGAATAGCAGCCGAGTGCCATGGCATCCTTAACGGTTATATGAACGCTTGTATAGCAGGACATCGTAAAGGCCTGCTTCGGGACTATCAAAAATCCGTTTATTCTGCCCGTGCCTATCGCCGCGGAGCCTCTGTCGCTGTCCATATACATTGACGTCGTACCGACGCCGACAATCGTAAATTCATCGGTGGCAAGATATTTGCTCACCTTTTCATCGGTGCCTGTGGTGAGCTTTACCGTGTCGCCTATTTTATATCCCGTAGCGTCAAGAAAGCTGCGGTCTGCTATACACTCGTTATAGCCCTGGGGAAAACGCCCTTCGCTGACTCTTACAAGGCTTATGCCGTCGTTTAGTGACATTACCTTTGTAACGGCCTCGGAGTTGCCGGTATCGCAGAGGAAATCCTGCTCGTATGTGCCCTCCGCGTCCTGCACGCCGTCAACCTTTTTAAGCGCGTCAACATCCTTATCGGTCATACCGAGAGTCCCCGCGACTCTTATATCCATAAGGTTTTCACTGTCGTATTGCTTATCCGCCGAGACCTGCATGGCCGGCTTTGCGGCGCGCAGTCCCGAAAAGAACGCTACGCCCAAAACAACGATAAGAGTTATAGACAGGAACCTGCTGAAATTCAGCTTTATTTCCCGCTGAAAATCTTTTCTCATTCCTTTTGTCATTTAACGTGTACCTCTCTCTGTCAAATATAATATTCGGTATTTTACCACTCGATATACTCGACGGGAGTCGGGTGCTCGTTGAGAAGAAGCTTGTCAACTCTGCCGTTTTTGACCTTAATTACCTTGTCTGCCATGGGAGCTAGTGCGGAGTTGTGGGTGATTACAATAACCGTAACTCCTTTTTCACGGCAAGTGTCCTGCAAGAGCTTCAGTATTGATTTACCGGTTATATAGTCGAGCGCACCCGTAGGCTCGTCACATAAAAGAAGCTTGGGGTTTTTTGCAAGTGCTCGCGCTATTGAGACTCTCTGCTGCTCGCCGCCGGAGAGCTGAGCCGGAAAATTATCAAGCCTGTTGCCGAGTCCGACATCCTTCAAAACATCCTTCGCACTGAGCGGATTTTTTGATATTTGAAGCGCAAGCTCCACGTTTTCAATCGCTGTGAGGTTACCGACAAGGTTATAGAACTGAAATACAAATCCGACGTCGTCGCGGCGGTATTTGGTAAGCTCATTTTCGTTGAATTTGGTTATATCTACATTGTCAACGTAAATCGTGCCGGACGTAGCGGTGTCCATTCCGCCGAGAATGTTAAGTATCGTCGTTTTTCCGGCTCCGCTCGGACCTACTATTACAACAAATTCGCCCTTGTCTATGCCGAAGCCTATTTCATCGACGGCTTTTATCTCAACCTCGCCCATTTTGTAGGTCTTGGTTACGTCTCTGACCTCAATAAATGCCATATTTCAAATCCTCTTTTCCTTGTCTGTAGCTTAATTATTCTATGCCCTTGAGAGCTTCTATTTCGGACTTGTCCACCTGAATTTTCGCGTCCTTTAAAAGCTTCACCTCGTGGCGTTCAACCACAAGCGGAGCGGCGTCGGGACGGCGATCGAGCCTTATCTTCAGGATTCCCGTTATAAGGTTGTTCTCTATAACGGTTCCTCTGCCCTCTCGCGTTTCCACAAATGCTCCGACCTTGGGGGTATGCCTTAAAAGATGCTCGTAGGCGTCCTGCTCGTATTTAAGACAGCACATAAGTCTGCCGCAGGTACCGCTTATTTTTACGGGATTCAGCGACAAACCCTGCTCCTTTGCCATTTTTATAGAAACAGGCTGAAAGTCGCCGAGAAAGGTCTTGCAGCAAAACGGTCTGCCGCAGATGCCGAAGCCGCCGAGCATTTTGGCTTCGTCTCTCACGCCTATCTGCCTTAGTTCTATTCTCGTCCTGAACACGGACGCAAGGTCCTTTACAAGCTCTCTGAAGTCCACCCTGCCGTCGGCGGTGAAATAGAACAGTATCTTGCCGCCGTCAAAGGTGTATTCAACGTTTACAAGCTTCATATCAAGCTTGTGTTTAAGTATTTTTTCTTCGCAGACGGAAAATGCCTTCTTCTCTTTTTCGGCGTTTTCCCTGACTCTTTCGAGGTCGGCCTTTGTAGCGGCTCTTATAACCGATTTGAGCGGCTTTACTATTTCGCTGTCATCGACAACGGAGTTACCCATTGTGACCTCGCCGCACTCCACGCCGCGCGCGGTTTCGACTATTGCCCTGTCGCCCTTCTCAAACGTTTTGCCGTCAGGGTCGAAGTAGTATACCTTACCCACCTCTTTAAATCGTATTCCGACAACTTCTGCCATTTGTATGTCTTCCTTTCGGAGCTATTTTATATTATTTACCCACAGCCTCTCGCAGCTTATAGCAAAGCGAGGTAAGCAGCAGATTTTGATTCTGATTCATTGCCGCGCCGTCAAAAAGCTCATCGAGCACGCCGCAGCATCGGTATAATTTATCGGCCGTGAGCGCTAAGGACAGCTCTCCTGCCGTTTCGGAAAATTCCGGAGTCGCCGCCGCATGCAGCTTGATTTTAACGGCGTCGAGAAAAATGCTTTTGAGACAGAGAACCGTATTTTTAAATCCCGTCCTGTCCTTTTCAAGAGGGCTCACCGCAGCCAAAAGAGACGTTTCCGCGGGACTTAACAGCGCCTTAGCTATTTTTTGCGCCAAATCGGCGGTATCCTCGTCAAAAAGAGCCGAGTCATTTTCAGACCCGAGCGAAAATACCGTCGCACGCGACAGCACCGTGTCAAGCATAGCCGAGCGGCTCGGACACGTCATAATAAAATACACGTATGAGGGCGGCTCCTCAAATATTTTGAGAAGTGCGTTCTCACCGCTGTCGTTCATATTTTGAACTTCTTTTAAAATGTACACCTTTTTGTCACCGTCATTCGGCAGGACAAAGCAATCGGAGCGCACGGCGCGGCAGGCTTCGACCTTAAACGCCGCGTCGGAGCTTATGTCTCCGTATTCACGCATATCCGGGTGCGACAAAGCCTCACATTTCACGCAGGACGGGCAAACACCGCACGGATGTGCGCCGCTGCTCACGCAAAGCAGGCTCTGCGCTATAAAACGCGCCGCCGAAAGCCGCAGCTCGGCAGAGCCGCCCTCAATAAGCATTGTATTAGGGAACGATAAGGTGTTTATATACGGCAAAACCTCTTTTTTAAAGCTCTCGCCGAATGAAGAAATGTCTGCCGTCATATCTTATAGAACTGCTCGACATCCACCACAAAGACCGTGGCTCCGCCAACCGAAACCTCAACGGGAACGGTTAGCATGGAATCGCCTATATATGTTGAATTAACGGGAGTAATCTGCTTGCGCTGACTTGAAAACTCCTCTATTACGGCAAGCGCGTCACCGACCTTTTCGTCCTCCACACCCGTGAGCATGGTGACGTTACCCGCACGGAGAAATCCGCCGGAGGTGGCAAGTTTTGTTACCATAAAGCCCGCCTTGTTAAGCTCGGAGATGACCAAGGATGCATCCTCGTTGTTGACAATAGCTATTAAAAGTTTCATAATGTCCTCCTTTCAATTTAAAACGACATATGAATTTATATTTGCGAAAGTGCTATAAACAGCGGCATTGTTATTATCGACAGAAGGCTTGCCACGGCGACGACCTGTGAGGCCGCGGCACTGTCCTTACCGTACTTTGCCGCAAACATAACGGTATTGTTTGCACTCGGTGCCGACGCGGAAATTATAAGCGCCGTCAACAGTGTTCCCTTTACGCCCATAAGCTTCAGCACCGCCAAAATCACAGCCGGCAAAGCTATGAGCTTTAAAAACGATACGAGATAAGTGTCCTTTTTTAAAAACATCGTTTTCAGATTTGTTTTTGAAAGATATGTGCCGAACATTATCATGGCAAGCGGCGTATTAAGACCGGCAACGTAATTCACGGGAACCGAAATAAGAGACGGAAGCCTGATATTAAAGAAAAACAGCGGCAGTCCCAAAAGCACCGACACTACTCCGGGATTGAGTATCAGCCATTTCGGATTGAAGCCGGTTTTTTTCGCGCTTTCGCCCGACATAAGATAGATGCCGTGCGTAAATGCGAATATATTAAACGGAATCAACACACCCGAGCAAAAGAACACGCCCTCGGCTCCGAGCTCTGCCTCGGCGAGCGGCAATGCCATATAGCCGACATTTCCGTATATCGCCGCATACTTATATATGCACGACAGATTTTTGTCGGTCCTGCGCCAAAACGGAATACAAATCACTATTGCAACGACGTGCAAAATCGTTCCTCCCAGAAACGACATCAGCATACCGCGAACATTTTCACCAGACATTTCGACGGACGAAAATGACTGAATTATTATGGCAGGCGTAACTATATAAAAAAGCAGGTCGTTTGTGAGCCTTGCCGCTTTTTCCGTATAGATTTTAGTCCTGTCGCATATAAAGCCGAGAAGAACCAGTATATAGAGAATAAACACCTGCTTCGCGGCTGTTGCCACGTCGGAAAGAAACATAATTATTTACACCGCCGATATGTCAGTTGATTTTGTCAGCCTTGACTGCCGTTTCGTCCTCACTCGGCGCATTGTCCTCGGACTCCGGTCTGCCGTGCTTCATCTGATGGCGTGTATATACAATCGCAAAAAACGCAAATGCCGGATCGGTTACGGAAAATCCGAGCTCGGACGGCAGGCGGTCTCTTTTTCCGCACAGCGTAATTACAAGACGGGAAACACCTATCACCGCCGCTAACATCGCAGCCGGCATACCGTATGAGACAAGCTTTTTAAACTCGCCCTTGTCGGCAACGTCGGAGGAAATCTTCGCAAACGACATAAAGAACAGCATCACAAGCGCAAGCTCAAGCATTTCGAGCATAAGCTCCGAAACGTTTATAAAGCTGATCTTGGTCATAAACCTTGTTATCATTTTGCACATAGCCCAGAAAAGCGGAGCCAGAGCGAGCACCTTATAAGATGTAAAATCGGCCTTGTCATTAAAATACGAAAGTGCAAAAACTATAAAATAAACACAGGCGATTATTCCGAATATGCTCTCAAAAAGCGACGCAAACATCCCGTTTGAGAAAAAATATCTCATAAACGACACGTCGAGGTTACTCGAAAAATCGCTGCAGGACGCGGAGAACGACAGCATCGAATCCGCAGAATCATATGCCGTACCGACAGCCATAACAACGGCCGCCGCTCCGAGAAGCTTGTTTTTACACATAGCGGGTCTTGAAGCTCTCGTATCATCGGAAAGCCTCGAAAACACGATAAGCAGTGCCGTAAACACAACAACTGCGACATACATAAAGTAAACGCTGAAATCGATTTTTTTGTAAAATCCCGTACTGCCCGTATCTATTATCGCAAACAGCTGATATATACGCACCGGCAACAGCACGGCCGCTCCTGCGGCAAGCGTTATGAGAATCTGTTTAAAATTAAAGCTTTTTTCGAAGCCCGTTTTTTTCATTTATAAGAGTCCTTCCGTTTTTATCTTTCCTCGGACGGAACGTAATCCGGCACTATGTGGTCAATATTGCGTTCGGCAATCGGAACAAACGCTCTCGGAAGAGCGACGCTC
>ULXH01016320.1_pt1 | contig 12333 bp, 10 predicted proteins | sample 1961101 | NCBI WGS metagenome assembly ULXH01 (sample SAMEA4835833, study PRJEB28245) | human gut metagenome | biome: gut microbiome; material: fecal sample | place: Denmark | collected 2008 | reverse complement strand
TTCAAATTCACCACGATACTTGGCACCTGCAACAAGTGCACCCATATCAAGTGCAAAAAGCTTCTTATCCTTAAGTCCTTCAGGAACATCACCGCGTACTATACGCTGCGCAAGTCCTTCTACAACTGCTGTCTTACCTACACCGGGCTCACCAATGAGAACCGGATTATTCTTTGTCTTACGTGACAGAATTCTTATGACATTACGAATCTCGTTGTCTCGTCCGATAACAGGATCCATCTTGCCATCCCTTGCCTTCTCGACAAGATCCTGTCCATATTTCTTAAGTGTATCGTATGTTGCTTCAGGATTATCTGTTGTAACTTTCTGATTACCTCTTACTGTTGAAAGCGCCTTAAGGAATCCATCCTTCGTTACATTGTAGCGCTTGAACAGTTCCTTCACATCTCTGTTAGGCTCATTAAGCAACGCTATAAACAGATGCTCAACAGACACATATGAATCGCCCATCTGCTTAGCAACATCCTCTGCGCTTATAAGTACTTTATTAAGTGCATTGCTTACATATACCTGACCTGCACCTGAACCTGATACCTTTGGTTTCTTCTGTATAAGAGCTTCTACATCTCTTGTAAATGCATTGCGGTCAATTCCCATCTTCTCAATCAGTCCCGCAATCAGACTGTCCTCTATATTAAGAAGGCTGTAGAGAAAATGTTCCTGATCTATCTCCTGGTTGCCGTATTCATATGCAAGCTTCTCGCATCCCTGAACAGCTTCCATGGATTTCTGAGTAAATTTATTAATATTCATGGCACCCTCCTATAATGTTTCATTTGTTTTGTTTGTTCTATATGTTATATATCACAGAATATTATGGGTGTCAATATATTTTTTAAATTTTTTTGTACTTATAGTAATCTATATTTTGCATTAATGTTTACGTTTTAAATAAAAATGTTATCTTTTTATCTCCTTATTAATAATGTATCCATACTTTTAAATATGTGCCATAAGATAAGCGCAGCTTCCTGCGCATCTTATAGCAAGGTCTTTGTCACAGTTTTAAATATTTTTACGATACAATAACAAAGCGCCTGACTATTGTTTGTAATGTAAAATTTTATTTCAATCCACGCTCCCACGATAGGAGCGACACAAGATTCAAATCATAGATTTGTTACAGATAAAATTTCAATCCACGCTCCCACGATAGGAGCGACATTAAGGGATGTGTATATAGTACTGCCAATTTTAATTTCAATCCACGCTCCCACGATAGGAGCGACTACTAATATTTTTACAACTAATTCAAGCCATTTTATTTCAATCCACGCTCCCACGATAGGAGCGACAAACCACCACACATGATCCTGACGCTTCAACATTATTTCAATCCACGCTCCCACGATAGGAGCGACAAGCATACCGGAGATGGAACTCATCCATTACGAATTTCAATCCACGCTCCCACGATAGGAGCGACGCAGCAAGCAGAGACTTAAGATTCTGGCTGTTAATATTTCAATCCACGCTCCCACGATAGGAGCGACTTCCGAGACTATCTAAGGCTGCAACAACCGGATCAATTTCAATCCACGCTCCCACGATAGGAGCGACACAGTCGATTATGAGCATACTGATACAGATACAGATTTCAATCCACGCTCCCACGATAGGAGCGACTTCGTGTAAGCTCATTTGTCTTGCCTTTAAGCTATTTCAATCCACGCTCCCACGATAGGAGCGACAGTTTATAGACATGTACAAGCTTTGCGTGCTTAAATTTCAATCCACGCTCCCACGATAGGAGCGACAATAATCGCGGATTGGGGGAGGAACTCAGTCTTATTTCAATCCACGCTCCCACGATAGGAGCGACAATAGTTGCTGTTGTGAATCCGTAGCAGTAAGACGATTTCAATCCACGCTCCCACGATAGGAGCGACACTCATCATCTGATTATTTCCCATCATCTGCTGTATATTTCAATCCACGCTCCCACGATAGGAGCGACGTGGCATATCGGTGCCTATTATTTTAGATGATTCTATTTCAATCCACGCTCCCACGATAGGAGCGACTTAACTTCAAAATAGTCATTTTTCGGTATAAAATATTTCAATCCACGCTCCCACGATAGGAGCGACCATATCCGTGAAGTACTCCTTTTCCGGCATTGGTATTTCAATCCACGCTCCCACGATAGGAGCGACTTTTTTAAGGACTGCAACGGGCTTTTGCGCTGGATATTTCAATCCACGCTCCCACGATAGGAGCGACTGTATATTTTTGCAACCTGTTCCCCGTCTCTTGTATTTCAATCCACGCTCCCACGATAGGAGCGACAGCGTATATTCCTGCAAATAAACAGCACTTTATTGATTTCAATCCACGCTCCCACGATAGGAGCGACGCTCAATATCAGATATTCTTTCGTGGTTATTAGATTTCAATCCACGCTCCCACGATAGGAGCGACGAGCCACAGTCCATAGGGGGTCTGCATTTGTGTATATTTCAATCCACGCTCCCACGATAGGAGCGACACAAGAGACATTTCAAAAGATCAGCTCAAATATATTTCAATCCACGCTCCCACGATAGGAGCGACTTTAATTGGTCAGTATTTTTTCCTAACAACCAAATTTCAATCCACGCTCCCACGATAGGAGCGACCGCAATAGTTCAAGCGTTTGAACGCTATCGAGAGGATTTCAATCCACGCTCCCACGATAGGAGCGACCCGGATGAGCTTCGGCAGCTGCTTCCTTCCCTTTAATTTCAATCCACGCTCCCACGATAGGAGCGACTTCATCAAGCACCTCCTACGGACGAAATTTAAATCATTTCAATCCACGCTCCCACGATAGGAGCGACCAAAAACGCTACAGATGTAGCAAAGAGATTAGATATTTCAATCCACGCTCCCACGATAGGAGCGACTGCAATAATTTACAAAAAAAATAACTATTTTCCCAAATTATTGTCAATATATCCAAATTTAAATTAAATAACGCCATCAATATACATTTATTTAACACACATTCAAATATTTGTTAATGATTTGCGGTGCGAATCCCATGCATATTTCATGTCAGCTGTATATTCGCACCTATATTGTCATAAAATTAATGGCTTGTCAACAGGGATTCCTCTGTCGACACCAATATGCTCTACCTTCGTCTGATATTTATTACCCAGGTAATAAAATCGCAGGCTATCCACTCTTTCATCTATTATATCGCTAAGAGCAGCTTTTAACATTATGCATTGCGTTTGATCAAGGATACACTCAAACACAGAATTTTGAACTCGTCTTCCGTAATTTTCACATTGTTTGGCTACTTTTCGCAGTCTTGTTTTTCCTGCACTACTTTCAGTGTTAACATCATAAGTAATCAATACAAGCATTTTTCGCCTCATTTCCAAAGGAATACTGGGTACCCGTCTAAATCACCTCGTAAATATCTTGCCAACAGCATAGCCTGAACATAAGGAACCATCCCCCACTCTACCTTTTCCTGTAAAAATGGATGTGTTATTACTTCTTTTTTCTTGTTTTGCCACTCTATCAGTAACTTTTTTCTTAAGTCATCATCCATTAACACAGTTCCGTTTTCTTTCCTTATGAAATTCTTTTTATTTACGATTTTCTTATTAATTAAAGAAAGAACAAATCTATCTGCATATACTGACCTGAATTCTTCTATCATGTCCAACGCCAATGATGCTCTACCCGGCCTGTCAGTATGCAAATATCCAACATATGGATCAAGACCAACAATCTCCAAAGCTGATATAATCTGATTTGTTAAGAGTGTATATACAAATGATAACATTGCATTGACATTGTCTGTAGGTGGTCTTTTGTTTCTAGATTCAAATTTAAAATCACTTTTCTGCTGCAGAATTAATTCATTAAATACGCCAAAATAAATACTTGCAGCTTCGCCTTCATATCCTCTGAGCTGGCCCTTTGAATCAGCATTCTGTATATATTCAAGTGACGCCTTTAATTGCAAAGATGCAGTCTTTACACGGTCAACATCAATCTGCATACTATGATCCCGGATAGCCCTTTCTAACACCCATCTTGCATTGTATACTTTTCCCGCTATACAATTCTTTGCAATCTCCAAGCCTTTTATATTATCTTTACTGCTTGCATATTGTTGCTGACGAAGAATAACATTGCCTCTGACTCTTCCTGTTACACGAGCAAGAAATTTCCCCTGAGGTGTTAAAAAACACAGCGAAATATTTCTTTCCGCACACGCTCCCATAAGTGCCGGACTCACTCCCCTGTACCCAAAAGAAACAATTCCATCAAGATTATGCAGCGGGACACGTCCGATTTCTTTTTTGTCATCATACACAACGATATTTTCTCCATCCAATCCCAGATAGCTATTCTCAGATGTTATATACAAAGTATTCAACAGCTTTTTCATTCTGTTTCCTCTCCAAATCTCTGATTAAGGTATTTTTTTACTGAAGCTGTCTTTTCCAATTTAGGCATACATATTTCCTTTAATGAACATGAATTGCAGGCCTTGCTTTTCTTAACCTTTGGCGTATAATTACGCCTGTAATATTCATGCATTTCCATAAAGGTATTTTCCACTTCATGTCTTAATTCCTGTGAAAACAGTACCTGCTCTCTCCTTCTGGTCTCACCATAGAAAATTGCGCCTTCATCTATATGTGTTGAAAACATTTCTTCAAGACACATAGCCTGTGCTGTTAACTGCAGCTTATCTTCATCTGCTTCTTTTGGCTTTCCCTTCTTATATTCCACAGGAAAAACCGAATACTCTCCACGATGTCCGAATAATTTTATTCCATCATCGCATTTGTGAAACTCAACAATATCGCACTCACCGCTTATGCCTAATATTCGCGATGACACTGGAAGTGCACGAACAACAATCGTATCATTTCTTTTTTCTGTAAGATATGGATCATGTGCTTTTTTATGCATCAATTCACCAACAACAGTGTGCTCATTTTCAGCCCACTGTTGCTCTATGTGAATCAATGCCCACTGTCTCCGGCAGAATTTGAAATGTTGTATCCCCGATAGCATCAGGTAGTCATCTTCATTGTATTCCATCAAATCATCCTTCTTACTTCTACCGTATCAGGAATATCTTTTTCATGAATCTCAACCTCATAATCCTGATATTTTCTCGGATATTCGACACCATCCTTTTTTCTAATCTCTACCGCATCAAATAACTTATATGCAGGACAATCCCCAAGCTCCTTACTGTGTTTAAAAACAATCAATTCTCTTACTGACATCTTTCCTCTTGCAGCAGAATGATCATTTTCAAACATATTGATAATAGCATCCCAAAGCAGTTCCAAATCTTCTTCGGAAAAACCGGTTACCTTTCTGGCAAGATTAGCTGATATGTACCCCTCAGCTCGATATAGTCCATATGGCACAATACTCTTCCGTCCCATCTCTGTGCTTTTATTTTCTGCATCTTTTTCTGTTGTAATTGCAACTCTTGTTATTGTCACTTCCTGACTCATAATCGGATCAATACTTCTGGCAAACCCAATCTGAACAGGTCCTCTTACCTGTCCGCAATTTAACGATGCTTTCACAAATGTTGTCATAACTGCTCCAAATGCACGTATGTCGAAGAAATTATCACACATATAATCTCTTAACTTTATATCTGCATTTGTGTCATTTTTCTTTAACTTTTTCAGCGCCTCCGTAACCTTTTTATCATCTGTTTCCTGAATTCCGAGGCTCTCACATGCCTTACGGTCACTTCTGTTCAATGGGACATCTTCTTTAATGTATATCTTATATCCCTGTGCATCTTCCTTTACAGTCTCAACGTAATTACGAATCTTACGCTTCAGGCAGACATCCGTAACCAGCCCTAATCCGCTCTCAGGATCAATTCTCGGAAGATTACCGGCATCCGGATCCCCATTAGGATTTCCATTCTCAACATCAAATAAGATAACAAACTCATACCTGTTTTTTATTGGCTCTCTCATTTACCTGTTCTCCTTTTTCTCATATTTTTTCTGTGTCTGATGATAGTAACCCAGCATAAATTTTCCCTGATTCTCTAATGACAGTGTCTTAGGAAAACCACTTGCCGTATCCGAAATTGCAATTTTACCCATAATATCTGTCAACTGCTTCTCATAGTATATCTTTGCAGCCGTAGATTCTCTGTCGAGCTTTTTGATATGACTGTTCTTTAGTTTAATAAGTACCGGAAATACTGTTGCCGGTGTTGCACATGCAGCATTAAAATACCTTTCCCGGATTGTTGAATTAATTCCCGGATTTGCATCCGTTTGAATTGCTTCAAGTACTGCAAACAACCTTCCCAATACATATGCCGAATCCGTACATTCCTCATTCAATGCCATATATTGATCCCCTTCTTTCCATTTGTAATTTTTTATTAAAAACGCTTTTATAATTGCAGCACGTCCATATGTAACATCCCCGCAATCTGCCCGTATCCTTATTAAAGTATCCGTATACAGGCTTGTGGGATATGGCATATCTGACAATATCGCTCTTAATACCATCGCTGCCATATTTGGCACAGGCGTTTTATTGTTCGCATTTGTATTAACTGTTGCATACAGCATCTTATCTATTCCAAGATAATCATTATTTACCCACGCAGGCTTAACAATAGCCATTCTTTTATAATGTCTTGCAATATTTCTTATTACATTTCCAAATGTATTTTCATAGAAAAACCTTACTGAAAGTCTTGCAGCATTAGGAGCAATCCCAAGAATATAAAATTTCTGGTCAGGATTCAGTTTCATGTCATTAATGTCTACCCAGATATTTTTATCCAGATTGCCAAATAACTTTTTTAATTCCTCCTGATTATCCGGCTGTGGGTCTATAGATAACAAAAATGCTTTCTGATATTCCATGTCTGCTGATTCAGCCCAGAAAACCACCATAGAATCGCCTATCTTACAGGCATATTCCCTCTGATTCAAAAGATAATTCAGTGCAGTTGTATACGCATACTCTGCATACTTTCCAACCGGACCATTATAGCTTTGCTCTTTGCCATATGACTCAAATGCAGAAGCGTTAAATGATACAAGTGCCGCACCACTTGACTGTGCTCCGGGAACTCCTTTAATCCTCCTGTGGATACGTGCTATTTCAGTTTTCTTTCCTGTAACGAGACATACACCGATTTTTCCCTTTTCTGCCTGATTAAGCTTTTCTTCCCATATTCTTTTAATTTCTTCATCATCCTGCGCATAATCACTACGCATACAGAATATCAGATTGCCGCCTTCGTTCAATTCCTGCCAATGCTCTCTTACAGCATCATTTTCCAATGCATGCTCCGGCTGCCATTTTTCAAAATACCGGCAAATCGCTTCAGCCATTGTTCCTTCTGCATTTTCCAGAAACTCCAGATGCTTCTCTCTGGCTGCATTAAAGCACTCAATTACCCTTTTATTGGTTCCGCTTTTTTCAATACCAAGGAAATATTTGGCATTATCACATAAAAAATTAGCAGCTACGCCCGATGATGATCTTGTTATCATCTCAGGTACACAAAGTGTTTCTGAGATCCACACCTTTTTACTGCCCCTTTCCTCTTCATGCTTTAACGGAATTATCCCCCTTATTCCACCATCTTCCTGCAGCTCAATTGCATATGATACTTTTGCATGACACCACCCCGGTTTTGCCACCAGTCCCTGTCTGTCAAGATTCTCATAATGCTGTACCAGTGCCTGTAAAATCATCGGATCACCTCGCAATTTCTAAGATCTAACACACCTCTCTTCATAACTGCCCTGAAAAACATAGGCTGTATATTATCTTTGTCACTGTAATCCATGTCATACAGCATAAAACCCAGATCTTTTTCCGGGACTTCATCGTATATTGTATGTACCTTATCCTCTTCACACAGGCAAAAGTGTGCCGGGAATTCCCTGCATCCAAAATACGGCATATGATAACACTCGCCCTTTTTCAGGCGACGCATCATAATATCCTTGAATTTCCCCGGATTATCCGATTCATTGGCATTATCAGTCATTTCAAAATGTGCCTCAATTACATATGATACGTCACATAACATCAAAGATGCCCTCTGAACGATATCTTCTTTTGTGCTGATATAAAAAGGCTTGTCCGCGCCATTATATACCTGCAATATATTATTTGCCGATATTTTACTTTTTACCTCATTACGTCTGACGCTTGTAAACCGTATTGGATTTTTAACATATATTTTATCTACTATCCATCTGAGCCCTGGGTGCCAATATATTGCCTCAAGAATACCTCTTGCAGCAGATGGAGTCATGACATCATATGAGCATCTCTCAACTTTCATCTCAGGTCTTGAAAACAAAGCATAATCGCCCCATACATGAACTTTTACCCCCATTCCCATATTTACAGTACCTCTCCTTTCTTATATATATTTCCTGCTATGATATAATATAACTAACTTGTCCTTTTCAAACCAATAATTTATAATTGTCCATTATCATCTAAATTGACTATACTACATTTATTAATATATATCAATCAAAAAATACCGCGACTCAACCACATGTCAAATAGTCAATACCACATTCTTCCGAATACTCACTGCCATCTACAAGCTCATAAAAGTCCTGCATATCTTCCGATACAGGGCGTAGCTTTCCTGCACCATACAATTTATCAAAGAGAGCATTCTGTACCTGTATACAATACATGCCTGCCTTTCGCATTCTCTCTTTTGACATGCCTTTTTGCTTAAAATCCTGCAATATTTCATCAGCTTCCTGTTCTCTATTAATAAATATTGTATTCATACCATCTTCTATCAGCCTGAATTCTCTGCCTACCTTTGCAAAATTATATTTTTTATCTTTAAACTCAGCCATGATATTCTTCTTATCCAGGCTTTTACCACGGAATTTATATAAACGTGAAAAATAGTCATCTATACAGTCCAATCCACATATATTCTCATAATCCGGTAAAATAGATTTTGCTATATCAATCTGCTGTTTTTGAACGGGTGACACACTATTATCATCAAAATCAAATATGTAAACTATACTGCTTTCCGGATTCTCTCTACCTTCGCGATTACATCTTCCTGCTGCCTGAATTATAGAATCAATGCCCGCTACCTGCCGATACACACATTTAAAATCCAAATCAACTCCTGCTTCTACAATACTCGTCGATATTAAAATACATTTTTCGTTATTATTTAATCTCTTACGAACAGTCTGAAGTATCATCTTTCTGTGTTTTGGATACATACTTGTAGATAAATGGTACACTCCTTCTGCTTTTAGCAATTTATAAAGCTCCTGCGCCCGCTTTCTGGTATTTACAATACATAGTACACTCTTTTCATTTTGGAGTCTGTCTGCAATATTGTTTTTTGTTACAACCCCAATATTGTGATATGTTACACGTTTAAAAAATCTGAATTGTTCCTCGATATGCGGACATAATTCAACAATATTTTTTTCTTCTGTAAAAAATGAATCGACTGCCGGCTGCGTGGCTGTACACAGTACGACACTTGCGTTAAAATTTTTCACCAACTGCTGTATCATTGCCATACATGGTTTTAAATAATCTAACGGAAGCATCTGTGCCTCATCAAAAATAACCACACTGTTTGCAATGTTATGTATTTTTCTGCATTTTGATGATTTATTGGAAAAGAGTGATTCAAAAAATTGTACATTAGTAGTAACAACAACAGGTTTATCCCAATTCTCGCTTGCAAGCTGCATAGGTCTTAATTCTTCCGAGCTTTCATAATCGACATTGCAATGATTTTCCAGCACATTATCATCACCAAGAATATCTCTGAACACCTGTGCATTCTGCTCAATAATGCTTGTGTAAGGTATGACGTATATTATTCTGTCCATGCCATGTTCAGCTGCATGTTTTAATGCAAATGCAAGTGACGCAATCGTCTTGCCTCCTCCTGTCGGCACAGTTAATTTGAAAAAGCCTTTCTCTTTTTTCCCCTCAATAAGACAATTCTTTAATATCTCAGTACGTCTTCCATTCAAAGTTTCTGTATCAGAATTGCCAAGCCATTTCTCTATATATCTTTGTAGTTTTTCGTAAAGTACGGATACGGACTGCCCCGATGCACGTTGCTCATTCCCATTATTCATAAATTTTTCCGTATCAAGAAAATCCGCGTCAACAAGGCATGAATATATCATCCTCATAAATGTACTTAATGAAAAATCATTATTTTTATACGGCTCAACTTTAATCGGCGCACTATTCAGTTCAGGAATAGCGATTTCCTGTTTATAAGCTTCATAAATATCTATCTTCTTCACACGTCTTCCACAAAGACTGGAAGCTATTGCTATGTTGCCATAATCAGGTAACCCTGAATGATGACCTGCAATACAATAGCTCAAAAAAGGATAATAACCTCCAAGCTTGTCACATAATTGGGCTCCTGCCGTTGAATGATCTACCATTTCATTATTATTTTCTTTAATCTTTTTCTGAAACTTATCCGAATATTTACCAATGTCATGGAGCATACCACAGCAATATCCCCAATTCTCTTTTCCAAACTTTGATGCAAAATTGCCCGCCAGTTTTGCTGTACCTGTAAGATGATCTTTTATTGTTTGTATTCGTTCTCCGTCTTTATGTGCTATATATTCCAATATTTAACCCTCAACATATATTTTTTAATTATATATTATCATACATAACACATTTTATCACTGCAAATTATGTATTTTTCATTAACCATACTTTAATCATACTAAATAATATACCAAATAATATACCCAAAAGGCGGCAGTACAGCCTTAATAACTATTTCTGTCTGCCGAATTTTTAATTAATAGTTTCATCAATTGACTTTGCCACAGGCTCATATGTCTTATACTCGCTGCAATCTTGCTCCCTGCAAAAGGCTCTTCTCTTGACACGCCACAGGTTCTTGCTCCTTCGCCAACTCAACGCTCATTGACATATTGTCAAGTGTAAGTGTCAGATTGCCTATATTACCCCCAGTTTTCTTTTGTCAATATCTGTTATCCTTCCTATCTCCTATAGATAATTATGGATTATTGATGATAAAATCACATACAATCGATAATTATCTTCTCACACCTGTCATATCCAATCTGTGAGCTGTTCAGGCACAACGTATAATTACTGGCTTTTCCCCATTTCTGCTCCGTGTAAAAATTATAATTTGTCATACGTCTTTTGTCTGTGTCCGCCATCATTTTGACAGCTTCCTTCTCCGCAACATTATATAAGTGTGTGATACGCTGTGTTTTTTCCGGCATATCCCCATGTATAAACACATTCAGCACGTCATTCCTGTCCCTTAAGATAAAATCTGCATTTCTTCCTATAATCACGCAGCTTTCCTTCTCAGCTATTTCTAAAATCACTTTTCTTTGTGATTCATATACCATATCTTCTACTGATTTTCCTGTAATGTCGCGTCCGGAAAAAGCATACGCAAACAATCCTTTCTTTGGAGATAATTCAGCATTTTCCTGAATATATTCCGGTGATAATCCAGACTGTTCTGCAATCTGCCCAATGATTTCCCTGTCATAATATGCAATTCCTAATTTCTTTGCCACTTCTTCACCGATAAAACGTCCACCGCTTCCAAATTCCCTGCTGATTGTAATAATTCTCTTTGTCATAACCGTTTCCTCCTTAACTTAAACTTTCCACTTTGTTCTTTTTTATTTTCTTTAAAAACACATAGCCTACCTCACATGCAATAAGCTCAGTTATTGGGAATGCCCACCAGATCATTGAAACTCCCACCTGCCCGTTTCTTGCAAAAATAGAGAAAATACCTGCCAGCGGTAATATGATTACAAGCTGCCTGAGCAGTGAAATTACCAGTGATTCCATACCACCAGCTAATGCCTGATAAATACCCTGATATGCTACATTGATTCCGGCAAAAATAAAGCTGATTGAGATAATTCTCATTGCTCCGATAAAATATTCCCTTGACTGTCCTGCATTGAACAAAGTTGCAAAAGCTCCAGGGAAAATTTCTGTAATTGCCACACCAATAATCATAAGTGCAATCGTATAGAGCAATCCGTATTTGATTCCATCCTGAATCCTCTTTTTGCTATGCATTCCATATGCAAATGCAATAATCGGAGTGATTGCATCCCTAAGTCCAAAGGCAAGGAACAATACAAACTGCTGCACTTTATAGAACAATCCATATGCTGTCTGTGCAGAAGGACTGAATTTCAAAATCAGATTCATCACATATACCATGATAGACATAAGTGCCTGTGCAATAATTGCAGGAAGTCCAATTGCATATATTTCCTTGAT
>ULXH01058737.1_pt1 | contig 12348 bp, 10 predicted proteins | sample 1961101 | NCBI WGS metagenome assembly ULXH01 (sample SAMEA4835833, study PRJEB28245) | human gut metagenome | biome: gut microbiome; material: fecal sample | place: Denmark | collected 2008 | reverse complement strand
TTTCTGTGCCTACCTTGATCCTTTCGGTGTGTCTGTGTCTGATATGGTTTATTATGTTTGCCGGCTATATGGAGCTGGAGCCGAACGAGGCGCGTGCTATGGTGTTCTTTGGTAAATATAAAGGGACGTTCAAGGAGACCGGCTTTTTCTGGGTAAACCCTTTCCTTAATAAGAAGAAGCTTTCGCTTCGTGCACGCAACCTGGATGTGGAGCCGATAAAGGTGAACGATAAGATTGGTAATCCTATTCTTATAGGACTGGTATTGGTGTGGAAGCTGAAGGACACCTATAAAGCCATGTTTGAGATTGATTCACAAACAATGGCTGCATCCGCTCCGACAGCGGGTAATGCGAACCAGGTCAGTCTTGGCAATGCGGTGGCCAACCGTATGAATGCGTTCGAGAATTTCGTCATGATACAGAGTGATGCCGCTCTTCGCCAGGTTGCTGGTCAGTATGCCTATGATGATAATGAGGCTGATACGGAAGAGTTGACACTTCGTTCGGGCGGTGAGGAAATCAATGAACAGCTGGAGCAGAAATTGAATGAACGCCTGGCCATGGCAGGTATGGAAGTGGTGGAAGCGCGTATCAACTATCTGGCATATGCGCCCGAAATTGCCGCTGTGATGCTGCGTCGCCAGCAAGCATCTGCCATTATTACGGCACGCGAGAAGATTGTGGAAGGGGCAGTCTCTATGGTAAAAATGGCGCTCCATAAACTTTCTGAAGAAGAAATTGTTGAACTGGACGAAGACAAGAAAGCAGCAATGGTCAGCAATCTGTTGGTAGTGCTTTGTGCGGACGAGGCTGCCCAACCGGTAGTCAATACGGGAACGTTGAACCATTGATAAAGGATACGGATGAAAGAGATGGGAGGCATAGGACGGTGGGCTCTTATACTGCTCTTGCTGGGCAATGTATATGGGGGCTTTGCACAAGATGCGAATACTGCGCGCGCGCAGCACATTTATGAATTGTTTGTGGCAGGGCAAGGTGACAGCATCCATGCGGCATTGAACCGGGAGTTGCAGGAGAAACTGGCTCCGGCACTCTTCAATGATTCTTTCCGGCAAGCAGAGAAAATGTTTGGTAAATCCATATCAAAAGGAGAATGGAAGACCGATTCTGCCCAGGGAATTACTATCTATTATTCCGATGTGGAATTTGAACGTTATAATCTCCGCTTTCTAGTGGCTTTTGATGCTGACGGGGCACTGAATACAATCCGGCTAGTCCCTGCACCTGCTGTTAGCACTGCCCAACCGGTAGCCTATGATAAGACAAAAATGGATGAAAGGGATATTACGCTGGGAGCCGACGGCTACAAGCTTCCCGGAACGTTGACTTTGCCCAAGAGGGCAGTCGGTTCGGATGTATGCAGGGTTCCTTGTGTTATTCTGGTACATGGTTCCGGTCCTCACGACCGTGACGAGACGATAGGTCCCAACAAGCCTTTCCGTGACCTGGCCTGGGGATTGGCGGAACGCGGCATTGCCGTCGTCCGCTATGAAAAACGGACAAAAGCATATGGTGCGGCTTGCGTTCCTGCCGGTCGCGAACTCGATTATGATACTGAGGCCGTGGACGATGCCGTTGCCATAGTGGAGCAGGTAAGAGCTTTGCCCGAGCTGGCTCCTGACAGTGTGTATGTGTTGGGGCACAGCCTGGGAGGTACATTGGCTCCCCGTATTGCCGGGCGTTCGAAAGGTTTGGCAGGTATCATTATCCTTGCCGGACTGGCAAGACCGCTTGAAGATGCTCTTGAGGAACAGTTTTATTATACCTCTTCTTTGACGGATTCTTCAGTCAATGTAAAGGCTCAACTTGATGAACTGAAACAACAGTTGGTGAATGTCAAAAAGCTTGGTACCGAAGAGTTCGATGAGGCAATTCCCTTACCGTTGGGGCAGCCCCGCTCCTATTGGCTGTTTGCCAACGCTTACAAACCAGTGGAGGTTGCCGCTAAACTAAAGCTGCCCATATTTGTTCTTCAAGGGGAGAGAGATTATCAAGTGACTATGGAAGACTTCGGTTTATGGCGTTCCGGTCTGTTGCATTGTAAGAATGCGTACTTCAAATCTTATCCGAAATTGAATCACTTGTTGCAGGAAGGCAGCGGCAAGGCGACTCCGTTTGAGTATAGCCATGCTTCGCCCGTCCCGGCATATGTTATGGATGACATTGCCTCCTTCGTGCGGGGCAAGCAGAATACTCTTTGATTGGTACTTGGTTATATCAAAGTAACTTCAATCATAAATCGTAAATTGTTAAATAGTAAATAAATAGTGGCTAAAAAAGAAACTTCAACCAAAAGCTTTGTCCTCCGTGTGGATGCTGCAACGATGGATGCCATTGAAAAATGGGCAGCCGACGAGTTCCGTAGTACCAATGGACAGCTTCAGTGGATTATCGCTGAAGCATTGCGGAAGAGTGGGCGGATGAAGAAGTCCAAGAATCCTCCTCCGTCTGAAGAGAAAGCAAAGGAGGATTAGTAATAACAGATTCTAAATCGTAGATAATATGATTAATCTTGGTCCTTATTCCGGCAAGAATTGCCCTAATGTCCGTTTCCAACCCACTGTGCTTGACCGTATTCTGGAAGGTACGGCCCTGCTTATCGTGCTCGTTACGTGAATTAGCATTTTAATAGTTCTTTTACCATTTATCCTCCTTTTTCATCTTTATTTGTTGTTATAAATCTGCCATTACCTACTAATGGTTACTCTTTCTCTTCTTTTCGCAATTTTTAGGTATTGTTCTCCTTTTTAACTACCTCTACCTTTGCTCCCAACAAAAATTAAGATAAAAGATGAGAAAATTAACTGGCTTATTCGTTTTATGTTTTTTGCTTTCTGCCAATGCTTTGCAGGCTGCTGAACCTGAAAAAGTTACTTCTGCAGCAGAGAGTACGGAGATTTCAACAGACAAAGAGAAAAAGGAAAAAGTAGCGAATGATGGCGACAACTACAAGAAATTCCGTTTCGGTGGATACGGAGAAATGGTTGCAAGTTTTAAGGATTATGGTATTAACCGTTTCTATGGTGCGCCTGAAGGCAATCCAGACAAACATAGGAATACAATTTCTATACCCCGTTTCGTGTTGGCTCTGGATTACAAGTTCAATTCCAAATGGATACTCGGTGCTGAAATCGAGTTTGAATCCGGTGGTACGGGTACTGCTTATGAACTTGAGAATACGGAAAACGGTGAGTATGAAACGGAGGTGGAAAAGGGTGGCGAAGTGGCTATCGAGCAATTCCACATTACCCGTTTAATTGTTCCACAATTCAACATACGTGCCGGTCACATCATTGTCCCGGTAGGATTGACCAACGCCCATCATGAACCAATCAATTTCTTTGGAACTTATCGGCCGGAAGGAGAGACAACCATCCTTCCTTCTACGTGGCATGAAAACGGACTCGAGTTTTTTGGTTCTTTTGGAAAAGGATATGCCAGCTTTGATTATCAGGCCATGATAGTGGCCGGTCTGAATGCCAATGGCTTTGACCGTAACACCTGGATAGCAAGTGGCAAACAAGGCATCTTTGAAGAAGACAACTTTACTTCACCGGGCTATGTGGCTCGTCTGGACTATAAGGGGGTTCCGGGGTTGCGTATAGGTGCTTCGTTCTATTACTGCGCTGATGCCGGTTCCAATTCTGACAAAGCGGATACTTATTCGTCTACCGGTAAGATTCCGGTAAGAATTTATACGGCAGATGCCCAATACCGTAATAAATATGTGGTTGCCCGTGCCAATATGGTATACGGAAATTTGGGTAATTCAGCGAAGCTTAGTGAGGCAAATACCAAATTGTCGAATAAATCTCCTTACAGCCGTATAACCCCCATTGCAAAGAATGTAGTCAGTTATGCAGCCGAGGCCGGTTTGAATATCAGCGCTTTCTTCAAAGGAAACAGGAAAGTTCCGGTTATCTACCCCTTTGCACGTTATGAATATTATAATCCGCAAGAAAAGGGAGAGGCCAGCCAGATAATGGAGAAACGTTGTCAGGTAAGCATGTGGACTGCTGGATTGAATTGGTATGCCTTGCCTAATCTGGTGGTAAAGGCTGACTACACTACCCGCCAAATCGGAACAAACAAGGTTTTTGGAACTGGCAAGTATAATAGTGAAAATGAGTTTTCGATTGGTATTGCCTATATCGGTTGGTTTGTCAAGAAGTAGATGAATAGTAATCAATTAATTTTATACAGATGAGGAAAAATTTCTTTTATGCGGCAGCTTTGGTATTAGGGCTGGCATTTACGGCTACTGCTTGTAGCGATGATGATGACAACAGTACAGTTAATCCTGCTGACATTGAGTATAACTCGGAGAATGCGGCAAGTTGGCACAACTACATGAGAAATGTGGCGGCTTTGTTGAAGGCAGATGCCACCAATCTTTATGATTCTTGGAATACGAGTTATAAGGGTGGGGCAAGTTTTGCAACTTCCTTCAAAGCTCATAATGGTGCCTATAACTTTTCAAGTGCCTGGAACTGTATAGAGCAGGTTATCGACGGTTGTGTTGAAATCTCCAATGAGGTAGGTGAGACGAAGATTGGTGATCCATATAATAAATATATGGCAAACAATGTTACAGAGGCCCTCTATGCTGTTGAGTCATGGTATAGCTGGCATTCCCGTGATGATTATACCAATAATATTTACTCAATCCGCAATGCCTATTACGGCTCTTTGGACGGTAAGGTGAGCGACAAGTCAATTTCAAAATTGGTGGCTGGAGTCAATGCGGAGTTGGATATGAAAGTGTCGGCAGCTATCACTACGGCAGCATCGGCTATTCAGGCTATTCCCCAACCTTTCCGTAATAATATCAACAGTCAGGAAACGGTAGCGGCTATCAAGGCTTGTGAAGAACTGGAAAGTGTATTGGATAAGGAGTTGAAACCTTATATCAGGGACAATAGCACCATTAACAGCAATGAAGCACTTGACCCGATTGTTGAAAATTATGTCAATGTTGTGGTTTTGCCTACCTATAAGGATTTGAAGGAGAAGAATAGTACGCTGTATGACGCTGTGGTGGCTCTTGCCAACAATCCCTCTAACAGTGCTTTTGAGACGGCATGCAATGCTTGGATAACAGCCCGTGAACCTTGGGAGGAAAGTGAGGCGTTCCTATTTGGGCCGGTGGATGAGCTGGGACTTGACCCGAATATGGATAGTTGGCCTTTGGACCAGAACGCCATTGTCCAGATTCTGAATTCCCAGAAATGGGGCGATTTGGAATGGAGCGAGGGTGATGATGATGCAAAAGTTGAATCTGCCCAAAATGTACGCGGATTCCATACTTTGGAATTCCTGCTTTTCAAGGATGGCAAGCCTCGTACAGTTAAATAAGAATTATTTATAAACAATACTCAAGAAGTAAAGGGGAGGATTTGGAGAATCCTGCCTTTACTTCTTTGGCATGTTTGGATATGCCATTATTAAAAAGTAGATAAAGATGATGAATCGTTTAATGAGATATTCATGTCTTCTCCTTTGTTTGTCGGCAGGTTTGACTGCTTGTGATGATGATGGGATTGACGTGTTGGATATAGAGATTCCTGAAGGATACGCTCTGTCTGCCGGAACGTCCACAATCTTCATGAATTCATCTAAGGCCTATGATTCACCGGCAGACTGGGTGTCGGGTGTTTACAACAGTCGCTTTAATGATGGTGACGGGCTTTACGATGATGTGCGTACGAGTAGCAATGGCATGGGAGGTGGTCTTGGCCCGGTCTATGCGGGGTATTCTTGTGGCAGTTGTCATCGTAATGCCGGCCGTACCAAACCGACGCTGTGGAGTGAAGGTGGATCGGGTAGTTACGGGTTTTCCTCGATGCTGGTTTATATAAGCCGCAAGAATGGTGCGTTTTTTCAGGATTATGGTCGTGTCCTCCATGACCAGGCAATTTATGGAGTGAAACCGGAGGGGAAGCTTTCTGTGGAGTATACTTATGAGACTTTTACCTTTCCCGACGGAGAGAAGTATGAACTTTGCAGACCGGCTTATTCCATATCCGAATGGTATGCTGACAGTATAAAGCCTGAAGATATGTTCTGTACGGTGCGTATCCCGTTGAGACATGTCGGTATGGGGCAAATGATGGCTTTGGAACCTACGGAGATTGAAGCGCTTGCTGCAAAAAGTAATTATCCGGAGTATGGTATAAGTGGCCGTTGCAATTACATTACCGAACGTGGTGTGAGAAGCTTGGGGCTGTCGGGAAATAAGGCTCAACATGCGGATTTGACTGTTGAACTTGGTTTTTCAAGTGATATGGGTGTTACCAATAGCCGCTATCCGGAAGAGATATGCGAGGGGCAGTCCCAGGTGAATCAAGGCAGCATGATGGGGCTTTCTTATGCCCAGTTGGATGTTTCTACAGAAGATATGGAAGATGTTGACTTGTATATGCAGAGTCTTGGTGTTCCTGCACGGCGTAATGTGAATGACCCGCAGGTGATAAGGGGAGAACAGAATTTCTATAAAGCCAAGTGCCATCTTTGCCATGTCACCACGTTGCATACCAAGCCTCGGGGCTCCGTGCTGTTGAACGGTACCCGTTTGCCATGGTTGGGAAGTCAGACAATTCACCCCTATTCGGATTTTTTGCTGCATGATATGGGCTCCGAAATTATGGGAGTCGGTCTGAATGACAACTATGTAAGTGGGTTGGCGCGTGGCAATGAATGGCGCACTACTCCGCTTTGGGGTATCGGGCTTCAGGAAAAGGTAAACGGACATACCTACTTCTTGCACGATGGTCGTGCTCGCAATCTTGTTGAAGCCATAATGTGGCATGGGGGAGAGGGAGAAGCATCGAAAAATCTCTTTAAGAACATGAGTAAGGATGACCGTGATGCCCTGATTGTATTTTTAAATTCACTTTAGAACTAATAAGCTTTATATAAAAAGTAATTATGAAGAAATTTTTATATGTCGCCATGCTGGCTGTTTTGCCTTTGACCGCTATGGCGCAACATGAGGAAGATACGGAGAATGGTGTAGTGTCATTGGCCGGAAGAGAAGGTTTTACCATTGAAACAAAGAAAGGTGATTTTGTTTTCAAGCCTTATCTGTTGGTACAAACGAGTGCTAATTTCAATTGGTATGATGATGAAGGCTTGGATAAGGCTTATAACCAAGATAATATTGCCAATTCGGGTTTTTCCATTCCTTATGCCGTACTTGGCTTTACTGGCAAGGCTTTTGGAAAAGTAGCTTTCAATCTGTCCATCAATGCTGCTGCAAGTGGAGGAGCGCTGTTACAGCAGGCGTGGTTTGATGTACAGCTGAAAAAACAATTTGCGATTCGTGTCGGAAAGTTCAAGACTCCATTTTCGCATGCCTATCTGACAACTCTTGGCGAAACACTGCTTCCCCAGTTGCCGGTTTCTCTGACGTCTTCTGTAATTTTGCCTTATTCGTTGAATGCCGTGACGCCTAATATCGGTACGGGATTTGACCTGGGTGTTGAAATTCACGGTCTGGTGGCAGATAAGTTCGGTTATGAAGTCGGCTTGTTCAATGGAACCGGAGCTTCCGTGAATACAGCTTCAAAGACGATGAGTGATGACTGGCATATCCCTTCATTGCTGTATGCCGGACGTCTGACTTATATGCCCAAGGGGGTGATGCCTTCCACACAAGGTAATCCTAACCGTTTGAACGAGGATAAGATATTATTCGGTCTTTCGGGTTCTATCAATGTGGAGAGTGAAAATGAGAGTACCAATGATACCCGTGTGGGGTTGGAATTTGCCATGTTGAAGAACAAGCTCTATCTGGCGGCTGAAGCTTATTATATGAATGTAGGTTTCACCAAACGGCAAAAGATAAATGAATCGTATAGCTTTTTAGGCGGTTATGTGCAAGGTGGTTACTTTGTCGCTCCCCGCCTACAGCTTGCCGCACGCTACGATATCTTCAATCGTAACGGTACGGATGACGACGGTTTCCTGAATATGCCTGCTGTAGGTATGAATTACTTTTTCAGAGGATGCAACCTGAAATTGCAGGCAATGTATCAGTATGTAGCCCGTTGGGGACACGACACGCAGCTCGACCGTGATAATGATAATTTAGGTCTGGCCACTCACTCTGCCACGGTGATGCTTCAATATACATTCTAAATGAAGTCAGGAAAGGATTCGTCTATGAAAAAATACATTCTTTTCTTTTTTCTGCCCGTGCTTCTTATAGGTCTGCATGCATGCGATGAGGGGAGAATTTATGAGAATGCCGTAGTGGCCACGGGTGAAGGACGCACAGTGAAGATGACAGGCCGGATTAGTGGTGTGGATAAGTGGTCGGGCGACTATAGTGTGGTAGTGGCAGGATTTGATGATGAAAGCGATTATGCCATTGTTTCAAAGGTTGTTCCGGCATCCGAATCGGATAATGATGAAATCCAGTTGACAATGTCCGGCATAACGGATGAGGTGACAACTGTCGAGCTATGTGTAATCAATAAGTTGAGGAAGCGCATTGTCAGTTTGGTGGCAATGGAATGTACTGAAATCGCTGATACTATACTTATGGATGCAGGAACAGTTGATGCAAGTATGTACAATGCCATTCAACAAAAAATATTCAATGCCACTTGTACGGCTTGCCATGGTCTTAGCACCACTCCGGGTGGTGGCTTGAATCTGCTGGAAGGACATAGCCATGCTGATCTGGTCAACCGGGCTTCAACGACGGTGGACGGTAAAATGAGGGTTATGCCCGGCAATGCGTCAGAAAGTGTCTTGCATCTCATATTGGGTACGGACATCAGCTCGGATTGGCGTATAGACCATTCTCAGATGATAACCTCATCTGATATGCAGTCTTTGATTGGCAACTGGATTGACGATGGTGCACAGCCGTAATAATGATGGGCCTTACTGGTAATACCGGTACTTTTTTGAACAACAACGACTAATTGATATTTAATATGAAAAATAAACAACAACAAACTAATCAATTGGAGAATACCTTAACCGAAATCTTTAAATATGAGGTAGAAGCGGGTGTTTCGGAATATCATGTAATGATTCATGCCACCAGACCGGAAGCGACTTATGAAGAACAGCTGAATGCGGTGGTCGACACTTACTGCCAACTACGTGAAAGTGAGCTACAAGGTGCTGTTGCCATCTTTAAACGCTACTTTCTAAGTGACGCCGCCAATCAGGCAGATATGCTACTGGCGCTTTCGGCAGAATGTTCGGATTGTGCACTCTCCGTGGTAGAGCAGCCGCCGTTGAACGGTACAAAGATTGCACTGTGGGTCTATCTGCAGAAAGGTGTGGAAACACAGGTACTTCATAACGGATTGTTCGAAGTGAGACATGGCGCCTACCGTCACCTTTGGGGAGGCGGCTCTTTCAATCGTGCCGCCAATTCGGAATACCAGACCCGTCTGCTGTTGAATGACTATGTGATGCAGCTGATGGAACAGGGCTGCAAGCTGGCTGATAATTGCATACGTACCTGGTTCTTTGTACAGAACGTGGATGTGAATTATACCGGAGTGGTGAAGGCGCGTAATGAGGTGTTTGTTACCCAGGACTTGACGGAGAAGACTCATTATATTTCCAGTACCGGTATCGGTGGCCGTCATGCCGACCCAAAAGTGACGGTTCAGATGGATACTTATGCTGTAGATGGTTTGAAATCTGAACAAATTCACTACCTTTACGCACCGACACATCTGAATCCCACATACGAATACGGTGTGAGTTTCGAGCGAGGTACGTATGTGGATTATGGCGACCGTCGCCAGGTGTTTATTTCGGGTACTGCGAGCATCAATAATAAAGGTGAGGTGGTATATCCCGGGGACATTCGCAAGCAGACGGAACGTATGTGGGAGAATGTGGAGGCTTTGTTGAAAGAGGCTGGCTGTACGTTTGATGATTTAGGACAGATGATTGTTTATCTGCGGGATGTTGCTGACTATACCGTGGTCAAAGGAATGTATGACGAGCGTTTTCCGGATACTCCGAGAGTGTTTGTATATGCTCCCGTATGTCGTCCGGGTTGGCTGATAGAGATGGAATGTATGGGAGTCAAGTCTTTAGAAAACAAGGAGTTTGCTCCATATTGATTTTTTACTTTTAATTGATAGCTCTTAATTGAAAAAGTTTCTCATAGCTGTTTATGGTTGTTTGCTGCTCTTACTTGCTGCAACTACGTTTGTAGAGCAGACATACAGTACGGATTTTGTAGAAAAGCATGTTTATCATACGATTTGGTTCTGTTGTTTGTGGGGAGCCCTTGCTGCGATGACTGTTGTTGTGCTTGTAAGACTGCGGTTGTGGCGGCATCTCCCGACGTTGTTGTTGCATGGCTCCTTCCTCGTGATTTTGGCGGGAGCCATGACTACGTTTCTTTGTGGCCGAAAAGGATATGTGCATCTTACTGTCGGCAGTGAGGTGAACTGCTTTTTGGAACAAGACGGCAGGCAGGTTGTAGAGTTACCGTTCACCTTACGTCTGGACAGTTTCCGGATTGAGTACTATCCGGGTACGGATGCTCCTGCAGATTATATCAGCTATATTCACGGTGAGACGCCCGTCTCCATGAACCGTATTCTTTCACGGCAGGGGTTTCGCTTTTATCAGTCTTCCTTTGATGAGGATATGCAGGGGAGCTGGCTGACAGTGAATTATGACCCGTGGGGGATAGGGATTACCTATAGTGGATACCTCTTGTTAGGTGTCTCCATGCTCTGGATGCTGGTCAGCCGGGGCGGAGAGTTCCGCAGGCTGCTGAGGCATCCGTTGTTGAAGAAGGGAGGAATGTTTGTTCTATTGTTGCTGTGTCTGGGAAGTGGGGTACATGCGCAGAAGAGAAGCCTTCCGGCACTGGCACGCAAGCAGGCGGATAGTCTTGCCCGTAAGCAGGTGATTTATAATGACCGTGTGGTTCCTTTCAATACCCTTGCGCGCGATTTTGTACTGAAACTGACGGGAAAATCGTCTTATGGAGGCATGACGCCGGAGCAGGTGATTGGCGGATGGCTTCTGCGTCCGGAGGTTTGGCAGAATGAGCCGATGATTTATATCAAAAACGAGGCACTCCGTCGCCTGCTTCATTTGGAGACACCCTATGCATGTCTGGCTGATTTGTTCGACGGTGAGAAGTATCGCTTGCAGAAGTTCTGGAAGGGGAAGCAAGACCATCATCAGAAAATGACTTCTCTGGAAAAGGCCATTGTAGAGGCGGATGAAAAGGTGGGACTGATTTTGATGCTCCAAAATGGTACATTGATTCGTCCTTTGCCGGAAGACGGGAGTGTGGAGCCTGTTTCCGATACTAAAATACAAGCCGAATTGCTGTATAACCGTATTCCTTTCAGCAAATTGCTGTTCATGTTCAACCTTACGGTGGGGATGCTGGCTTTCTTCCGTCTGCTGTATCGCGGCCTGCGCCGTTCGTCGGCATTGTCAGACTCTTCCGGTAGGATTGTAGCGCTCTCTTTCTCTTCGCGTTTGGCAGATACTTTTTTCCCGTTTTCTCTTTATGCGGCGTTTCTCTTTCAGCTCTTCGGGTATGGTCTGAGGTGGTACATCGGCGGGCGTATCCCGTTGGGTAATGGATACGAAACGATGCAGTTCATGGCATTGTGTGCGCTGTTCCTGGCTTGTCTGTTTCGGCGGCGCTTCCCGTTTATGGTGCCTTTCGGTTTTTTGCTGTCCGGTTTTGCCTTACTGGTGTCCTATTTGGGACAGATGAATCCCCAAATCACTCCCTTGATGCCCGTGCTCGTTTCTCCGTGGCTCAGTACGCATGTGTCGTTGATAATGATGTCTTATGCTTTGTTTGCCTTTATGATGCTGAACGGCATACTGGCATTGTGTCTTCGCCGTTCAGCCCGGATGTTGATGCTGCTCAGCCGATTGCTGCTTTATCCCGCCGTTTTCTTTTTGGGAGCCGGCATTTTTCTGGGTGCGGTTTGGGCCAATGCTTCTTGGGGGCGTTATTGGGCTTGGGACCCGAAGGAAGTATGGGCGCTGATTACCTTTATGGTTTATGGAGCGGCGTTCCATGCGCGCAGCCTGCGCATTTTCCGCAGTCCGTTATTCTTCCATATCTATATGATTGTTGCCTTTCTGACAGTCCTGATGACCTATTTCGGGGTGAACTACATCCTTGGAGGAATGCACAGCTATGCCAATGCCTGATTTGTGGGTGGTTCTACCTATTTATGATGACAGACTTGTTTTATTATACCTAATTTAAGTGATTGCGTACTGTCTGCCGATGCCTTATCTTTGCAACATCAGATTTGAATGAATTAGTTAGTCATAATTACGTAACCACTTTTATGA
>ULXH01028705.1_pt1 | contig 12372 bp, 6 predicted proteins | sample 1961101 | NCBI WGS metagenome assembly ULXH01 (sample SAMEA4835833, study PRJEB28245) | human gut metagenome | biome: gut microbiome; material: fecal sample | place: Denmark | collected 2008 | reverse complement strand
TTTCATTCTTGAAAGGGGGGTTCGATTCCCCCACGGGCTACTTCCGCAATAAAGCGCTACAGTAATGCTACTGCAGCGCTTTATTTTTTTATGCTGACTTTATCATTCTTCATCAACTTGAATTTCTAATAAATACATCATAAAATAAAATCAGGCACTCACAACGTACACGCTGCGAATGCCTGATTTTTATTTTATAGTATAATCTACAACGATTATTTGTATTCGTCCCAGCTCTTTATTGCTATATCATCTACAGTCATGGTGCAGAAGGCATGGATAAAGGCGCTTGCCAAACGAGCGTTGGTGATAAGCGGGATATTCAAGTCGATAGCGGCACGACGAATCTTGTAACCATTATCAAGTTCACCGGCTGAAAGGTCGCGCGGAATATTCACCACCATATCTATCTCTTTATTATGCAACATCTGCAGAGCTTGAGGCTGTCCGTCTTCGCTTGGCCAGAATACACGAGTATTTTCTACTCCGTTTTCGGTAAGGAACTTAGATGTACCTCCGGTAGCGAATATATTATAGCCTTTCCGCTTCAGTTCTCTGGCTGCCGACAGGGTGTCTACTTTCTGATGCGGAGTACCGGTAGACATCAGAACGTTCTTTTCGGGGATGCGATAGCCTACAGACAACATTGACTTGAGCACAGCGCACGAGGTGTCTTCGCCTATACATCCTACCTCACCGGTAGATGCCATATCTACACCAAGCACCGGATCGGCTTTCTGCAGACGGTTAAACGAGAACTGACTGGCTTTGATACCTACATAGTCCAAATCGAACAAGTTCTTTTCGGGTTTCTCTACCGGTAAGCCAAGCATAACGCGTGTAGCCAACTCGATAAAGTTGATTTTAAGTACCTTGCTGACGAACGGGAACGAACGAGACGCACGCAAGTTACATTCAATTACCTTTATATCGTTTTCGCGAGCAAGGAACTGAATATTGAACGGGCCTGAGATATTCAGCTCTTTCGCTATCTGACGAGAGATTTTCTTTATACGGCGCACGGTCTCTACATACAGCTTCTGCGGAGGGAACTGAATGGTAGCGTCGCCCGAGTGTACTCCGGCAAACTCGATGTGTTCTGAAATAGCGTAAGCTACTATCTCACCATTCTGAGCCACAGCATCCATCTCTACTTCTTTAGCGTGTTCTATAAACTGACTTACTACTACCGGATGTTTCTTTGATACATTGGCAGCCAACTGTAAGAAGCGTTCCAACTCTTCCTGGTTAGAACATACGTTCATAGCAGCTCCAGACAGTACGTACGACGGACGAACCAAAACAGGGAAGCCTACTTTCTTTATGAATTCATTGATATCTTCCATAGAAGTAAGCGCACTCCATTCGGGTTGGTCTACACCGATACGGTCAAGCATAGCCGAGAATTTATCGCGGTCTTCGGCGTTATCGATGCTCTTGGCAGAAGTTCCGAGAATGCTTACTTGCTGAGCGTCGAGACGCATAGCAAGGTTATTAGGAATCTGTCCGCCGGTAGATACGATTACTCCGTGCGGATTTTCCAAGTCGAGGATATCCATCACACGCTCAAATGTGAGTTCGTCAAAGTACAGACGGTCGCACATATCGTAGTCGGTAGATACTGTCTCGGGGTTATAGTTAATCATTACGCTGCGGTAGCCTTCCTTACGGATAGTGTTAAGTGCCTGAACACCGCACCAGTCGAATTCTACCGACGAGCCGATACGGTAAGCTCCAGAACCAAGTACTACAATCGATTTATGGTCGCCCAGATACTTCACATCGTTTGCTACGCCGCTATAAGTAAGGTACAGATAGTTAGTCTGTGCAGGATATTCGGCAGCCAGCGTATCAATCTGCTTCACCACGGGAACGATGCCCTGACTCTTACGGTAGTTGCGGATAAGCATCATGCCGTCTTCCATATCTCCATCATAACCTATGGCACGTGCCACCTGAAAATCAGAGAATCCCTGACGCTTTGCCTTATAGAGCAACTCAGCAGGAAGGTCGGCTATCTGCTTGTGATTGTTACCCCACTCATGCAACTCCTTAGAAGTGTGCATGATGTTTTCTAATTTATATAGGAACCATTTATCAATCTTAGTAAGATCGTGAATCTGGTCTACGGTATATCCGGCACGCATCGCCTTTGAGATAACGAACACACGCTTGTCGGTCGGTTCGCGCAGTGCCTTGTCAAGGTCGTCTATCACCAGTTCTTTATTTTCTACGAAACCGTGCATACCTTGACCTATCATGCGGAGTCCTTTCTGCATAGCTTCTTCAAAGGTACGACCGATAGCCATCACCTCTCCTACCGATTTCATTGACGAGCCCAACTCGCGGTCTACACCGTGGAATTTACCGAGGTCCCAACGAGGTATCTTACATACCACATAATCGAGTGCCGGTTCAAAGAATGCCGAAGTAGTCTTTGTTACAGAATTCTTAAGGTCGAACAGTCCGTAGCCTAAGCCCAACTTGGCAGCTACAAACGCCAACGGATATCCGGTAGCCTTAGAAGCCAATGCCGATGAACGGCTAAGACGAGCGTTCACCTCGATAACACGATAATCTTCAGATTCGGGGTCGAACGCATACTGCACGTTACACTCACCTATGATACCCACATGACGGATGATACGGATAGCCAACTCACGCAACTTATGATATTCGCTATTAGTCAGTGTCTGCGACGGAGCGATAACGATAGACTCACCGGTGTGAATACCCAGCGGGTCGAAGTTCTCCATGTTACAAACAGTGATACAGTTATCGAAGCGGTCGCGCACTACCTCGTACTCTACCTCTTTCCAACCTTTCAAACTCTTTTCTACCAATACCTGCGGAGAGAAAGAGAAAGCCTTTTCTGCCAATACGTTCAGTTCTTCTTCATTATCGCAGAAACCTGAACCAAGACCTCCTAACGCATACGCCGCACGGATGATAACCGGATAACCCAGTTCCTTAGCCGCTCTACGCGCATCTTCTATATTTTCTACCGCCTCGCTCTTGATAGTCTTTACGTTAATCTCGTCGAGCTTCTTAACGAACAACTCACGGTCTTCGGTATCCATAATAGCCTGCACCGGAGTTCCAAGTACACGAGCGTTGTATTTCTCGAACACACCTGCCTTGTACAAAGCCACACCGCAGTTAAGCGCAGTCTGTCCGCCAAACGACAGCAACACACCATCCGGGCGTTCTTTAGCGATTACCTTCTCTACAAAATACGGAGTTACCGGAAGGAAATAAATCTTATCCGCCACACCTTCTGATGTCTGCACCGTAGCGATGTTAGGATTGATAAGAATGGTCTCGATACCCTCTTCTTTCAACGCTTTCAGAGCTTGCGAACCTGAATAATCGAATTCTCCAGCCTCGCCAATCTTAAGAGCTCCGGAACCTAATAGCAATACTTTCTTTATATTATCTTTCATACGTTTCTTCTTGATTATAACAATTTCACAAACTCATCGAACAAGAACTCGGTATCCAGCGGTCCGCTGGCAGCTTCGGGGTGGAACTGTGCCGAGAACCAAGGGTTGCGTTTATGGCGTATACCTTCGTTAGAGCCGTCGTTCATATTGACGAACAATGGTTCCCAGTCGGTACCTAATGTATTATTGTCTACCGCATAGCCGTGATTCTGGCTGGTGATAAAGCAACGCTCCGTTCCCACCTGACGCACTGGTTGGTTATGGCTGCGGTGTCCGTATTTCAATTTATAGATCTTAGCGCCTCCAGCTTTCGACAGGAGTTGGTTACCCATACAGATACCGAAAATAGGAAGTTTTTCGTTCTGCATAGCCTTGCGGATGTTCTGCACGGCAGCATCGCAAGTATCCGGGTCGCCCGGACCGTTAGAGATGAAGAGTCCGTCGAACTGCAGATTGTTGAAATCATAATCCCATGGAACGCGGATTATCTCTACATCGCGTTTCAGCAAACAACGAATTATGTTAGCCTTAACGCCACAGTCTACCAGCACTACCTTTTTCTTGCCTTCGCCTTCGTTGTAACGAATCACCTCTTTGCACGATACCTTATCTACATAGTTCACGCCGGCATAGGTAGCCTCGGGGATGTTATCCGGCTCATCGTCGAATACAATCTTTCCCATCATAACACCATGCTCGCGCAGTACCTTGGTAAGCTCGCGCGTATCGATACCTGTAATGCCCGGCACGTGTTCGCGCTTCAGCCAGTCGGCCAAGCTCTCCACCGCATTCCAGTGGCTATACATTTCGCTATAATCACTCACAATAATTGCCTCGGCATGAATCTTTTCGCTTTCCATAAAAGTAGGGATTCCGTTCGGCTCAATAGTGAACGGAGGCACACCATAGTTACCTACCAACGGATATGTCAGAGTCATAAGCTGACCTGCATACGAAGGGTCGGTCAAGCTCTCAGGATAACCGGTCATAGCAGTATTGAACACTACTTCGCCAGCCACCGGTTTCTCATAACCGAACGACTTGCCATGAAAGCGGCTCCCGTCGTCGAGGATTAATGTTACATTTCTCATTCTTATTATAATCTATGATCTATAATTTATATATGTGTATTCAGAATTGATATATTTGCTCTACGTAGTCTATAAAGGCTTGGTTTACCAACTTCACGCCACCCGGTGTGGGATAATCGCCGCTGAAGTACCAGTCGCCTTGATGCTCCGGACAAGCTTCATGCAGTCCGTCGAGGGTTTGATAAACAATTTCCACCTTAGCCTGTGTACCTGCCGGGGTAAGCAGAGCCACCATTTTCTCTGATATCTCTTCGGGGGTGAACGGAGCGTAAATGTCTTTCACGTAGTTCTTCATCTCCTCTTTAGGGAGTCCCAATTGCGCTTTCGACTTACGGTACGCATCTTCAATGATATGCTGCATTCCTCTCTCCTCCAACAAAGCGATGGCTGCCTTGAAAGCTATGAACTGCTCCATGCTTGCCATATCGATACCGTAATAATCGGGATATCTCACTTGAGGAGACGATGACACTATTACTATCTTCTTAGGATGCAGGCGATCTAGTATACTGATGATACTCTGCTTAAGCGTAGTACCTCTTACTATACTATCGTCTATTATCACTAAGTTATCGTGATATGGCACCAAACTGCCGTAAGTTATATCGTAAACGTGTGTGGCAAGGTCGTTACGCGTATTACCTTCGGCTATGAAGGTACGCAACTTAATATCTTTAATGGCAACCTTTTCACTGCGAATGCGCTGCGACAGTATCTGCTCCAGCTCTACGTGACTTGGCTTATGCCCCAAAGCCTCTATGCGCTGCACCTTCAGTTCGTTCAGATAGTTGTCGAATCCCTCCAACATACCATAGAACGCAACTTCTGCCGTGTTAGGGATGAAAGAGAACACCGTATGTACTACATCATTGTCGATTGATTTCAGAATCGGCTCTACCAACTTCTCGCCAAGCAACTTACGCTCGCGGTAAATATCTATATCACTGCCACGACTAAAGTAGATGCGCTCAAACGAGCAGGCTTTTTTCTGCTTGGGCTCTATAATCTGGCTCAATCTAAGTTCTCCTTGCTTATTTACCAATATAGCCTGACCGGGCAACAGCTCGTTTACGCTATCGGCAGGCACATTCAGCGCAGTCTGTATTACCGGACGCTCTGAAGCAAGCACCATTATTTCATCGTCGGCATACCAAAAGGCGGGACGTATGCCCCAAGGGTCGCGCACCGAGAACGACTCGCCGCTACCTGTTATACCGCAAATAACATAGCCTCCATCCCACTGCGGAGCCGATGTTTTAAGCACATTAGTCAGGTCAATGCGTTCTTCTATGGCGTGAGTTATATCCATACCTTCAAGTCCTTCTTCCAGACACTGTCTGTATATGCGCTCCACCTCACGGTCTAACCTATGCCCCACCTGCTCAAGCATGATGTACGTATCGGCATATTTACGCGGATGCTGTCCGTGAGCCGTCAGTTCGGCAAAAATCTCGTCTACATTAGTAAGATTGAAATTACCGCACAAAGCCAAGTTCTTGGCACGCCAGTTATTACGACGCAAAAACGGATGTATATAAGATATACCACTCTTTCCGGTAGTGGAATAACGCAGATGGCCCATATAGAGTTCTCCAGCGAACGGCAGATAACGCTTGGCATAGTCTGCATCATGAAGTTGCTCTTCTGTCAGGTCCTTAAAGTTAGAATGCACAGTGCCGAATATCTCGGTAATGGCTCCGGAACCCAAGGCACGCTCTCTGAACATATACTCCTCTCCAGGATTGGCCTGAAGCTTTACGCACGCCAGTCCGGCACCTTCCTGACCGCGGTTATGCTGCTTCTCCATCAAAAGATAAAGTTTGTTCAGCCCGTACATCCAGGTACCGTATTTCTCCTGATAGTACTCAAGCGGCTTAAGTAGCCTTATCATAGCTACACCGCATTCATGTTTTAGTGGTTCCATATACTCCTTTATATATTTGTATTGTAATAATTCTTTTAGTTTATCTATCAAATAAAAAAATACCTGGACTTACCAATCGGCAATTCCAGGTATCAATATATCATAAAAAATATTAGTTGCATAAAAAAAGAGTTGAAGCAACATGCCCGTAAATGAAGAAAAGAGAATACCACGATGGAAAACTTCTTGCTTCTCCATCGTAACAAAAGGTGTCTGTTGCCACCCCGAAAGCGAGCTTACACCTTCATGTTTTATCTGCTTCACTAAACGCTGCATTTTGGTTACATCACAATTCGGGATGCAAAGATAGTGATTAATTGAAAAAAGTCTGAAATGTAAAAAGCGATTTTTTACTTTCTACAGCAAAAAAACTTTCGTTTAGTATGGTTTTAGAGGAAAAACAACGACAAAACCATACGTCTTTTGGAACACAATAACAAAATAATAGCTATTTCTTTTGTTTACTATCATTTCTTTACATAATTTTGCCATCAATCTAACAAAAAGGAAACAAATACTATTATGAGCACCAAACAGAAAAAATTTATTCTTCCGGAAACGGAAATCCCTAAATATTGGTATAACATTCAGGCGGACATGAAAAACAAACCCATGCCACCGCTCAGTCCGGCTACTCACCAACCACTGAAACCGGAAGACTTGTATCCTATCTTTTCAGAAGAAGCCAGCAAGCAAGAGTTGAACCAAACGGATGCGTGGATTGAAATTCCGGAAGAGGTGCGCGAGGTGTATAAGAACTACCGATGCACTCCGCTGGTACGCGCATACGGACTTGAAAAAGCTCTTGGAACACCTGCACACATCTACTTTAAGAACGAAAGCGTAAGCCCGGTAGGTTCGCACAAGTTGAACTCAGCCATTCCGCAGGCATACTACTGCAAGAAAGAAGGCGTTACCAACGTCACTACCGAAACCGGTGCCGGACAGTGGGGATGCGCTCTTTCATACGCAGCAAAATTGTTCGGATTGGAAGCTGCCGTTTATCAGGTAAAGATTAGCTATGAGCAGAAGCCTTACCGCCGCAGCATTATGCAGACTTTCGGCGCACAGGTTACTCCGTCGCCTTCTATGTCTACACGTGCCGGAAAAGATATTCTTACCAAATATCCTAATCATCAGGGTTCACTGGGTACTGCCATATCAGAGGCTATCGAATTGGCACGTACCACTCCCAACTGTAAATATACCCTCGGTTCTGTATTGAGCCACGTTACCTTGCACCAAACCGTTATCGGACTGGAAGCCGAGAAGCAGATGGAAATGGCTGGCGAATATCCTGATGTTATCATTGCTTGTTTCGGTGGTGGTTCTAACTTCGGCGGTCTCTGCTTCCCGTTCATGCGTCACTCTATTCTGGAAGGCAAAAAGACTCGCTACGTAGCAGCCGAACCTGCTTCTTGTCCTAAGTTGACACGAGGAAAATTTGAATACGACTTTGGCGATGAAGCCGGATATACTCCGTTGTTGCCTATGTTTACATTGGGACATAACTTTACTCCTGCCAACATTCACGCTGGCGGTCTGCGTTACCATGGTGCCGGAGTCATAGTGTCGCAACTTCTGAAAGACGGACTGATGGAGGCCGTTGACATTCAGCAGCTCGACTCATTTAAGGCTGGATGTCTCTTTGCACAAGCCGAAGGTATCATCCCGGCTCCAGAATCTTGTCACGCCATAGCGGCTACAGTGCAAGAAGCGTTGAAATGCAAGGAAACAGGCGAAGAGAAAGTCATCCTCTTCAATCTGTCTGGTCATGGACTGATAGACATGAGCGCATACGATCAATACCTGAGCGGCAACCTTACCAACTTCTCTTTGAGCGAAGAAGATATAGAAAAGAGTTTGAAAGAAGTTGACCCTGTACAGCCCTAAAGAATAGCACCGTCATAGCCCGGGATACTACATTTTCCCGGCTATGACGGATAGGTTGTCCGAAATCAAAAAAAACTCTTTTTCATTTTGCAGATAAAAAGAAAGCAGTAAATTTGCATCGCTTTCGGATGAAAAAACATCCAGACAGCCATAAAAAGCCGAAATAACTCAGTTGGTAGAGTAACTCATTCGTAATGAGTAAGTCGCGGGTTCGAGTCCCGCTTTCGGCTCACTTCTTATATTTATTCCCCAAAACTTATTTTTTATTCTCGTTTTACAGACTTCTTTGTTCTATATCACGATTTATTCACGTCTTATCCTCAATAAAAACCGAGCACATAAAATCCGTGCTTAAAGCATCGGAATAAAGCGAGTAAACCATTGCGATGGTTCACTTGAAACATTGCGATGGTTTGTTTGAAGCATCGAAATCTTTTTTTCTTGCATCGCAATAGAGTAAGTATCGGCCTCAGAAGACTTCTTAGCGTGGTTCAAAAAACAGATTTTCTGATATAGCCTCAGCAATGAGCAAAAAGAGTTTTTTCGCTTTTATAATTCACTTAAATTCTGCTACCGATGCCGTGAATTGATATTCATCGGGTGCCGGAAGATGAACTGTCATATTATAGCTACTCCAACCCCCATTTGCATTGGCGACTTCAGTTATCGTTTTTAGAAATTCCTCTTTAGTTACAGACGAGAAAAGAGGGTCGTACACAAAATTCGACGATACCAATTCATCAAGAGTTCCATATACAGACTCCAAGTTTACGATCAATGTGACGGTAGCTACATATCCTTCACTAGCAGCAGGCGCAGAAGTAATGCTGGCTATCGGGTTACATACATAACTACGACGCTCGTTTTTAGGGATGCGCACTTTCAGAGTGGTATCAAAAGAAAACTGTAGGCTTGGAGTAGCTTCTATAGCACCTCCCACAGTTTTATATAATGAGATGCCTTGCAATATATTGCTTTCGGAATCAGAACTTTCCGCATCTGCCAGTCCAACCCATAAAGCGGTACTACCTTTTAAATCGTAAAGCATAGACGAAGTATTACCTATGGATGCAACATGTTTTCCTTTAAGCAGTTCTAAGGAAAAACAATTCTGCATTTTATCAATTTGCAGAGAAGATGCGGAAAACGTACTCCAATCGGCTGTGCGCTTCTTATAGTCGGCACCTGCTTTTACATTTTTTCTAAGAGAATGCCGATAATTACCATACTGCTGCGTAGTCAAAGAATTTAAATTAGCGGTATTAGTTAGTATTTTATTTAAAGTACCACAATTAGCCACATACCCAGCAGCAAGCTTATCTTTAACTGTGCCAACCATATTATTCAGATTATTTTTCAACTCGCTTTGCAGTAAAGCGTTAAAGGCTGAATTTGAATCAATAGCTTCATCTATCAGAGCGTCAGTAATGGCAATACGGTTCATTTCAATTCGCGACAAGACTCTTCGCAAAGTGATTTGCTTAGACAACGGATATTGTCGTGTATCTTCCTGACCTGTACTACCCTCTGGAGCTTCATATTTTATGACTCCTTTCCACAGATAAAACTGATTATGATCGGTAAACGGAGTTTCTGGCAAGGTTAGCATCGCCTTTTCAAGATAGTCATCTCCTTCTATGGCATTTTCTGTAGAGCCCAAAACCGTTTTATCTATATTGGCAACGAAAAAAGCTATGTATGTTCCGCCGGCACTAAGAGTATCTTTCAAAGCTTCACGCTGTTCCCAAGTCATAGTTTTTCGCTGCAATGGCCATTGCGTAGATTCGCTAATATCTGGAATTGCACGCACTTTAACCAACTTATTGTCTACATCATAAAGAAAATAATGCAGCGAACGGATGCGCCGTGACGCAGGGAGGTTATCAGACAAAGCCGCACGACTGCCCATACCTTCAGAGAGACTATAATCTACCGTATAAGAACCCTCTGGCAACGAGTTCCATCCGCCGTTCCATTCGTCGGGAGCCACACCTATATCACTACCGTCAAATCCGGCATAACGCACCTCGAATTCTTGCTTAAACATGCCGTTGAATAGCAAACTAGTGCGTACATTAGGCTTGATATATACGGTAGGACTTTCATTATATCCATGAATATTATATGTCTGCGCCGGAACATTCGGATTTTGGAAGAGTACGGTAATATGTCCGCTGAGAGCACATGGAAGCTGTACCATTTTAATGATGTAAGGCTTTTTAGAAGCCGGATTACTGTAATAATCGGGTACATTATAGATATAGTTTCTATTTTCTATAGAAGCTCTTTCTACCTCTACCTGACTTTCGGTAGCGCTTACGCTGTTATCGGATACGTACAATCGTTTAGGCACATTGATAGAGATGATGATTTGACTTACCGCATGTTCAAACTGATCTGGCAGAACACCCATGTTGAGATGCAACTCACCGGTAACCGCTTTAAGGGTTACATTCTCTTGAACGGCATACTGAACTTCTTCTTTCGGACGGGTAGTCCAACGGTTCACTACTCCACGGTAAATATTGAGATCGTGACTATATGCCACGTTACAATCTTTTTCCTGCAATTGCAATACCGGAGTATAGTCTACCAGCAGTTTTGTAAAATCGTTGGTAGTCTTTTCCGTTTCTGTAGCGGTAGAGCAAAGGTCGGAGAAAAGCTGTTTGCTATCGATAGTCATAGATTCGTCAGCTGCAGAAATACCGTCAGGCACCTGTATGAAAGAGAATTTATACCACTGTATCTTTAGTCCCGTGGCCTGAAATAAATTCTCTTCCATCCAGAAACGATGGTTGGCTGCACAGTATAATCCGCCATCGGCAGCCGATTCTGAATCTTGCGAGCGCTCAGCTATAAAGACACGAGTACTCGATTCGCCAAATGCTGAAGCCTGCAATGCGTGCTGCAACCGAAAGCTGACAATACCCGGTGCCGACTCCGACTTGGAGCCTGTGTCATTCCAATCTTGCTCTTTACAGGCTGATGTTCCTAATAAGGAAGTGGCAGCAAGAGCCACTACACATATAGTATAAAGTATTTTTTTCATTTATTTTAGAAAGTTGTTTCTGTAGTACATTATTTATTTGGGCATGATTACTTCTTCGTCTATCCAGTTAGTTTCTACCGCAACGGTGAATTCGGCATCATCGGCAGTTGGTCCATTCCATTCGCTATGCTTACGTCTGAGGGCCACCACATTATACGCACGGTTTCGCTGACCGATTCCGTATTTTCCGTTCGACATCTTAACGTAATAAGAAAAGCCTACGGTAATACCTCCAGGATCGGCTGATGAAGGCGTAGAAGTATGGAATATACTATTGCTGTTTTGCAAGAAAAGCTGTCCGCTTACCAGAGGCTCATACAGTGCCTGCACCTCTTTACGGGCAGGAAAGTACCATCTAATCTCATCGCTATCTATCTTGCCGTTTCCGTCACGGTCGCGATTCTTGTTTATTACATAGCCCAACGCCGTCTGCGCAGGAATTCCATCTGGAAATTGTTCTACAGGATATGCCGGCTTCACTCCCCATTTATCGCCATACAGCGCCACCTGATACAAGTTACGTGTATTGGTCAATCCGTCCCATTGACCAGTTGAAATCATCTTGTCGGTAATGAAACTCCAGTAGCTTTCCAGACCCCAAGGCAAGTATTTTTCTTCAAGTATTCGCTCTATATAGAATGTATCGCACACTTCGGCTTCTATCAGCGGCCTTCTCTTTATGTGCAGCACGGCCAACTGTGCCGGATATTGCTTAACGGTGACGCGCTGTATGTGCGAACTATTTTTCTTGTGGAAAGCAATGGTACCTATGCGCACCTGACTATGTTGATTCTGATTAGGGTCGGTAATATCGGGAATGTATTCGTCTACATGTATATATATAGTACGCAGTGTACTTCTATCTCCCTCCATCTTATAACTCGGATATACCTCTTTGTCGAAATCGGTTTGTCCTAATTGCACATTACGATATACTGGAGAACCCGATAGTTCAAGCCAAGGAGTCTTATC
>ULXH01051102.1_pt1 | contig 12497 bp, 17 predicted proteins | sample 1961101 | NCBI WGS metagenome assembly ULXH01 (sample SAMEA4835833, study PRJEB28245) | human gut metagenome | biome: gut microbiome; material: fecal sample | place: Denmark | collected 2008 | reverse complement strand
TGCGCTCAAATACTACCTGGCCAACAGTGCTGCTTATCTCGGTCAGAAGGTGGTGCGCTTTATTGTGTTCCGCAATGGCTACCCTGTATTGGACTCTGCCAAGCAGGACAAGCATGGCAACCCAGCTAAACTCTCTCAATCGGCACGCAGCTATTGCTTTGACTACCAGAAGTTGGTGGACCAGTTCGGCATCAATCTGATTACGGGTGACTCGGACGATGAAGAGGAATAGTCAGCGGAACTTTTCGTTTATTACAAAAGGCACGGAGCTTTCACCCCGCTTCCGTGTTTTTTTTGTGTTTTAGAGGTACATGACCATCGCAAAAGGTGCAGCCCGTCCTAATCCCATGCACAGCGTGCGTAATCGAAGGAGAGAATGCCCGTCATGCTATCCAATCGTAGCACGGAACAATGGTATCGGCAAAATCCTCCTCCGTCTCAAATTTTCCTTTATGTGTGGCGAGGGCGAAAAATCGCTGTAACATCTGTAACATTTGTAACACTCTCATTTTCAGACATCTAACAGTATTCTTTTCTTGTAATCGAATGTAATTTCTTGTAACATTTCTCTCAATACCATGTTTTGGGGAAGCCTTTTCATCTTAAAAGCGGTGGCTGGAACCTCTTCATCATCATGCAGCAGGGCGGGTTTTATGAACTCCTCGCAACTGTCGAAAACGTACATATCCTTATCGCCAATCTCCCATGTCAAGGTTGTACTTCTTGTTCGTGCCTTTTATGGAGGCTGAACCCACAGGCATTCAACGAGGTAAGGCTGCATTCATGGAGCGCTCTGCCGAACCTAACTTTAATGTTTGGGCTTCTGTGGTGTCGTGTCCATTTCTTGATTTGAATGTTTACCCGTGACGGCCTACGGGCGGAGAGATTTTTCCTGATGCAAAGGTAATGCGAGCGTGAACGGACAAGTACCGCGTTGCTATGGCTGCACAAAAAATCCGACAACTTTCCTTCTTTTTTCTCGTGCCTCACAAAAAGGAGGTATTTCAGATTTTTTCTTTGCCATTACTTGCTCCTGTGTTCACTTCCTCTCGCATTCTTTTCGCATCGTAAAAAGTCCTCACCCGGAGGACATCACTTAAAGTTTCACATTCAAATTCTATCAAGAAATGGACACTACAAACACCACATCAGCTCTTCAAACATTAAAGTTAGGCTCGGCAGAGCGCGAAGAAAAATTGCAGTCTTACCTCGTTGAACGCCTATGGGATCAGCCTGCTGTTTATTGCGGCACGTACAAGAAGTACAACAATGGCTCATTGGACGGAGCTTGGCTGGATCTGGAAGCATTCGACAGCTACGAGGAATTCCTTGAAATATGTGCCCTGCTGCACGATGACGAAGAGGATCCCGAGTTCATGTTTCAAGATTATCAAGGCTTCCCCCGAGAATGGTATTGTGAGAGCTGCCCAGGGGAAGAAACATTCGACAAGATTATAGAATACTGCCAGCTGTCTGAAGATGAGCGCGAGGTTTACGATGCTTACTACGAATGTACAGGTGATGATTCTTTCGCCCACGCCAAGGATCACTACATGGGAAAATTTGATTCGGAGGAAGCTTTTGCCGATTATATCATCAGTGAGTGCTACGATTTGGACAGCATGATGGGTAATCTCTCCTTTTACTTCGATTACGAACGCTATGCAAGGGATTTGTTCATGACGGACTACACCTTCTGCGATGGTCATGTCTTCAACAATTACTAAAAACACGGGAGCGGGGTGAAAGCCCCGTTCCTTTTGAAACCCTCTTTTGAAACTCTTTTGGATTGTCTTACGGGGAATCATTAACCAACCAACTAAATAAGTTTAATTACTTAATACATACATAGAAATACTTGATATACATCATCTTCAGTACAACTTAAAAGGTGTATATTTGCAGCATTTCAAACACCCTAACTGTACTCCATGAGTGACTATCTTGTCTACATAAAAATGCCATCGTATTTGCGCCAATGGTTCGTTCACCGTCACAGCGGTTCCGAGCCAGTGGTGCTCAGGCAAGGTAGCATAGAGTCGAAGTTGATAAAGTTGGCACAAAGCCGCCAGCCCGACGACTTCTTTCCTCCGCTTCAAAAGGAGGACGAGGTGGCTATTTGCATTCCTTATTCCAAGGCACGCGACCCACGTACCTACAACTATATCTCTCCCACGGGCAAGAAGGCATTGCTTGATAACATCAAGAATGCTTTTGCCGTGGATTGCTGGAACTTCCTGCACGATTTCGGGCATATCGGTCAGCAACAAAAGGAACTGATCTATTTGTATATGGAGCAACGGGGCATCAAGGAGGACGGCACTTGTTGGGACAGCATTGCGAAGGCTTATCAGCGACTTCGCAAGAACTACCTCTCAAACGAGAGTAGAAAAAGAACCCGACAACAGCAAGCTGAAAAGTCACAAGCAGAAAGCCAAGAGTTTGTAGAACATAATTGTTAATACCGAAGTTAGACATGAACAGATTGCCGGGTATCAGCCATATTGCATACGTATCGGCTGAAGCTCTCACACCGCACATCACCCTGCAGGCGATAGCGAAGGTGCCAGTGGGCATCTTTGCTCGGCTTTCTTTTATCCCGTTCAACAAGCGCACTGCGCTTTGTGAAACGGAAACGGAGTTTGACAACAACAGCACGCTCGAAACGGCTACGCTGACTTTCTATTCTCCCGAAAACTTGCCATCGGGCAATCTTTGCTTTGTGGTGACAAGTGTGAATGGGGAGCAATATCTCATCGGAACAAGGGAGGCGCCTTTCCCTTTTGTTAAAAAGGAACAAACCACAGGGTTGCCCGATGGTGACGCCAACACCGCAAAATTCACGATTTCCTACTCAAATCGGGTGGCTTTGATACCGATTTCGAGCTAAAATCCCTTGATTTTGTAACTTTTTGGGGGTGTTTGTAACAGCGAGTAACTTTTTGGCGTTTTCAGAACGCTTGAAAATCAAGTAGTTGAGAAAAAATTACAGATGTTACAAATGTTACAACGAAAAAGGTCTCGCGCGAGCGCGAAACAAAAATTTCTCTGACGCAACATTTTCATAAATTTATACTTTTGAACGATGGGCAGGTGCAGCCGTGAGGTTCCACCTGTCTTTTTCGCTTTTTATATGTGCGCATATCTTTGCCATAAATAACACACGCGATTATGGCAAAGAACAAATACCAACTTCATTTGAAAGGCTATGTGGGCAGCTGGGACTTTGATGCTGACTACGTGGACTATATTCTGGGCAAGAACCCCGACAAGGAGGTGGCGGTGCTGATTGACAGCCCTGGCGGACAGCTCAACACGGCATTAAGTATCTCTTCTGCTTTCAAGCGGCATGGCAATGTCCATGCGCACTTTGTGGGCATGAACGCGAGTGCTGCCACCATCGCTTCGATGGGTGCCAAGCACATCACCATGGACAAGTCTGCCATGTATCTTGTGCATCAATGTGCGCTTCCATTTTTTGAGTATGGCAATCTCAATGCCACGGGCATGAGCCAGCTCATTGAAAGTCTCGGCAAAGCCAAGACGGATTTGGAAAAGATGGACGCAAATGTGGCTACAATGTATGCCACGCGTTGCAAGAAAGAGCCAAAGGCTTTGCTTGACCTCATGAAGGTGGGCGGCTGGCTCACCGCACAAGAGGCACTGGATTGGGGCTTTGTAGATGAACTGACAGAGTTCGAGGACGAAACAGCTCCTGTACTCACGGCTTCTCTCGCTGCCGATTTTCAGGCGAATGGCATTCCGCTACCGAACATCCCTAAGAGCAAGTCGGAAGAGACTTTCTTCCAAAAGATGGCGCAAGCGCTTGCTGCCGTTTTCAAACCAACACAAGTAAACAATCAACATATCCCGAAACCTATGAACAAGGTCTATAAAAACATTTGCAAGTTTCTTGCTTGCGAGCACTTTTCCGTAGAAGAAGGAAAGGTGACGCTCACCGAGGAACAGATGGATAACATCGAATGCTCCTTGCAAGCCAACCACGATATGATAGCGGAGCTATCTATCAAGGTAAAGAATGCAGAGGACGAGAACAAAAAGCTCACCGAGACGAATAAGTCGCTCGATGAAACAAACAAAACGCTCGAAGCGAAAGTGGCCAACCTCCCTGCTGCATCAACCACCGCTATTGTAGATGACAAGAAGCATGAGGACCACGAACCCACAGCTTACGAACAGTTCATCAATGCTGGCGAAACGGCACGCAAACTTTATGACAGTTTGCCCTAAACTTATAAACTCTTAAACTTATAAACTTTTATCCCCATGGCTGGAAAATTCTCTTTCACCCTACAAGAATATAAGGACGCGGCACGCAAGTACCGCTCCGACTTCCTGCGCTTACCGATTATCGGCTGCGAGGAAACGCTTAAATTCATGACTGGTCGCCCGGGTATTCGCTACAAGGAAAGTGTAGGCACGCTCACCGCTGGGGCGCAGTTCGCTCCTTACAAGCCTTCTCGCAAGACAGACGCCAACTTGAAGTTGGACTACCGCACCTTGGAAACGTTCTTCGGTTCGGTAGTGGCTAACTTTGAACCCAACTCTGCCATCTCAACCTTGCTTGGCACAGGTGCCACCAAGGGAGACGGACAGAAGTCTACGCCCACAGCTCGCGAGGTGCTGGGACTGATTGCCAAGTCGCTCTCTGAAAACTTGAACATGGCGATTTGGAAAGGCACACGCAATGCGGACGGTGATACCACAATGGACCTTTTCGATGGTTTTGACACCATCACGCAAAAGGAAGTCACTGCGGGTACGATTGCTGCGGAACATGGCAATTATTTGAAACTGGACAAGGCGATCACGGAAGCCAACGCGGTTGATGTAGCAAAAAAGATTCTCTTCTCGCTCGATTCGCGTTTGCGCTCACAGGAACTTTTCCTGTATTGCTCGCAGGAGTTCGTAGATATGTACAACGAGGCGTATCTTCTCACGCACTCGGCTATTCCGTACAACACGAAGTACAACCAGCCCACGGTGGAGGGTTCTAATGGCAAACTCACTTTCTGCCCGTTGTGGAACAAGTCGGACTCGAAGTTCATGCACGTGTCACCCAAAATCAACATGCTTTATGGCTATGACCAGATGGGCGACATCGAAAGTGTTGATGTGGAACGCTTTGAGCCGTTTGTGCTTTCTTACATTGCCACCATGTTCTTTGGCGTGCAGTTCGAGAGCATTGACAAGCGACGCTTGAAGGTTATTGAACTGGCTGAACAAGGTTGATAATCAGTGAAGAAAGGTGGGCGCGGTGGTAATTTATTTTGATTGTCACCTCGCGCTTGCCTGCTATCCAGACTAAATATTTTCAGAAAAATGGCAAAGACTTGCACATCACTTCAAAAGTCGCTCGGCTGGTGCCAAGGCACGCCTGAGCTTCCCGGCGTTCGTCGCCGTATCTATTATACTTCCAAGGGTGACATTGCCCAATGGCCCACACTTCCACGTGACGAGAACGGACGGGTAACTGCTGCCACGTACACGGGCAGTTTTACCCTAAAGGCTGATGCCAAATGGAAGTATATCGACATTCTGCCCGAAAAGTCGCAACTCACCTCTGAGGCACAGGGCGAGTTGCCCAGTCAGACGCAGTTGAACAAACTGACTGCTGTTCACCCTGGGGTGGGTGCAGAGGCGAGTGCCGCTGCTGCTTATCTCAACAACAATGACAATGTGTTCTTGGTGGAGGACATGAAGGGCAAATACCGTGTAGTGGGATCCGATGCCTGGACTACCAAGACCACGGTGGCGCAAGACCTTGGTCAGGGTGCCACTGGTACCACAAGCACCACCATCGCGGTAGAAGCTACGGACGAATGTCCTGCGCCTTTCTACGAGGGTACTATCACAACGGAAGAAGGTGACATCGAAGCTACATAATCCGAACGCGGGCATGATTGATTTGGGGGAAATCTTAGAAGAGATCAACGTCCCAGACCTTTCGTGTCCGCTTGCTTTGGAAAGCAAGGGCGTAGCCACGTCCAAAAATATTTTTGCCGAGCAAAAACGCCATGCTTGGGACAAGTCGGTCGAAGCGCGTTGCGACTTCTCCCGTAAAGTCCGCATCACGCGAAGGGCTGATGTATTCTTTATCTCGCTTTGGCAGAAGTCGCTCTATGGGCGCACCTTGACGGACATCAAGGGCGATGACAACATGGTGGACTTCTTTGCGGAGAATGTGGCTCCGCTCATTTCCGATATTTTGGGCAATGAACTAAAGCAGGGTAATTGGTGTATTGTCACCACGCCCAAGCGTAGGCACTTGGTCAAGAACTTTGCCACACGGATAAGTGAGAAGATAGCAGCTCTGCTATCCATTCCCTTTTACGAAGATGTGGCGCATTGCCATAGCAAAAAGCGTATTGGGGCAGTGTTCTCGCTCAACGTGTTGCCACGTGAGCAGAACTGCATCGTGTTCGATGATTTCGTAACAACTGGCTCTACATTGAAAGCAATGAAAAACCTTTTGCTTGAACATCACAAGAATTGTGTGTTCTTCACGGGTATCAACAACAAATTGTGAGCAAGTGAGAGCAAAGCCAAACTTGTTTGAACTTTGCCGAGCGCAGCCACAATTCAACACAGTTAAATTGTGATGCTGACTTTATAACCTCATAACCTCCAAACTTAAAACTACACCTTTTATGGACAAAGAATTTACCAAAAAATTACAAACATGGCTCTCCCTGCCTCGCGAGGATCGCGATTGGGACGAGGGCGCATTGATGCTCCTGCAACTGACAGGCAACAAAATCATGTATCGCAACCTCAGTGTGAACCCTGAGGGAAAGGCTAACTTCATTGAAGGCAAACTCCAGCAATACTTGGAGTTCCGCTTGGCGGAATTGACGCATGAACAGGTTAAGGAGATGCAGCACGCTGTCGAGGAGATAGTAAAAGAGCATACCGAGTTCAAGAGCGATGACAATGAGGCAAAGAATTTCAAAGCTGGTAAGCGAGCTGACCATGACACGCTACCCGAAGAAATCCAGGCTCTCTATGTCGAGAACTTAGACATTGTGCATCGTATGCGTGAACTTCATTTGAAGCTCCGCACGATGAGCACGACGGACTCCACTTGTGCGGACTCCGACCGCTATCCTTTCCTCAAAGAATTTATCAAATTGGATATGGAACATTTATGACCATTTCGTGACAAAGGCAGAAACGGCAGAAAGTGCAGAAGAGGCAGAAGCGAAGCCTAAGGCGAAGAAAAGCAAGAAGGCATGAAACGCTCGGCATCGATCTCTGACTATTTGAAACCATTGGCAGATACGCCCAACCAAGCCTATCTGACCAATGCTTTGCAGGTGGCAGATGTCTTGGAGTGGATATTGCAACAGGTGGGGAAGTCGAAGGTATGGCAAACTTCGTTTTCCATTTCGGAAGAGTTCTTGCGTAGACTCTTCTTTATCGAAAAGGGAGGCAAGGTGTTGGAGTTCAACTTGGTGCTGGATCACAAGGCTACGAACAAAACCTTGAAACTCTGGTCGTTCATCTGCCAAGTGATGAAACGTACCTATCTCGCGGATAACCACTCGAAGATCTTGCTGGTGGAGAGTGAAGCAGGTGACACCATTTCGGTAGTCACCTCGCAGAACTTGACCCGAGGCAACCGCCACGAGTCTACGTTTATCTCCACCGACAAGGCAATCTTCGCTGCCTTGCACGGACAGGTGACGGACTTGATACGAAACCATTCTGTGCCGCTGAATGACCTGTTTGCACAGAGGCTCATGCAGAACGGAGCGAATGATTAACTGCTCTCCCGTTACTGAAAATCCTACCTCCCGTAACAGATTTTTCTATCCCCTATAACAGAAAAAGCAATCCCTATGGACTACACCGAAGAACAACTTACCCAAATCGAACAATACGCTTCCATCTATCTCAAAATATCTGATATGGCGGTCATTCTCGGCATATCAGCAACCCAGCTTCGCGAGGATATTGCTGACAAAAGCACGGAGGTATCAAGGCGATACCACCGCGGCAAGGCGGCTTCACGTGTGAAACTGCTGCATCAAGAGATGCAGTTGGCTTATGTGGGTTCTCCGCTTGCCTTGGAGAATACGCGCAACAATTTGTTGGACATGGAAGATGATGAATAACTATGAGCTTACCGAACATTGTAGAGGCGGCTAAAGCCGACCTCTATACTGCCAAAGAGGAACTTTTGCAGAAATATGCGCAATCGCAGGTGGAGCACCTGCTTCGATTGCGCGACATGGTCACTTGGTCTATTGCCAATCCCGATGCCAAGGACCGCCAATTTGTGGACGAGGAGCGAACCCGTTACGGGCTCTCGCTCGTTACTGCGTATGCGGACTTGAAAATCGTGAAAGCCATTCTGCCCAATATGGGCGAGGCTTCACGTGATTTTCATCGATGGCGCTACAACGAGATGATCCTTGAAACGTACCAGATGGCGAAGAAACGCAAGGACACAAAGACGATGGAAAAGGCGGCTACGAGCTATGCCAAGTTTAATCGCATTGATATTGAAGATGAACAATCGGTGCCGTACCACATGATTGTGGTGCAGCCTTTCTTTCCCACCACCGACCCGCGTGTGGTGGGCATCAATCCTGTGCCGAACATTGATGAGCGTATTCGCAAACTCACACGTGAGTTAAGCGATACGCACCCCGATACAGAGAATGTGGAATATGAGGAGGCGGACTTGCCTCTCGATGAAATCTTTAAGGAGGAAGATGATGGACAAGGAGAAGAATAGTGTGGATACGTCATTATGGGACGAAGAAAGCAAGGCACACGCCAACCGCGTGTACTTCAACAAACCGCAGCTTTTGACACAATATATCGGTGCCAAAACTACCGTGATTGTGGCTGGACGACGCACAGGCAAGACGGATTCTATCGCCTCGCCTTTTGTGCTGCGCAATATGCAGCGCATGCCGGGAAGCACAGGAGGAATTGTTGTGCCTACTTTCAAACATGGATTAACGAATACTTTGCCCGGTCTCTTTGCTGCTTGGAAAAGGTGGGGCTATATCAAAGGTGTGCATTATGTGGTGGGACGCAAACCTCCGCGCTCTTTCTCAAAGCCTATCACGGAACCTGCGGATTATGAGCATGTGGTGACTTTCTATAATGGCAGTGTTGCCATTATCATTAGCCAAGATCGTCCTGGCTCGTCTAACTCGCTGACGCTTTCTTGGCTCCTGATTGATGAAGCGAAGTTTATTGATTATGACAAGCTGAAAGATGAAACGCTACCTGCCAATGGCGGCATTCGTTCTTACTTCGGGCATCACTCGTTTAACCATTCGATGATGGTTTTGAGTGATATGCCACAGACCACGAAGGGTTCGTGGTTTCTGCACTATGAGCAGAAGATGGACAAGGAGTTGATTGATACCATCAAAGGCACTATCTATAAGATTTGGCAGACCAAACAGCGAATTGCTGATTTGAAAGCAGCTCATCAAGCTGTGCCAGCTTATATTCCGAGTTATCTGAAATGGCTCGACCAATCGCTGAACAAGATGCGTAGCGTGGCGGTCTACTACAAAGAATACTCCACCCTCGAGAACTTGCAGTTGCTCGGTGAGGAGTATATCCGTCAGATGAAGCGCGACCTTACACCCAAGACGTTTCAAACTTCTATTCTCTGCCAAAAGATTGGAATTTCGCATGATGGCTTTTACTCGTCTATGCAGGAGTGGCACAAGTACGATGCTTCGGATTTTGGGTACTTAGATAGTTTGGGCTATGACCGCATTATCGAAGAGGCACAGCAGGAGCGGTATTCCATACGCTCGCTGAGCAACTTTTCCTCGCTTCACTCGTCCTTGGATTGTCGCACTGATGCGGACCTTGACCCAATGGCTCCGCTTTGTATTGGCATGGACTACAATGCCAATATCAACTGGATTGTGTGCGGTCAGCCTCGCGGCAACCGCCTTAATGTACTCAAATCTTTTTACGTCAAGTTTGAGCGCAAAATCCCTGCGCTCATTGCAGACTTCTGCACATACTATGCGCCCCATGCCAACCACAGTGTCATCTATTACTATGATGCCACTGCTCTTGGCTCGAACTATGCCGTGAACGACCAAGACTTTCATTGGGTAGTCGTGCATGAGTTTGAACGTCATGGTTGGAGTGTGCAAGATGTGTATCTCGGCAACCCCATGCGACATGATGAAAAGTACTTGCTCATCAACCAAGGTTTTTCAGGCAAGCAACGGCTCATGCCGTACTTCAACCGCCAGAACAATGACGACCTTATTCTTGCCATACAAAGTGCAGGGGTGGAACGTGGAAGAAACGGTTTTCGCAAAAACAAGTCCACAGAGAAAAATCCCGAATCAGAGGAGGACTTGTTGGAGCATCGCACCGATGGCACTGATGCTTTTGATACGCTGTATATTGGGTGTGAAAAGTTCCCGCAGCATGATTTTTATGGGGGTGTGAGTGTTGGAGGGGTGAGATAGAAAAAGAGTGCAACTTACGCAGCTGCACTCTTTATATTTAATGATTTGATTTCAAATTTTGACTCTCTTTGTTTTACGATCCGCATACGTTTCTATATTTTTGAAATCACAGAATAGTACACCTAAATCAATCACAACATTTTCCTTCGTTATGTCATCGTTATCAATGCTTACAATCCAGTTCCAATAGGAACAACTCTTTCCTATTATAAAATCTGCAAGATTGCCATTTTTTATTCTTGATAAAATTTTCGCATCTAATATGTAAATTTCGTCCTCTTTTAACTTCCCTACTATTGAGTCTGGAATTTCCATAATAGCATCAAAGTTTACTTCTGTTATTTGAGGATTCGATTTATACGAAAAATTGCTTTGCATCAGGTATGAACCAAAGTGAGCATAATATTTCTTTCCATTCTTATTGATATCTTTTAATTCAACAGGAATATTGCTAATCCAATCACAATTTGTTGTATCCTCCAAAGCTTTAATAAGGTCTGAACTTGCCTTTTCCTTTGTGACTTCATTATTTAGAAAATTAGGATTCTTTTGAGCATAATCAGAGATCCATTTTTCTATAGGAAGTTCAATTATTTCTTCTTTATAACTAGGCCTATTTGCACATGATGCCATTAAAAAAAGAACGACATATAAAAGTATTTGTTTCATATTTAGACTCATTGCGTTCGAATTATTTAATTTCAGACTTGCCATTCTCTATGTTAATCTTTATATCAAACTCCTTTGTTTCACCATTTTTCTGAATGCCAGAGACATGAAACGTTAGAAAGTTCTCATTTTGTGTGTAAGTGTATTTTAATTTATAGCTATCGAAACCTTTAGGGTATTCGATACTACAAGACCATTTTTTAGTAACGAGCTCTTGCTCATCTATATGTTTTCTTCCTATTGAAAGCCCATCACTATCAAATTTGTATTGTACGAAATCTTTTTGAGAATATCTAATAAAGTTGTAGTAATTGTAATTGTCGCTTTCTTCAAAACTGAAAATTGTGTTACCATCTAAGTCAAGCAAGGTATTTTTGAATCTATTGCTTGAATAACATTGCAACATCATTATGGCATCTTCACCCCAGTTCAAGAAAAACGGTGTCATATTCCCTATCTGGGTCGAATCTAAACGAGTGAGTTTCCCATCATTAAGGATATAGACAAAATTTCTATCTAATACCCCACTTCCACTATGTTTATAGAGAACTCTCGCAACTCCAGCAAATCCATTCTTTGTCCTAAGAATGGATGGCTTCAAACCGCATACTTCATAGTTTCTTTTCTCATCGTAATATGTCTCTTGAATTTGAGATGGAATAACATAAGAAGAGTCGCAAATTACAACTTTACTTTTAATACTATCGTAAACTGCGAAGACTAACTTGGAATTAGCTTGCTTTATAGCTGTAAGAGCTAAGGCATTTTCCTTAGTAATAATACCAGGAAAGCCCATAAAATCTTTGCAATCATCTTTTTTTAATCCAAAGAGACTATAAGTCTGTTTTAGGAGTTGTTGAGTTGGAGATTCACTTTCTTCTATATGACCTGGTGGAATTATATTGGAATCTTCGGAACTGCAAGAATTTAGCGTCGCTAAGGCCATAAAAAGGGCTAAGATTGAATAGAGAGTTTTATTCATATTGTATTTATTGTCTTAATTGTTGGATAGATGGTTAATGTTTGGTGCAAAGGTAAACCATTTTTTACAAATTAGGACCAACAATGTTGATATTCATAAAAAATTTTACCAAGCCCTCCCTTTCGGGCAATCCTTTCTTTCAGCCGCCGTGCGCATTGGCTCTCTTGCTGTGCGCATGGCGGCTTTTTCGTGCGCTTGGGTGTGGAGGAGTGGGAGAGGTGGGCTACATGGGTAGGGGATATATGTGGGGCGGTGGCAAGCTCCTTGCTTCGGCAATCTCGTGACGTGGCAGAAGCATTATCGGATATGTTCTTGGTAGCCCCGTGCGCTTTGTCGGAAGGCAGAGCGCATAGCCTTGG
>ULXH01076440.1_pt1 | contig 12532 bp, 5 predicted proteins | sample 1961101 | NCBI WGS metagenome assembly ULXH01 (sample SAMEA4835833, study PRJEB28245) | human gut metagenome | biome: gut microbiome; material: fecal sample | place: Denmark | collected 2008 | reverse complement strand
CCGTTAGACATGCGTTCTACTTCTTTAGCGTTGTGTTCTACCCAGCGGTTGTACAGCAAGCCGTTGATTCCACCCAAGCCTTTGATGGTTTCGTCGAAACGTTTCTTAGTAGCGGGGTCGTATACGGTGAGGCGTATCTTTTCGCCTACCTTGCCTTCAAGCAACGGGAAGTAGTCTTCGCCCTTACGGATAGGAGTACCATCTATTTGCTCAATGATGCAGCCGGCTTTTACGTCGGTCTTCTTCAGGCTAAGCGGACTCTTGGCAATGATTTCCTGAATCTTCAAGCCGTCGCCTTCGTAAGAGTTGTCGAAGAATACGCCCAAGTTAGCAGTAGCAGGTGCGGTGCTGTAGTGGTTATATCTACATCCGGTGTGCGATGCGTTAAGCTCGCCCAGCATTTCGCTAAGCATTTCGGCAAAGTCGTACTTGTTGCTGATGTACGGCAAGAAGCGTTCGTAGTTCTTCTTCATGCCTTCCCAGTCGGTTCCGTGAAGGTCGGCCTTGTAGAATTTATCTTTCACCTGACGCCATGCGTGGTCGAAGATGTAAGCTCTTTCTTCCATCGGACGGAAGTCGAACTGTGCCTTGAAATTGATGCCGGTAGTCTTTCCGTCTTTCAACGAAATCTTCTTCAGCGAGTTGCCGCACAGATATATGTTTTCGCCCTTCTTATCAGGATTTATTTGTCCCCATCCGGCATCCTTAACCAAGATACGTGTAGAGTTGTCTTTCAAATCGTGTACCCACAAATCGTAACCATTTTCGAACGAAGCCTGATAGTAGAATTTATCGCCCTTAGGATTAAGATAGCAGTCGCTAAGACGAGAAGAATTAACAGTAAGTCGGCGTACGCGGTCGCGGCAGTTCTCTAAGTCGAACTTCAGCGGTTTTACCTCTTCGTCTTTCTTCTTATCGTCAGCTTTCTTGTCTTTGCCGTCTTTTTTCTTCTTAGCGTCTTCGGCTTTCTTTTCTTTATCTTTTTCTTCTTTCTCGGCTTCTTCTTTTATGGCCAAGTCTTCTTTATTCATGCAGAAGCGGTCGTAAGCCTCTACGTCGAAGAACATTATGTAAGCATCGCTTTCGGCACCCCAGCTACCGTGGCTACGATATCCGGCGCGGTCGCTTTCCCATACCATTGCTTTACCGCCAAGTACCCAACGTGCGTTAGAGTCGGTATAGCCACTCTGAGTAAGGTTGTGCATTTCGCCCTTACCATCGGCATTTAGCAACACCACGTCTTTATTGTTCCATCCGCCAATACCGATGTAGTCCGAAAGAATCCACTTGCTATCTGGACTCCATTGGAACCACTGGTCGCCATCGCTATAAGAGTACTGATACTTCTTATCCATTACGGTACGTACATTGCGAGTCTTCAGGTTGATTACACAGATAGCGGTACGCTCTTGTAAAAAGGCAACTTCTTTACCGTCGGGGCTATACTGAGGCTCGAACGAGGTAAGGTTGGTTTTGGTGAGACGTTCTTCTTTTATATTAGTAGCGTAGGTAAACATCTTGTCTTCCTTATCTACCAACGACGACTGATAAATCTGCCATACACCATCGCGCTCTGAAGCGTAGACGATGCTGCGTCCGTCGGGCGAGAAGTGAACGTTACGTTCCTGCTGCGGAGTATTGGTGATGCGGCGTGTAGTGCTATACTCGGTAGAAGTAACGTATACATCGCCATGTAGAATGAAAGCTACCTCTTTACCATCGGGCGAAGGAGAGATTTCTGTAGCTCCGCTGCTCAGTGTCTGCTTAATTAGTTCGCGGCTTTCATTATCTGCCGATACGTTGATTTTTACTTTGCTAGACTTTCCGTTCTTGCCAAGGGTATATATTTCTCCGTTCCATCCGTAGCACAGAGTACCGTCGTTTGCTACTGTGAGGAAGCGCACCGGGTGGGTGGTGTGGTGAGTAATCTGCTTAGCTTGTGCATTATCTATGGTACGACTGAATACGTTGAATGAGCCGTTTTGTTCGCTCAGGTAGTAGAACGATTTGCCATCGGGAGCCCATACCGGGTTACGGTCTTCGCCTTCGAAAGTGGTGAGCTTCTTGAAGTTGCGTTCGCCTTTATCGGTCATCAGCCAGATATCTCTTGAGATAGAAGCGCGTTCGTGCTTTCGCCATTGGTCTTCGTATCCCTTCTTATCTTGATAAAGCCACTGCGAAGCATCTTTAGGGTTGAGGCTCATGCTCTCCATGGTGTACGATGAGAACATCTTAGGACGTCCGCCGTCAATGCTGACTTCGTATACTTGATGGAAAGAACTGTTTGGGAACTGTATGTCTTTAGCGTCTTGCATTTGCGATGCTGCAAACAATATAGTCTTGTTGTCTTTAAAGGCGATAGGAGTTTCCTTTCCAGAGTGAGTAGTTACGCGCTTAGGAGTGCCGCCCTTGCTACTGGTAACGTAGATGTCGAGGCTTCCCATACGGTCGGATGCGAAAGCGATGTGCTGTCCGTCGGGGCTCCATACAGGATAACTGTCGAACCCAGCGTTCGAAGTAATCTGTGTAGCCTGTCCTCCGTTTGTAGGAACAGTAAATAAGTCACCTTTGTAAGCGAATGCGATGGTATTACCATCGGGCGAGATGGCGCAGTATCTCATCCAGAGCGGATTTTCCTGTGCCGACAGTGCAGAAGTGCCCGCAGCCATAGCCAGGGCAAGCATTGCGATGTGTTTTGTTTTCATCATGTTAAGGTTGATAAAAAAATTACTGTATAATTATATAAAAGATGCGGGCAAATTTATATAAAATATTTGTGATAAGGCGGTAGTGCGTGATTAAAAGTCTTTATATTGGTATGAATGTCATTTTATCATGCGGAAAAAATGTACTATTGCGTATGGATAGATAAATAATGGATATATGTTTCATATTTATTGTTAATGAAGTAAAAAGCTGACAGTTGTTGGTCTAAAACCGGGTAAATTCCGTAGTTTTGTATTTAGTAATACGAATAAAACTTATTAATCATAAATAAAACAACGGTAATATGAAACCAAGAACATTATTGGTATTTGTTTCTTTGTTGGCTGTTTCTTTATGCGCAAAGGCTAATCCTTTGCGGAAGTATATTGATGAGCTGCAGTCAAACAAATTATCAGATTACGCTACTGTTGTGTTGCTCGATAGCACCAGCGTGTCTGTTTCGCCTACAGGCCAAGGCGTATTTTCTGTAGTAAAAGGTGTAAAAGTTCAAAATTTAAACGGAGTGATGGCCAACCGTATTCTTAAATACGATTACGACCCGCTTACAGCCGCTGCCCGTTTCAAAGTGGTGAAAATCTATCACGAGGATGGCTCTACTACCGATGTAGATGTAAGCAAGGCATGCGATTATACGGCTCCGGCACGTGCTATCTATTGGGGAGCACGTCAGATTATGCTTCAGCTGGACGGACTTGTGCCGGGCGACGTTATTTATTATGAGATAGATAAGAAGGGCTTTACATACGCACTTCTTGGTGCCGACGAGGGAGATGATTCTCGCTTTATTCCTCCTATGCGCGGGCAGTTTTATGATATAGTGCCTTTCTGGGCGGCGGAGCCTACAATAAGAAAGGTGTATAGCGTAGGTATTCCCGAAGAAAAAGAGTTGCAGTTTCAGTTTTATCAGGGACAGTGCGCATCGTCTATGCGTTACGATGCTGGGCGTAAGGTGTATACGTTTACCATGGATAATATCATGCCGTTTCAGAAAGAACCGAATATGGTAGACTTGTTCGATGCCGCTCCTAAGCTGATGATGTCTACTACACGCAACTGGAGCGAAAAATCGCGATGGTTTAATAAGGTGAACGAAGATTACGGAAGTTTCAACCCTATACCCGAAGCGCAGAAGAAGGTTGACGAACTGATAAAGGGTAAGAAAACGGAAATGGAGAAAATTGCTGTTCTCACTCATTGGGTAGCCGATAATATACGCTATGCCGGCATAACTATGGGAAAAGGTGAAGGCTTTACTCTTCATAATCTGAAAATGGATTATACCGACCGTTGCGGTGTGTGCAAGGACATTGCCGGCACTCTTGTCTCTTTTCTGCGAATGGCTGGTTTTAAAGCGTATCCCGCTATGACGATGGCTGGAAGCAGGGTAGAAAAGATTCCTGCAGACCATTTTAATCATTGTGTAGCCGTGGTAGAATTGAGCAACGGTACACTGATGCCGCTCGACCCTACATGGGTGCCTTTCTGCCGAGAACTATGGAGTAGTGCCGAACAGCAGCAGAATTACTTGCCGGGTGTACCACAAGGTGTAGATTTGTGCATTACTCCGGTATCGCCTGCCGAAAACCATTATGTACGTATCAATGCCGATAATAAACTGAAAGCCGATGGAACGCTGGTGGGTAAATTTACAATTTCGGCCGAAGGACAAAGCGATAGCAAGATTCGACGGATATTTACTACCGGATTTCAGAGTGAATGGCAGAATGCCATGGAAAAGCAGTTGCTCAACGTATCGCCTAAAGCTGTTATGAAGAGTGTTAATTACGGTAGCTCTCCTAAAGATTATCAGAAGGCGCCGATAAGCATCACATTTACGTACGAGATTCCTGAATATGCCATGATTTGCGATGGTGAGATGATTTTTAAACCGTTCGTTCTGAATAATCTGTATACTCAGGTGCTTTCGTTCCTGAATATAAATACTGATATAGAGGTGCGTAAATATGGTTTCAGAGACGCGTGCTCGCGACTTGTGGAAGTGGCGGAGAAGCTTTCTTTGCCTACCGGATATAATATGGTGTGTACAGAAAAGCAGACTTCCGTTGACGGAAAAGCGGCTGCATTCAGCGGTACGCTTAAACAGAACGGCAATAAGCTTATGGTTGACACCAGATTATCGCTTAACAAGAGAATATATACTGCTGCCGACTGGAAGGAATACAGAGAATCGGTCAATGCGTATAAATCGTATGGAGAGTATATCGTAATCAGAAAATAATGGTGCTTAAATATAACTTGCGAATTATGAAAAGAATAACACTATATATACGTTTGGTATGTTTGCTGTGGATGGTGGCGGTTACGGCTTTTGCTGCACCCGAGGCGAGCTTCAAGAAATTATATAAGACATATACGTTGAATAAAGACGGTAGCATGGTAGAGAGAGTATATAAGGAGCTTGATATTTATACTCATGCTGCCATGAACGGCAAATACGGCGAGAGCTTCATTGTGTATAATCCGGAATTTCAGAAATTGAAGATTAACGAGTCGTACACTCTGCAGAAAGATGGTAATAAGGTTGTTACTCCGGAAAACGCTTTCGTAGAGGCATTGCCGTCGTGCGCCGCCAATGCTCCTGCGTATAATCATCTTAAAGAGATGATAGTGGTTCACACCGGACTAGAGCTTGGGGCTAAAATAGTACTCGACTATACTGTAGAGACTAAAGCGGAGATGTGTGGTGAGTTGGATATCTTTTCTATGATAAAGGAACTATCGCCGATAGAAGACTTCAGACTGACGATTAGTGTTCCTGAATCTAAAAAACTTAATTGCGAATTGCTTAATCTCTCGGCTAAACCGTCTGTTTCCGTAGCCAACGGCATGAAGACTGTGTCTTATACTATTAAGAATATTGCTCCAAGACCTTATTCTTATCCTGTCTACAATTCTACTGTAGGCGTTGTGCAGCAAGTGGCAAGCGGAATGATGCCTGCTTTTACAGCTTCTACTTACGAGAATGTTAAAGCGGCTGCCGATGTCTTGAACAAACAGTTTAAGGTGGGTGATAGCAAGGTGATAGATAACAAAATCGCAGAGTTCAAGAAAGAGTGTGGAGGCGATAAGGATAAGTTGCGTAAGGCTATCAATAGGTTTATGACTTATTTATATGGAGCGAAGGGATTGAGTAGAGTTTCTTTGCCCGAAGCAGGATACAGACTTCGCCCGGCATCGGAAGTTTTGCTTTCTATGTATGGAATACGTGCAGAATTGGCTAATCTGGATAATGTATTGCATAAGGCAGCCGGATTGGATGCTAATATAAAGATGTGTTTCGTAAAGGCTTCTGATATGAACTGTGTGGGATTGAGCGGCATCGTTTCTGTAGTATCAGACAGCGAGATGAATTCTGCTAATAAATGCTACACAGATGTACAGCAGTTTATGGCGGTAACAGATTTGAAGGGTGATAAGTCATCTCTCAGAAATGATAATTTGGAGAGCCAATCCAAAGAAGTCAAGACTATAGAGGTAAACGATAAAAGCTCGAAGTCGTTGGCCGGAGGCTATGTGGCAGTGTCGATACCTAGTCAATCGGTAGGATGTGCACTTTATTCTTATTCTGAAAATACTTCGATATCAGATAATATTATTCTTCCTTGCAAGGTGAGCTGTGTAAAGCTGTATAACGTGAAAGTGCCCGACAGTAAAACATGGATCAAGAAGCAGAATGTTAAGGTATCGAACGAGGTGGGAGAGTTTAGCATTGAGTACAAACAAGAAAATGGTGAGGTGAGGGCTATTTATACTCTTAATGTAAATGAGCAACTTATAACGGTGAAGAATTACAAGCAGTTCTATTCATTGATGAGCGAGTGTAAGGCTTCGAATAATTACGCCATACTATTTAAGTAATGCAGGAAAAGAACGTATAGGGTCATCGAATTTAAAAAAGAATGTGAAAAATTAGCTTACGTCTTCGGAAAACCTTAAATTCGTGACCAAATAAAATACAGACTTTAATAATATGGAATTAGCAGGAAAAGTAATTGCAGTGTTGGAACCCAGAGGTGGTGTTTCTAAGACCGGAAATGAATGGAAAGTACAGGAATACGTTATCGAAACTCACGACCAGTATCCTCGTAGAATGTGTTTCGACGTGTTCGGTGCCGATAAAATACAGCAATTTAATATTCAGATGGGTGAAGAGTTGAACGTTTCGTTCGATATCGACGCTCGTGAGTGGAATGGTCGTTGGTTTAACAGTATCCGTGCATGGAAGGTAGACCGTGTTCCTGTTGGCGGAAGTCAACCAGTACCTCCTATGGGTGCAGCTCCGTTCCCACCGGTTAATGCAGCTCCGGCAAGTTTTGCTGCGCAGGACGAAAAGGATGACCTCCCGTTCTAAAATAGGCTTTGTAATCATTAAACATAAGCATACAAAAAGAGCTTCCGAATTGTATATCGCATTCGGAAGCTCTTTTTGTATGCTTATGAGTGAGCGAATTATGAATTCATGCTCATTAGGAACTCTTCGTTGTTTTTGGTGCGCTCCAACTTCTGCTTTAAGTCGGTCATTGCTTCTACCGGGTTCATATCCGACAGATAGTTGCGTAATACCCACATACGATCTAATGTCGGCTTGTCGAGCAACAGATCGTCGCGGCGAGTACTTGAAGCGTTGATGTTTACAGCTGGGAAGATACGCTTGTTGCTCAAGTTTCTGTCGAGCTGCAACTCCATGTTACCTGTACCCTTGAATTCTTCAAAGATTACTTCGTCCATCTTAGAGCCGGTATCAATCAATGCTGTAGCTATGATAGTAAGCGATCCTCCGCCCTCTATGTTACGAGCAGCACCGAAGAAACGCTTAGGCTTATGCAATGCGTTGGCATCTACACCACCTGATAATACCTTACCAGATGCTGGAGAAACCGTGTTATAAGCACGAGCCAGACGAGTAATAGAGTCAAGGAATATCACTACATCATGTCCACACTCTACCATGCGTTTAGCCTTTTCGAGCACGATGCCGGCAATCTTCACGTGGCGTTCTGCAGGTTCGTCGAAAGTAGAAGCGATAACTTCTGCCTTTACGCTGCGAGCCATATCGGTAACTTCTTCCGGACGCTCATCGATGAGCAGCATAATCATATATACTTCCGGGTGATTCTCGGCGATGGCGTTAGCGATATCTTTCATCAAGATAGTCTTACCGGTCTTAGGCTGAGCCACGATAAGCGCACGCTGTCCTTTTCCGATAGGAGAGAAGAGATCTACAACACGAGCCGACAAGTTATCACCATATCCCTTGCAAAGGCGGAACTTTTCGTCAGGGAAGAGCGGAGTAAGATGATCGAACGGTACACGGTCGCGAACCAACTCTGGGTTAAGTCCGTTAATCTTTGATACCTTAACCAACGGGAAGTATTTTTCACCTTCCTTAGGCGGACGTATGGTTCCGTCTACCACATCGCCGGTCTTCAGTCCGAAGAGCTTTATTTGCGATTGAGATACATAAATATCATCGGGTGATGAAAGATAGTTGTAGTCTGAAGAACGCAAGAATCCGTATCCATCGGGCATTATCTCCAAAACTCCGGTACCTCTAAGTATATCATCGAAGTCGTATGCCTTTTCTACCGGTTTAGCTGGTTCTTGAACGGGAGCCGGAAGTGCGTTTTGCGCAGCTTGTACTGGCTGATTGTTTTGAGGTCTGTTCTGCTGATAGTTGTTTTGGTTCTGTCCCTGATTGTTATTATTGTAATAACCCTGATTATTGTTGCTGTTCTGCGGGCGTCCGTTTTGCTGCTGACGGTTGTTATTGTTATTTCCGTATCGCTGCTGACGGTTATTATAGTTGTTATTCTGTCGGTTATTCTGACGATTGTTGTTTTTGTTGGGCTGCTGCATCTGCTGCTGAGTCTGTGCGTTAGCTTGCTGTGTCGGTTGGTTTTCTATCTTCATAGAACCGAATTTACCGAGCAGTTCAGATGGCAACTCCATCTTTTCAGAAGGCAAGTCTTCTATAGGAATAAAATCGTCGTTAGCCTGTGATGCGAAGCTTTCTGCTGGAGTATCGATACTTTCTGTTGCTTCCGGAGCTTTTTCTTCTGTGGCGGCAGCTTCTTTTTCAGCCTTCTCTGCCATCAGTCTTTCTTTCTCCAGAGTAGACTTATTCTTGCTACCCGGCTTTCTGCCTCGCTTAGCCTTTGGCTTTTCTTCGGTAGCCTGAGCTTCTGCTGGTTGTGCTGGTGCTACATTAGCGGCATCTTCCGGAGTGCTTTCGTCCGTCTGTGTTGTGGCATCGGCGGGTTTGGTATCCAACTTCTGAGCCTTATCCTTTGTAGCGGTGTAAACCTTGTCGCTGTCTTTCTTTACGCTGATGCGTGAGCGCTTGCGCGGTTGTCCTTCGCGTTCGGCGTTGGCGGCAGCTTTCTTTCCGGCTTCTACCACGGCTTGTTCGTCCAAAATGCGGTAAACCAGCTTGTCCTTCTTTAAGTCGCTGATTTTAGTCAGACCCAACTCTTTGGCGATTTGTTGCAATTCGGGCAAATCTTTTTCGTTTAATTGAATGATGTTATACATAAGTATAGGTTATATGTTTGAATTAAAGCAGCTGTAGCATACACGCCATGACAAAGATATTGTCATACGATTTGTTTGGCATACGCATACCGAATACATGCTATCTGATAACTGCTTGATTAATGTGAATATTTTAGTTGATGTTGAATCGGCAATGCGGATTGTCGATTGTATGGTAAGAAGTCTGTTACGATGGGCTTCCTCATGAGGTTTCCTTTCATAACGAATGCAAAAATATATATTTTTATTTTATCTGCAATGAAAATGAAGCGGCTTTTAAAAAAATACTATATATTTGCTATTGCATGATGCCACATGAAACTGTGGCTCGTGTTTCATGAACTTAAGTCATATTAATAAAAAACACTATTGTATTATGGCAAACAATAAAGAAAAACTCTTTTCAGATTTTCCGCATGTGTCCACACAGGAGTGGATGGATAAGATAACGGTGGATTTGAAAGGCGCCGATTTCGAGAAAAAATTGGTGTGGAGAACCAACGAGGGTTTTAAAGTTAAGCCGTTCTATCGGCAGGAAGACTTGGAAGGATTGAAAACTACCGAGGGGCTTCCCGGACAATTTCCATTTATAAGAGGTAATAAAGCTAATGATAATACTTGGTTTATCCGTCAGAATATGCGGGTAACCGATGCTGCCGAAGCAAATAAAAAAGCACTCGACTTATTAAATAGAGGTGTCGATTCTCTTGGCTTCCATGTAGAAGCAAAGGCTCTGAGCGCAGAATTCATAGAGACATTGCTTAAAGATATCTGCTGCGATTGCATCGAACTTAATTTCTCTACTTGCCAACGTCATACTTTAGAATTGGCAGAACTACTCACCGCTTATTTCGCTAAGAAGGGCTACGACCCAGAACGTATTTACGGTTCGCTCCGTTTCGACCCGATAGGCAAGATGATGCAGAAAGGACGCGATGTAAGTCCGCTTATATCATCGGCACATCAAATAATGAAAGCGATGGAGGCATGGCCTCACTTTAGAACAGTGGCGGTAGATTCTATTCAGTTGAACAATGCCGGAGCTTATATTTATCAGGAATTAGGATATGCCTTGGCTTGGGGTAACGAATATATGCACAGACTGATAGAAGCCGGAGCGTCGGTTGACGAAGCAGCACGAAGCATTAAATTCAATTTCGGTATCAGCTCTAATTACTTTATGGAGATAGCTAAATTCCGTGCAGCACGTATGCTGTGGGCGGATATCGTGAAGGCTTACGGTCCGCAGAGCGATGAATCTTGCAAGATGGCTATCCATGCCGAGACTTCTACTTTTAACCTTACTCTTTTTGACGCTCACGTTAACTTGCTCCGCACGCAGACAGAGGCTATGAGTGCAGCTATAGCTGGCGTAGATTCTATTACCGTTTCTCCTTTTGATAAGGTGTACGAAACTCCAGACGATTTCTCTGAGCGTATAGCTCGTAATCAGCAGTTGCTTTTGAAAGAAGAAGCTCACCTTAACCGTATTGTAGACCCGGCTGGTGGCTCTTATTATATAGAAAACCTTACGGCTTCTATCGCAAAACAGGCATGGGAATTATTCCTGGCTGTAGAAGATGAAGGTGGAATGGTTAGCGCAGTACAGAACGATTCGGTTCAGAAGGCTGTTAACCAGAGCAACAAGGCTCGCCATGAAGCGGTATCTAAGCGTAAAGAGGTATTACTTGGTACTAACCAGTATCCTAATTTCAGCGAGATGTCGAACGGTAAGACTCCGCTTGAACATCGTTGCGCTTGTGGTGATAATGCTGAAGATACTCCGTTGGTTAAACTCGAAACAGCACGCGCTGCCAGCGAGTTCGAAGACTTACGTTTGCAGACCGAACGTTCAGGTAAACGTCCTAAGGCGTTTATGCTTACTATCGGTAACTTGGCAATGCGTCAGGCACGCGCACAGTTCTCGTGCAACTTCTTGGCTTGTGCCGGATATCAGGTAATAGATAATCTTGGCTTCCCTAGTGTAGAAGAGGGTATAAAAGCCGCTCTCGAAGCCAATGCCGACATTGTAGTACTCTGCTCTAGCGATGACGAGTATGCAGAATATGCTATACCGGCATATCAGGCTTTAGCCGGCAGAGCAATGTTCATAGTAGCGGGTGCACCAGCATGTATGGAAGATCTGAAGGCCGCTGGCATAGAAAACTTCATCCACGTGCGTTGCAATGTGCTTGACACACTGAAAGAGTATAACCACAAGTTAGGAATCAACTAAAGGAAGCAAGATGATGAAACCGAATTTCAAATCAATAGATATATATGCCGGATTCCATCAGCAGAATGGAATGGAATGGCAAAAAGAGAACGGCATCACAGCCAACTGGAAGACGCCTGAGCAAATTCAGGTGAAGCCGGTCTATACTAAAGAAGATCTTGAGGGTATGGAACACCTGGATTATGTGGCAGGTATTCCGCCTTATCTGCGCGGTCCGTATTCTATGATGTATACCTTCCGTCCGTGGACTATCCGTCAGTACGCCGGATTCTCTACCGCCGAAGAGTCTAACGCATTCTATCGCCGTAACTTGGCTTCTGGTCAGAAAGGTCTGTCGGTAGCATTCGACCTTCCTACGCATCGTGGTTACGACCCCGATCATCCGCGTGTAGTGGGCGATGTTGGTAAGGCAGGTGTGTCTATCTGTTCGCTTGAGAACATGAAGGTGCTTTTCGATGGAATTCCATTGAATAAGATGTCTGTATCTATGACTATGAACGGTGCCGTATTGCCTATCATGGCGTTCTATATCAACGCCGGATTAGAGCAGGGTGCTAAGCTTGAAGAAATGGCGGGAACTATTCAGAACGATATCTTGAAAGAGTTCATGGTGCGTAACACTTATATCTATCCGCCTGCATTCTCTATGAAAATCATTTCGGACATATTTGAGTATACTTCGCAGAAGATGCCTAAGTTCAACTCTATCTCTATCTCGGGTTATCACATGCAGGAAGCCGGAGCTACAGCCGATATCGAGTTGGCTTATACCTTGGCCGACGGATTGGAATATCTGCGTGCGGGAGTAGCCGCTGGTATCGATATCGATGCTTTCGCTCCGCGTCTGTCGTTCTTCTGGGCTATCGGTATGAATCACTTTATGGAAATAGCCAAAATGCGTGCCGCACGTATGTTGTGGGCTAAGATAGTGAAGCAGTTTAACCCGAAGAATCCTAAGTCGCTTGCACTGCGTACCCACTCTCAGACTTCGGGATGGTCGCTTACAGAGCAAGACCC
>ULXH01004965.1_pt1 | contig 12567 bp, 9 predicted proteins | sample 1961101 | NCBI WGS metagenome assembly ULXH01 (sample SAMEA4835833, study PRJEB28245) | human gut metagenome | biome: gut microbiome; material: fecal sample | place: Denmark | collected 2008 | reverse complement strand
CCGCCGTAACTGTCTACGACTTTTCCGCTCTCATAGGAAGGAGCCAGCTCGTAGCCGTTCTCTTCAGTAAACGGAACGACTGCATCCGTTACGGAGAACTCTTCTCCCGGCATCAGGATATGTCCGTTTAACTTCTCTGCACCTGTCTCTACATTTTTGTTTCTGCCTGTGGTCGATCCGTAGTATGTAGTGGCTGTTCCGAGTACATCAGTGATGCTCGCCAGATCCTCCGTTGTACACTCCGGCTCTTTGATATCGGCCGCCAGCTCGATCGTAGTATTTTTGCCGTCCCAGTCAGTTTTGAGAGATTTCAAAATCTTTTTGACCGATTTCTCCACATTCAGCTCAATTCCATTTTCGCCCTGAACGACTTCAAAAGCACCATTTTCCGTAGAAAGCTGTGCATCGGTCGGTTCCCGGTTGAAGACATCTTCTTTTTCCTCCAGAACTTTCTGGATGCTGCTTCTGTCTACAGAATAATCTATGTCATATTTTCTGGATTCATTCTCCAGATCCTTTTTGTCTTTGTAACGTTTGATGATGTTGCCGGATTTGCCAAGCTCCGCCGCCTCCTGCACAACCTCTTCATTTGCCCAGGAAAGTCCGAGATCTCCCGCACTTACCACGGTCTCCTGATCATCTACTTTTAAGGTAATGTTCGCCGCTTTCGCTTCGCTCATACCATCTTCCACTGCTTTTTTCGCTTCTTCCTGCGTCATCCCGGAGACATCCACGTCTCCGATATATACGCCCTGGCTGATCGTCTGATCAGAATCTTCGGCAGCCATAACCCCTTTCGGCAAAAAAGCAACTGCACCTGTAACAGCCAGTGCTGCCATCAGTCCTAAAACTCCGATTTTTTTCATAATAATCATTTACCTCCATATCACCTGTGTGATACTTTAAAACATTCCAATAACAGCTGCCAGCGTAGGAAGTACCATCGCGATCACGATCAGTACCACGAGAATCCCGGAAAGAATCCGTTTTGTTTTTTTGTCACGAAAATGCATCATATCAATCACCCCTTATCATTTTCCCATACTGTAATATGATTCTGTCTGTAAGCCTGGAAGCCTGACTTCTCGTCAGCAGATCCAGGGCAACATTCGTTTCTATTTTATGATATTTCATCAAATCATTCAAGTAGACTTTTTGTATTTTCGTCGCCGGTACATCTTTTCTTACCTTATAAGTAAGTTTTTTCGGCTCAAAGTAAGTTTCGTTTTCCTCAGAAAATGCTTCTGCCAGTTTCTGATACAGCCGGCTCGCCGCATCCGCATCGTCGCACGCACGGTGCCATCTCTCCTCCCGGATCTGATAATAATCACACAGATCACCTAACTTCCGGCTCGGCAGTTCCGGCAGAAATTTGCGTGCGATCGCAAGGGTATCGATTGCCATATCCGGGAAGGTTTTCCCCATGTTTGCCGCATTTTGCTGAAGAAATCCAAAATCAAAGCCTATGTTATGCCCAAGGATCACGGATTGTCCACAGAATTTCAGAAATTCCGGCAATACCGTGTGGATTTCCCTGCCCTGCTGTGCCATTTCGGTCGTGATCCCGGTCAGCTCTGTGACATGCTCCGGAACCGGAAATCCTGGATTTACCATGGCAGTGTAGGTCTCCGTCACTTCCATATCCCGGACTTTCACCGCACCGATCTCCAGGATCGCATCTTTTCTCGGGCTCAGTCCCGTCATTTCCAGGTCAAGTGCCACATAATCTCTTATCATACCCTTTCCTCTTCCTTCCGTTCCAGAATCCGATACGTTTTTGCATCTTTTGTGAGCGGATCTCGCCTTTTATAATCAAACAGCGTCCATTTTCCCTTCGAATCGACCTCAACGTGCGTCATATTCAGGATCTGTTTCCAGCTGTAGCCTTCGTAGTCTTTCAGATAACGCTTTTCCTCCGCTTCTTTTCTGAAAAATTCCTGGATCTCGCTCTTATATCCTGAAAGATCCGCAGCCCAGGACGGACGGCTCTTGCTCTTTTCCCTCAAGTAAAGATCCATCAGAAGATCATCCTCATATTTCGGTGCATGTTCTTTCTTCACATAGGAAAGAATAAAATCGTGCAGAATATCAAAGCGTCCCATGCGTGAATGTTTCAGGCCGTTCAGCCCGTTTTCTTCATAATATTCTGCCAGTGCCTCGTACATGGCAAACGGTGTGTCAAACTCCGCCTCCAGTGCCAGCATTGTACAGCGGAACTGACAGCTGTTATAGTAAACCTCAACCATCTCTTCTATGCCTTTTAAATAGATGACTTCATCGTAAGTCAGCCAGTTTGTCGATAAAACCTCGTACATAGGGCGTGTATGGTAAACGATCCCGTATTCTCCTGCCTTCTCATGCATTTTTGAGCCTTTTAAGACTTTCAGAAAGCCAAGCTGGAACTGCTGCGGCCGCAGGCGGTAGACATCGTTGAAAGATTTTTTGAAGCTCTCCAGATTCTCATACGGCAGCCCGGCGATCAGATCCAGATGCTGATGGATATTTTCGGCACTTGCCACCCGCTGCACTTTCTGTGTAACCATATCAAAATCCATTACACGGTCGATCTCACGGATGGTCTGTATGTTTGTGGACTGCACACCAATCTCGAGCTGGGCAAGTCCCGGCCGGAATGTGGCAAGCAGATCCATTTCTTCTTCATTTAAAATATCTGCCGCAATTTCAAAATGGAAGTTTGTGATGCCATTGTCATGCTCTTTGATGTAACGCCAGATTGCCATGCTGTGTCTGTGATTGCAGTTAAACGTCCGGTCCACAAACTTGACCTGCGGCACTTTATGATCCAGGAAAAACTGCAATTCCTTCTCTACCAGCTCCATGCTTCGAAGCCGCACCCGCTTATCGATCGAAGAAAGGCAATAACTGCACGAAAACGGGCAGCCTCTGCTCGTCTCATAATAGAGAATACGATTCTCAAACGGCATCATATTTTCATATTCTTCATATATAAAAGGAACTTCATCCAGACTGATCGGTGCCTGCGGCAGTCCCTGACTGATCTCCCCTTTCGGGTCCCGCCATACAATACCATGGCACTCGTCCAGTTTGTTCACCGCCTCTTTGCCATATATCTGGTAAAGTCCGGCAAGTTCACAAAAAGTCCGCTCACCCTCGCCTTTCATAATGCCGCGAAATTCCGGATGCTTCGCCAGAAATTTCTCTGCATCATAGGAAACCTCCGGTCCGCCTCCCCAGATTTCCAGATCCGGCAGAACCTTGTACAGATCTGCTGCAATATCCTGAACAAACTCCAAATTCCAGATATAGCAGGAAAATGCCACCACATCCGGCTTTCTCTGATAAATATCCATCAGAATATCGTCTCGTCGGTGATTGATCGTATATTCCGTAAGTTCCACCTCAATTCCTCTCTTTGCCGCATAACTTTTCAGGCAGTACACCGCAAGATTGGAATGTATATATTTCGCATTGATTGCGACCAGCAATATTTTCATGCCATCCTCCTGATACAGGCAACTCCCTGCACTTCAAACCGAACGCCGGACATTACCTGATTTGATTAAACTTCCTGTTCATCCGCTCTCTTCCCCCGGATGTTTTTCAACTAAGTATCACGCAAAGAAATACATCTGTCAAGCGGATTCCGTTTTGCCGTGTCTTCCGGCATCCATGTACCCGGATGCTTATCCTCAAAATCCCCCTTTTGCATTGAATCGTCGCAAAAATTTAAACTTTTTATTTTTTTGAATTTTTTTAAAATTTCCTGTTGACAAATGCATATTTCTATTGTATTATATGACCTGTGAGTTGCGGAACACAACTTACAAACACAAAGAAATGCGCGAGTGGCTCAGTTGGTGGAGCGCGACCTTGCCAAGGTCGAGGCCGCGGGTTCGAGTCCCGTCTCGCGCTTTTATTTTTTATTCTTTTGCTTTATTGCTTTAATTCATTAAATTACTCATAATACCTGTCATACCTAATCTGAAATCCGCCAGCTTTCCCAAAACCGTATTTTCCGTCTTATCCCGCATTCTTCCCTGACAGCAGAAAAACCCGGGAACCTTTTATCTTAATCAAAAGAAAGGCTTCCGGGTTTTTTATCTTATCAACTGTTTTTATTTTCTTATTCCCCGTGTCGGAGCACAATCCCGGACAGCGGCGGCAATGTCAGCTCAATTTTTCCGCCATGCACTTCTGTAAAGTACTGCTCGGTCGTATAGCCCTGTGCATGCGTCAGCATCAGGCGTTCCATTTTACAGTTATGCTGCGGCACATTTACCTGCCATACAGACAGGGTGATCGTCTGCTCATTCAGATCGTTGTTAAATGCCACAACCATCTGCTCGTCCTGCGAGAATCTTCCATAAGAAAGTACGTTATGTCTCTGCTCCAGGAATTTCAGGGAGCCATGTGTCAGCACAGGACATGCTTTGTGGATACGGATCATTTCTTTGTGGAATGTAATCAGGTCGTGATTTTCCTCGCCCCACGGATAGGTTCTGCGGTTGTCCGGATCGGTAAATCCACAGACTCCGGCCTCATCGCCGTAATAGATCGTCGGTGCTCCCGGCCAGGTCATCTGCATCACAACGGCCTCACGCATGACCGCCACGTTGATATCCTGGGAGGCTGCCTCATATCCCAAGTTCGCCACACGCCCTACTTTGTGGTTCGTTCTGGTCAGGAAACGAGAATGGTCATGGTTGGAAAGCTCGTTCATCGCCACCTGAAGCGATGGTGCCAGAAAGCTTGCCATATGATGACGCATTGCTCCGGTAAATGCTGCTTCATTGCCGAGCAGGTCGCCGCGGAACTCATCGCTGTGCTTTTCCATTCCGGTAAAGAACCAGGTCAGTGGCTCCATAAAGGCATCATAATTCATAACGGTATCCCATTCATCACCGCGAAGCCAGGACTTGGCATCGCCGTAATGTTCTGCCAGAATGATCGCATTCGGATTGGCCTCTTTTACGACTTTGCGGAATTCTTTCCAGAACTGATGGTTATATTCATTAGAAAATCCAAGGTCAGCAGCCACATCCAGTCTCCAGCCATCGACATTGAACGGCGGGGAAACCCATTTCTTTCCGATCTCCAGAATATAATCGTGCAGCTTCGGTGACTGCTCATAGCAAAGCTTCGGCAGGGTATCATGTCCCCACCAGCCATCGTAATTCGGGTTGTACGGCCATGCCTGGTCGTTATTAAATTTGAAAAAGCTGCGATAAGGACTGTCTGCAGAAACATAAGCTCCCGGTTCATACCCTTCCTGATTCTCATAAATCTGCTCACGGTCCATCCATTTATTAAAGGAACCGCAGTGGTTGAACACACCGTCCAGGATCACTTTCATGCCCCTGCGGTGAATTTCTTCGACCAGCTGAACAAAAAAAGTGTTGCTGGACTCCAGGTTTGCTTTGTCGGTTACTCGTTTGATGTATTTAGAAGCATGGGCATTGATCGTATCCCCGTCCTTCAGAGTCTCGCCACCGTCGCTTACGATCTTTCCATAGTGCGGATCAATGTAATCATAATCCTGGATATCGTATTTATGGTTGGACGGTGAGACAAAGATCGGGTTGAAATAAATAACATCCACGCCAAGATCCTGCAGATAATCCAGCTTGTTCATCACGCCTTGAAGGTCACCGCCGTAAAATTCACGCACGCCCATAAAGGATGGGTTCTTCCGCCAGTCAGTCACCTTCCGGGAGTAGTCGCCGATGTAATAGTACTCGCAGTCTTCGACGGTATTGTTCGTGTCCCCGCTTGAAAAACGATCCACAAAGATCTGGTACATAACAGCACCTTTTGCCCATTCCGGCGTGTGGAAACCCGGTGCGATTGTAAAATCATAGACATCGAGGCGATCCCTGGATACACCGATCTTGTTGTAGAAACATCGGATCTTGCTAGCATGTATCTCAAAAAAATAGCGGACAGATTCTTCCTGCATGACCAGACGGATTTTGAAATAATCAAAATCTCCTTCTGATTTTTCGTATTCCATAGCAAGATGCCTGTCATTGCTTACCAGATATACTTTATCAACATTATCTTTCCAGGTTCGAAAACGTATCGTAACAATGTCGCCCGGATCAGGTTCCATCGGTGTTACATAATTTGACGTCTCATCGCTGAAAAGTGCATTCGGTTTAAACACAGGACGCATCTGCAGCACATACTGACGAAGCTTATCCTGATATTCTATATTTGCTAAGTTCATATTTTCCTCCTAAGAAGACCAGGAGCGTCTTCACACACCCGGATCACGTTCTTACGGCTCTTTTGCGGTCATTTTAAAGGAAACGCCTGCAAGACGTTCATAACCTGCATTCAAACTGTAGAATTATTACTATCTTACACCATATTTTTCAAATTCACAACGAAATAATCCAGGAAAGGGAAAAAGACAGTTCATATGAACTGTCTTTCTTTGGAGAAGGTATTTCTTCTTATGGGGTGTAGCAAAAACTATATAATGTATTGGGGGTTTTACAAATAATAATATACCACAGGTACAAATTTAAGTGTGCATAATCTTCACAAAATCTAAAATTATTTTTTATGCATTTTCACCAAAAAGGCTTTCAAACTCTTCCCTGCCAATTTTTTCTTTCTCGATCAGAAGCTGTGCACAGCGATGTAAAACATCCATATGCTCATGAAGAAGTTCTTTTGCTTTTGCATAAGACTCATCAATGATGTTTTTTACCTCACCGTCGATCAGTGCAGCTGTCTGGTCTGCGTAACCCTTTGTATGTGCCAGGTCGCGTCCGATAAAGACTTCATCGTCATCGCTTCCATAATGGATCAGACCGACTTTGTCCGACATACCGTACTGTGTGACCATGGCTCTTGCCATCTGCGTTGCCTGTTTGATATCCTGGGATGCTCCGGTCGTCACATCGCCAAAGATCAGCTCTTCTGCAACGCGTCCCCCAAAGTCCACGATGATATTCTGCAGCATTTTCTTTTTGCTGTTGAACATCTCATCTTCACCCGGAAGCGGCATCGTATAACCGGCTGCCCCCATTCCGGTCGGGATCACGGAGATCGTATGGACCGGTCCCATATCCGGCAGCACATGGAACAGGATCGCATGACCTGCCTCGTGGTAAGCGGTGATCTTCTTTTCTTTCTCGCTGATGATCCGACTCTTTTTCTCCTCGCCGATGCCGACTTTGATGAAGGCACGGCGGATATCTTCCTGCATGATATAGGCACGTTTTGCCTTTGCCGCATAAATTGCCGCCTCATTCATCAGGTTTTCCAGATCTGCCCCGGTAAATCCTGCGGATGTTCTGGCAATCTCTTTGAGATCTACGTCCTCTCCAAGCGGCTTGTTTTTGATATGGACTGCCAGGATCTCTTCTCTTCCGCGTACATCCGGTCGTCCGACGCCGATCTTGCGGTCGAAACGTCCCGGTCTTAAGATCGCCGGATCGAGGATGTCCACACGGTTTGTCGCCGCCATCACGATGATGCCTTCGTTGTATCCGAAACCATCCATCTCAACGAGCATCTGGTTCAGCGTCTGCTCACGTTCATCGTGACCGCCGCCTACGCCGGCTCCTCGTCTTCTGGCAACTGCATCGATCTCATCGATAAAGATGATACACGGTGCATGAAGTTTCGCCTCGGTAAACATATCACGCACACGGGATGCACCGACACCGACAAACATTTCCACGAAATCGGAACCGGAAATGCTGAAGAACGGAACACCCGCTTCTCCTGCCACGGCTTTCGCCAGCAGGGTCTTACCGGTTCCCGGAGGGCCGACAAGCAGCACACCTTTCGGGATACGTGCTCCGACCTGGAGATATTTTTTCGGTTCTTTCAGGAAATCGACAATCTCCTGCAGATCTTCTTTTTCTTCCTGAAGACCGGCAACATCTTTAAACGTAACTTTGCTGTTGTCCGGCATGGTCAGGGTTGCACGGCTTTTGCCAAAATTCATCATCCGGGCATTGCCTCCCGTCGCCTGACGGCTGCCCATCGTAAAAAATACCATAAAGATCACGCAGATCAGAAGCATCGGCAGTACCGTTGTCATAAAAACGCTCTCTTTTTCAACTGTAACCTTATAGGAAATATTTTTCTGTTCAAGAAGATCTTCTGCTTTTGTCACATCCGAAACATCGAGCGTTCTGTACCCCCCATCTTTCAGATGAACCGTAAGCTCTCCTGTCACTCCCTGAGAATTCTGTCTGACCTCTACGCCGCTGACCTTATTCTGTGCGACATATTTCTGGAACTGTGAATAGGTGACTCCTGTATTTTCTACGAGGTTGCCCCGGATATAATTGATCCCCAGAACCACAATGATCGCAATAATAACATAGAAGATACTCCCTTTTAGAACATTCTTCAATTCGGGTTCCCCTTTCTACTGCTCTACCACTCCGATGAACGGAAGGTTGCGGTATTTCTGGGCATAATCCAGACCATATCCTACAACAAATTCATCCGGAATGTTGAAAGCAACATAATCTACCTTTACATCCGTCACTCTGCGTTCCGGTTTGTCCAGAAGCGTGCACAGACGGATGCTTGCCGGGTTTCTTTTCTTCAGGATCTCGATCAGATAACTTAAGGTACGTCCGGAATCAATGATATCTTCTACGATCAGGACCTCTTTTCCTTCCAGCGGCTCATCCAGGTCTTTGATGATCTTTACGATACCACTTGATTTTGTCTCCGAACCGTAGCTGCTCACGGACATAAAATCGAGAGATACCGGAACGGTGATTCTCTTTGCCAGTTCACAGGTGAAAAATACGCCGCCTTTGAGCACGCAGATCATATGAACGGACTTGCCGGCATAATCTTTGCTGATCTGCTCACCGATTTTTTTGATTTTTTCATTTACTTCTTCTTCTGTCAACAGTACACGAATCTTATCTTCCATTTTAGTTCTCCTTATCTATTTGTATTTGCAGAATCCTTTTTGTACGTTCTGTTACCTTGTATGCCTCACTGATCCGGTATCCGACCACCCAAAGAATATGGGAGCCGTCCGCAATGAGCGGTATCTCATCCCGTCTCTCTCGCAGGATCTTCTCATCGATCATATACCTTTTCAGAGGCTTTGTCCCGCCTTCTGCATGCACACTGAGAGTATCGCCCGCCTGACGCGTACGAATCTCCAGTCTATGGTTTATGGTATCATAATCAAACCATTTTGTACACTTCTTTTGCGGAATTATTTGCTTTTCATAAGAAAAAACATCGGCTGTAATACGAAGATCTCTCCACCCTGTCACACCCGGGATCTGCAAATTTTCTCCCCTGCACTTTGCAGCTTCATTTCCCTTTTTTCTTATTGATCTGTTTTTCTCAAAAACAAGAAATTCATTTTTATTTACGGCACGTATGCCGCCCGGAAGATTTAATGATTTTCCATTCTGACCGGCTGCAAGCTCCAGAAGTGCCCCGATATGCCGGCGGCTGACATCTTTCTGACCGGCGATCATTTTTTCTAGGCAGAACCTTATCAGATATTCCTGCATCAGATGCTCCTGACGGCAGAATCCTTCCCGCTCAAGAAATACTTCCGGCCTCGCTTTTTCCTCATAATGTACGTAACGCTCTGCAAGTTTCTGCACCTGGCTCTGGATATAATCCTCTGCCTCCTGAAGCCGCAGCCCTGCCTGTGCGATATGGCTCGCTGCCTGTCCGTTCACGCCCTGTGCAAGCAGCGGCAGGATCTCCAGGCGGATCCTGTTTCTCGTGTACTCAGTCTGATGGTTCGTCTCATCCGTCCGCCATGTGATCTGACGCCCCCGAAGTGCCGCCTCGATCTCGCTTCTTCTGGTATTTAAAAGCGGGCGGATGATGTTTTCACGCACCGGACGGATCCCGCCAAGTCCTCGAAGACCGCTTCCCCTTGCGAGATTCATCAGGATCGTCTCTGCCTGGTCATCCAGATTATGGGCAACGGCAATCTTGCAGTTTGACCTGCCGCTCTTTTTTGCCGCCTGCTCAAAGGCCTGATAGCGGGCTTTCCGCCCTGCCTCCTCGACCGTCAGGCTGCTTTCCTGTGCCATCTTTTTAATATCACAGGAAACCAGGTGAAACGGTACACCATATTCTTTGCAGAGGTTTTCCACATAGTTCGCATCTGCAAGGCTGTCCTGTCCACGGATCCCATGTTCGATGTGCACAACTTCCATGGAAAACGGGATCTCTTTCTGATATGCAAGCAGTTCAAAGAAAAGGCAGACAGAATCTGCTCCCCCCGAAACTCCGGCAATGACAAAATCTCCCGGCATGATCATCTTCTGTTCTCTGATAAAATTCTGTACCTGTCTCATATGTTCTCTCTATCTTCTTCTCATACCGCCCACCAGAACGGTCATATCATCTCTTGCCTGCTGCCTGTCCGACTGCAATACATAGTTCAGCAGGGATCTGGCAAGTTCTTTTGCATTTTCCGTTTCACTTTGCAGAAGATAATCTTTGATCATCTCCTCCGCATCCATCTGCGGCAGGGCATCCATCACGCCATCGGACACCATGACGATATAATCGCCCTCTTCGAGCCGCTTTCTGGTGCACTCATAATCCACATCCTGAAGGATCCCCATCGGCATGCTGGTCGACGTGATCGTCTCAACCCAGTGTTTTCGCTTCAGAAAAGTCGTTGAAGCACCGATTTTTAAGAATTCACAGTCTCCGGTGTAAAGATCTGCCATGCACAGATCCACCGTCGCCGAACTCTGCCCTTCTGTCTGCAAAAGCATCGAACTGTGGATCAGGCGAATCGCCGTCTCTTTGTCAAAACCGCTGCCAAGAAACTGCTCCAGCAGATCGATCACTGCCTCGCTTTCTTTGTATGCCGCAAGACCGGAACCCATCCCGTCTGAAATGCTGAGGATCATCTGACCGTCTGCCGCTGGAAACAGGGAAAAATTGTCACCGGAGATCACTTCTCCGTCCCTGGCGATCCTCGCCACACCGCCGGTCATGTAATACTGTGGTTCCGTATAAAATAAAATGGTACTGTACTCATAATTTACTACGGTTTTCCCCTGTTCATCCGGCATCAGCCTCGTCCCGAACGCTGCAGACAGAAGTCCTGCCACTTCTTTTGTGCGGATGCATCTTCCCTTCTTTGCCGTGCGGAGTGTCACATAGAGCTGTATATTTCTTGGCTGCCGGATACACCAGATATCCTTGAGGATCATCCCGTGCATCCGCAGGCGGATGTCTGCCTGCTGGCGGATGCTCCCGTCTACGCGTCTGACATCGCAGATATGCCCCGCCGCCTTCCGTATGATGCACGCCGTCTCATGTAGCTGGTCCGCCGCCGCACTTCTGCTCTCCATCAGGCGATTGTGCCACAGCATATCCATTCTCGCTTTTTCAATCTGATCTGCCACCGCTTCGAAAAAGAAGTCTCCGTGCAGACATTGTTTCTGAAGTGCCTCTTTTCTGCCATTGTTCAGCTCTTTCCCCTGGATAATGCTCTCTGCGATCCGGTTGAATCTGCAGATCCCCGTTTCACTTCCATAGTCCCAGCACTGTGCTGCGGCCGAACAGCTGCGGCAGACGCTCGTCTGCACCCGAAAGAGCACCTCATCCATATCCTGCCCGGAAAGTTCCTCCTTTTTGGTAACCATGCCCTGAAACATCCCGGAAAGCTGTTCGAAAGAATCTGCACAACGCAGCAGCTCGCTTCTCCCAAGCTCGCCCGCCGGCAATGTGATCTCATCCCGGTTCAGCCACTCCATACTGACCACACGGATGATCTCCCACAAAAGCCAGAAGCTGCTGACCATCAGTGTAATAATGATAAAATCCCCCATACTGCCTCCTCACACAGCCTTTTCCACGCTGCTTTAACGGATTCAGTATAGCGAATGGCTCCGGAAAATTTTGTCAAAGGCGGTACGCCTCCAAAAAAAGTTTTCGACAAAAAAGAAAGGAAGCTTATCACGCTGCCTTTCTCCTTTTTCTTTAGTTCTCTTCTGGTTTAAAAATAATCTCATCTTCATAGACCAGACCAAGCTTGTCCTTGGCAACCTGCTCCGCATACTCATCTGTCTGCATATAAGCTTCCAGATCAGCAATGTCCTGCGTGCGGGCTTCTTCTGCATCGATCTTGTTCTGCAGCTGTGCCAGCTCTTCGACATATGCCGCATTTCTCTGATCCATTGTATGGCCTCTCAGCAAAAATACTGCAATCAGCACAACAATCACAGTAGAGATGCCAAGCTTTCCTCTTCTCTGTGCCGCATCTCTCCTTCTGCGTGTCTGTTTTCTTTTTTTCATATACCCTTCCCGACTTTCTGACTTACTTTTTGACTATGACCATTCTAACCTGTTTTATCTTCTTTTTCAATGCTTTCCTGACCATTTTTCTCAATTTTTTGACCGATTTTCCGGCAGGCATCAAAATCAGCCGGAAAAGACCGGCAATCATGCGGGAAAGAAAGCCGAAAAAAGTCGAAAATACGAGAAGGATCCTCCGACTGAGCAGCAAAATATATAAAAGCATCCCCAGAATCAGTGCCGCCAGCACATACCCCCGGATCTGCCCATAATTCCGATCACGGAACATCAAAAACACAAAAATCC
>ULXH01025277.1_pt1 | contig 12617 bp, 10 predicted proteins | sample 1961101 | NCBI WGS metagenome assembly ULXH01 (sample SAMEA4835833, study PRJEB28245) | human gut metagenome | biome: gut microbiome; material: fecal sample | place: Denmark | collected 2008 | reverse complement strand
CAATCCTCGGTCTACGCACAAAGCGCACCCCATTGCGTAAGTCCATCCACGGGCGCTCACGGTCAATCTTCCTTCTGGAACACAACTTCACTATGCCGTACGCCTTCAACTCCACCTTATTATATATGCAAGGCAGCACCTCTGCGCCCGCCTTGTCCACTATACCACAAAGCCCATCTTCGTTTTCCTTCAGCTTGTAACCATACGCCGCCTCCAAATCCATACGCTGACCCTGATGCGTCATTACGGTAATAAGCTCCGTATCCTCGTCGGCAGTGATGCGCTGCACACCGTCACGGATGGAATAAGCCACATCATACTGCTCTTCCGTCTTAAGGAGATTACCCTTTCCGGCAAGCCGTCCGTCAAACATCGCCTGCCAGTCCCTATCGTCCGACGGCAAGCCGAACAAACGATACAGACCAACATTATCCAATATCAGGCAATACTTTTTACCGTCGAACACACGCATGCCACGGCCCACCTGCTGCAGATACTTAGCAAGCGAAAGCGTAGGTCGAGCCAACTGAATAAACTCCACGTCGGGACAGTCGAATCCCTCGCCAAACAAGTCCACATTAACCAAGACCCTTACAGCTCCTGACGACACTTCACCTTTCTCTGCCGAGTCTCCACTTCTCTTGAACTCCTCAACTATCCGCTTCCGTTCATCAGCAGACGTCTTCCAACTAATCGCCACCGCAGGAATGCCATGCTCTCTATAATACTCGGCTATATGCTCAGCATGATCTACGTCTATAGCATACGTTATACCCTTCTTGCCTGGTGCATACCGTAACACCGTGTAGCACAGACGTTCTATGCTAGGCCGAACATCCAACTTCTCGCTCATCTCCTTCAACGAGAAATCACCGTCGGTCCCACGCTTGGTCAGTCCGAACACCATCCGCTGATCCTCACTATCCGCCTTTATCGACATATAATCGTACAGCGACAAACGCCCGTCGGCAATGAATTTCTTGGTAGGCCACGACTGCAGCAGCACATCAAACAAATCAGAAAAACCCTTCATGTTCAACCGACACGGAGTAGCCGTTACCCCAAGCTTCTTAGCCTCCGGATAAGCGTTCATCACCTCCGCATAAGTCCGTGCCAACGCATGATGCGCCTCGTCAATCACTATCAGTGAAGGTCTCTCGTCCAACTCCCCATAATGCTTCGATAACCACTGTATCGACATCACCTTTATAAAGGAAGATTGATATTCAGAGCACGCCAATCTCGACTGCCCGGCCAGCGATTCCTCAATCTGTTCCACCAGTTCACGCCGATGGGCCACAATCCATACGCACGCATTCTTCGCCCTCAGCATCTCGTCCATAACCACGCTGGCCAGCACATGCGTCTTACCCGTACCCGTGGGCATCTGCACCATTACGGATCTACACGACCGAAAAGCCGCCTCGATCCGCTCCTTCATTTCTATCTGATAATCGTAAAGCCGGATATTATTCATAATTAACCAAGCGATTCGCTACCGTCTTCGCTATACTTGCCATCCTTGGCCTCGTATATAACCGACGGTTCCAGCACCTCTACCGTGTGCCATTCGCCCTGCGGCACCACACAACCGTAATTGCCCAGCGCCGGATCAAGATGGATGCGTTCCTTCTCGTTACCGTTCTCGTCATAGAACACCTCTACCAACTTACCGCACAGTAACAGCACATTCTCCGTGCTATTAGGATGCCGATGGATAGGCACCACCGTCCCCGGCAACAACGCATTCAGCATACGCTGCGAATTATCGTTGGCCGAAGTACGCAAGTCGAAGTTCTGACGCAAGCGAGGATTAGCCATAGCCTGCTCGAACAACTTACCTAAAAACTCTTTATTCAATTCCATAACCGTGATATTCATTATTTGCCCAACGAAGCCAAATACTCCTCGTGCAAGTGGTAATATTTCTTCATAAACAACACATACGCTACGGCCAATACCGCCAGAGCACCTATCAGATACATCCAGTGACACAACACCGTGTCAGGGCAGAGACATATGAAGCCGAGCGAAACCGCCAACTGCATAACCATATACAGCGAAGCAACCTTTACATGTCCTATTTTCAATTCATTAGCCATAAGCTGATAAGCGTGCTTTCTGTGAGCCTCGCCCAGATTCTCGTGCAGCATGATACGATGCACTATAGTCAAGCAACCGTCCACACCATACACCAGCAAGAATATCAGCCATGTAATATCCTCGGTCTTGATAATAACATTTCCCAACAAGAAAAGCATAATGAACGCTATGCCGATAGAACCCACGTCACCGGCAAAACACTTCGCCTTACCCTTCGGGCGGAAGTTAAAGATGCAAAACACCAACGAAGCCAAGACAGTAGATACTATCAAGCTCTGCTCTACATACCCGCCATCCATGTTCACGGCCATCAGCGGCAACAGCACCGCCAACGAATATCCCGCTGTGATGCCATTGATGCCATCCATGAAGTTAATCACATTTGTAGCCCCCACATAAACTATCAGCGCCACAAGCACTATCCACCACATCGACCAGTGCAATATTCCCAGCTGATAGAACGCCATCGCCGCAGCAGCGAACTGCGCCACCAGTCTCACCGAGTCGGGCAACGAACGAATATCATCTACGAAACTCACCCCAGCTACCAGTGTCAGTCCCGCCAGGAACCACGGATAATCAAACCCGAAAAACGCACTCCACACCCAAGCGCCAATCAAGAAGATAATACCTCCCCCACGCAACACAATCGTAGAGTGCGACGAACGCTCATTAGGTTTATCAATAATGTTAAACTTATCCGCAATGCGGAAATACACGAGTTCCGCCGCGAGTAGCAGAACGAAAATAAGAATATAAGTTATCATAATTTAATTGTTTAATCTAATTTTATTTTCACAGATGAATATTAATTCAATTTACCTTCACTCCCTCTTTTACCTGCTGATACAAACCCTGTATTGCAACTGTAAAATTATTGATAGACACATTCGTCTCTTCGAATTTTCGCAACGCATACCTTGCATTCTCAATATTGCCAACCTTGAAATTGAAATATGATTGATAAAAGATATAATACGCTAATGAGCGGTTGTAATCATTCTCACGTAATACGTTGTCAATACATTCCATATTACTTTTAACCAGTTCCATATAAAACGATTCTTCACTTGCTGCCTGTAATATATCATAGTCCGTTACACCTCTATTTATATTAATTTGAATACCATCATAAAAGGCCAAAATCTCATCTGTCAACACAACATAGAAATGCAAAGCCTCACGATCTTCACCATTATTTTTACACAATCGTATAATCTGCTTTTCCACTCTACACAGTTCTTTCAGATAAGCCGGTTCTTCTTTAGTCAAATAGCCAAGCAATTTCGCATAAGTTACCTTGTGCATAAGCATTTCCTTCTTTCTATATACAAAATCATCAGGAAGTTCGGTTATTTGCTTATCATATTCAGGCATATACTTATCAATATATTTGCGAATTGTGCTAAAAAGGAACTGAACCATATCAAATGGTATTGACATATTATACATTGCTTGCGCATTTTGCATGATTAGCATCACCGCTTCCATATACTCAAAAGCTATATATTGTGAGCATTTTAAATAAGCCTCAGCTTGACGAAACAGATTAATACTATATTCCATCCACCCATAGTTGTTTTCAAAATAAAGCTTCAAGATTCTTAAGCCAAAACGTAAACATTGCTCATCATCATCGCTCATCTCAGCTTGTTTTCTTGCCATCTTATCAAGCAGCCGCCTATTCCCTTCCATATCACCAATACGCTTATTGTGCATATATTGTAAATCAACATATTCAAGATATGATGAAAAGTCATTCGCCTGTATGTGATTCGATATATCGAGCACCTTATTTATTCCCTCTTCATTATGAGAAATCTCATAGTGATATAGTAAATCATCAAGAGCTTCAATCGAATACTCCTTACGTTCAAATACAATATTCTCTAACTTAGAAATGTAAGTCTTCACGGCTTCTTCATTGTCTAATACACGATAAGCATGATAAAGATTGAGAACCGTACGAATTTGCTCTTCGCGTGAAAGACGCTTATTGCCTTCGTAATTCTTTAACAGTTCTAACATCTGCGAAAACTCGTGACGATTACTACACAAATAGCTTTTCAATCGTTTCCATTCATATGAAGCCCCATAATGTCCTTCCAGCAAACATAATTGTTTATCCAAATGCTTCATTGCCCCAATTTCAAAAAGAACATTCATTGCGGGCAATAAATATCCACGAACTTCCCAGCTACATAACTTTCGCTTTTCTAAAAGCATCAGATACTCGTAACGCACTAAATCTTGATCTTTAGTTTTAAGCGAAACTGCCATTCTTTTATACTCTTCTTTGAAGTAAATGTATCTTGCGGGAAAATATTCCCAAGGTAAAGCCAGTAAGAAGTACCACTGCCAGTGTGCAGAAACAAAGAATAGGCAAAGCAATAATACTGCGTCAATTACTAATAAGCGTTTAACAATTTTCCACTCATAATATCCTGATTCAAAGCGTTTGCAAAGCCAACATCCGAAGTAACTAAGCAATGCGCCTATTATAAGACATCCCCAATATTTTACCTCTACTATTTCTGGATACCAATCCTTAATCAATTCTATTATGTTATTCATAATTCAAATGCCTAACATATGACCTTAATAACCGATTGCCAAGAAAAGAACTGTTTTATGTCTTATAGTTTCTACTATAACGACTTCTTTAAATCTTGTACAAGTTTATTCAACGGACGTTTATGTACATCTTCAGGTCTCATATCATGCCCCCAAAATAATGTCTCAACATCAGGGATTCCGTTAGGGAACACAGCCTCAAAACCTTCACTTATTTGCTTCATGAATGCAGGAGAATAAGCCTTTTTCAACCATAAAATTTCTGAAGCTTCTTTCTTAAATCGTGGATATAACTTGGAAATATAAAAACGTTCCTCATGATTTTTTCTCAGAGCATCATTACTCAAAGCTTTAAATTCTATCTCCAACTTTTCACAGTCGAAATTATGCACGTAATCAATTACAGAAGTTGGCTTCAGATTAAATGAAAACACTTCTACATCTGCCGGACTATCTGTATATAACCCGAATAATGAATCTTTATTACTTTTATGCTTGTTGCAGTTTGCGCATGACGGCTGCAGATTAAAAAACGACACGCACAAGAACGGATACCTTGATTTTGGCTTGAAGTGGTCCAACTCATAATGCGCATATTTTCGAGATGCTATCTTTTCTGTCGAAATAGCATATTGAGCATTGCAATATACACATGTACGAATATCGAGGTGTTCTATATAAAATGGCATAATATGACTTTGAACTCTATCATAGCGCATTACATCAACTAAATGCTTGTAGAACTCCTTTCTTTTTTTATTGTATCTAATCATTTTGCTAAGAGCTTCCCGATATCTAGTATCATTTTTCCATTGGTCAAGTTTTGTATACCAACTATCAAATTGAGATGGGAGTAAAAGAACAATATCTTCAAGATTATTCTTTATCATCTCTGTATAAGCAATAAGCTTAGGATACTTTTTTGGTATATGATTAATTAAATCATTCAAGCCCTGTTCCGGAGTCATATATCGCCCTTTTGCCGTTAACAATTCCCTAGCATACGCTTCAGACAGTTTCTTGATTGCCTCTGTAATTACAATTCTTCTCATTAGTTCTCAAGCATTCTGAGTTCTGCTTTCAGTTCTTCAATGCGTTTAGTCTTCTTTTCCACATCATGCTTCTCAAGATATTCATCATACAATAAATATAGTTGATGTCTTATCAACGGATCGCCAACAATCTCTATTGTTTTTAGAATCTTGGCCAAATCAATTTCTCTGTTATTCAAGTTTAATTGTTTTGCAATCTCATTTATTTTCTCTTGAGCAAGGCTACCAGAAAAACCATTTTCCAAGAAAAAACTTCTATGAAGCAAATCGTTGATATTTGCACCGAATGTGTTATATTCTATCTCATCATTCGCTATCCTCCCCTCACGCAAAAACAAGATATTACTCTTTGGTATATCCGACAGCACAAACGGTGAATGAGTTGTAAGCAGAATGTTAACACTACACTCATCCGTTACACCATTATCTTTCAACGATTTTATCAAGTTATGAATAAACGCACGTTGGTACTCTGGATGATAACACAATTCTATTTCATCAAGGAATAAGTTTACATGACGATATGCAATTCTGTTCTCATTGTTTAATGGAACAGATAAAATATTACGAATATGATAGAGATAAGCAGCAGAAGTGATTGCAAATTGGCGTTCTCCAGAACTCAGTTCTGAGAGCTTGAAGCATTCAGAATCATCATCCTTCTTTAGATAAATCTCATGTTCAAATATTGAAGGCGGAAAATATTCTAATATGTCAGAAGGAGAAATAAAATCAAATTCATCTTTATCATAAAACGCTTTAATAAACTCACTGTAATAGAATGTTCCATTGATGAATTTCTTCACATCTATATTACGCTGAAGAGTTCTTGCCAAATGTACCGCCTGTTTTATTTTTGTAGATATGTGCGATGTGTCATTCCAAATGAGTTCAATAGCTTCACTCAACAACGAAGAACCCTCCCAATCTAACAGATTTAGTTCTTGATCAAAAACAGACGAAAAAAACGCTTCTCTTATTGAACTATAATTCTTATATGAAGGATAAGTGTCCAAAATATTAAAAGTCTTCTCTATTATATAAACCATAAGCTCCTTAAAGAGAATATTAACATTTTGTTCATCAGTCGGTATGGGTATATTATAACCTTTTAAAAATGGTAAGCATCGTTTGCTTAAAGGCTCGGCAATTACATTCTCTAAAAATTCCCTATCCACACAAGCGTCATCATCATTTTTGTTTGGACGTGTATCCTTCATATAAAACACTATAAAGCCAAGTTGATACCCTGCAATAAAATCATAATGTCGATTTCTTTGTTTGCTCCTTCTTTGAGTATCAATCAGCATTACTGAAATCCTACTATACGACAAATCCTTCTGTATAGCAAGATCTATATTATTATGCCCCTTATACGGCTCTATACCAAAAGGTACAAGGTAACCGTCGTTCTTGTCATAAATTGGATCCAACCATGAATCTAACCCTGAAAATTCAGGAGTATCATCCCCATCATCTCCACAAGATAATTCAGTCCAATAATCAAGTGGAACTAAGCCTTGAATAGAATAATTCATTATGAGCGAATAAAAAAAGTGTTTCAGAATCTCTTGAATGCGCTCATCTACATTCTTTATAAAAGACTCTCCATTCATCACCTCATTAGGGTAATTAATAGCTCCTTTGTCCTTCGTAGGGTCGCTTGCAAAATGATACTCCTCATTAATATCATTCCCATATTTAAAAACTACACTATCACCTTCACAACGAACACAGCCAAGTTTCCCATCAAGTTCGTAGAAGAACTCTGCATTCAATTGCCGAATGAAATATAGCCTTCCTGCTCTTCCTCTATATTTACCTTCTACTGCAACATAACTGAGATTGTTTATCAATCTATATAACAAATCAAGAATCGAGCTTTTCCCACTTCCATTTTTACCAACAATTGCTTGAATAGAAATTCCCTTTCCAAAGAATTCTCGTTCAAAGTCAGCCCCTTCTCTTTTTTCAAGTTTCCCTTGTTTTAACTCATACCAATTATTAAAGAAATAATATTCATTACGTTTCAGAACTTTTTTGTACTGAATTGAACATAAATCAAGTGTATGAAGACAAATAATTGAAAAGTTTGACATTGCTTATATCGGTTTATAGAAAAAAAGACTTATTAGAAAAACTTACTATTTTCTTATTTTTGCTATAGATTTCATAAAACGTTTTAATCTTCTTCCGAATGAATAACAATTAACGTTAGAACTCAATTTATGGCCTACTCTATTAATCTTTTTCCTTCTTTAATATAATATTTAAGTCCTTCTGGAACATCTGCATATTGTGACATCGCTGTTACAGCACCATCAAGACTAAATGTATAATTTTTCTTTTTTTTCGTATATTCTCTTTTGTTAGTTCCAGCATCTTTATTTAAAAATTGAATATATCTGTATACGAATTCAATTTCATATTTTCCTCTCAATCGCATACACAAATTTTCAGATAAATACATTTTTTTTGCATCAATAACATTTTGCTCCAAACGAATTGCATTTGGATACATAGCTTCAATATCAGCAATTGTATATGATTGTTCTATTGGATTTTCAATTTTGTAGTTCAATAAAACTTTAGGAAACGAAGCACTTAAACTCACATTCTTATGATTCCATAAAGGATTCTCATGTAGGCATGCATACCAAGCATTAAACTCCAATACGGCCTGATTAAATTCATCTCTCTTTGTTTTATAGTGTCCCATAGTTTTATTAAAAAGTTCTTCATCAACAACTGGATCTATCTCATATTCAGTCTCAAGTATTTTTCTCATACAATCTTCTGAAACATAGAAATTTTCAATTGAATACGTTGGTGTCACATAAATTTCGTCATCCAAAGCTGAATTGTCATCAAAGTCACAATCTACAAAATATCGTTTCGCATAATCGTCATAATTTGAAATTTCCTTTATATAGTTCTGAATCTCTAATACTTTTTCCTTACCCTTACAACGAATTGAAGTCCACTGTAAATTAGCTGTAACCGAAATTATCCCAGAATAATAAGGCATATCATAGTTTTCAACAAAACAATACAGACAATCCCTACCATATTTAGACACCTTATCTACAAATTGAGTGAAGAGAACTGGTGCCTCATCTGTTTTCGCCAAAAGAGAATCAACGGTTATTGTCATGGCTTCTCTTTGAAAGGAATTCATTTATACCCACTGTATACTGCTTAAGTTTCTGTCCAAAAATAAACGGAGAATGTGTCACTGCCATTAAAAAATCACACTTCTTTGACCCTAACAAATCCGGCAACAAATTCTCCTGCCAAAATAAAGACAATGACAACTCTGGTTCGTCTAACAATATCATAAAACGACTATCTACATTAAGAAAAATCTGTGAGAAAATAGAAACTATCTGTTTTTCTCCACTACTAAGCTGATTCAATAAAACCTCATTATCCTTATCAATTTTTAAAGTGCCATCAAATTTTCTGTAAATATTTAGATTTACATTACTTTCATCAAAATAAAACGCCTTTTCATTAAGATATTTATTGCATACAGCACAAAAGTCTTTAATGGCAGTATCATACTTTTCTTGCTTTTTATAAACGGCTAGAAGCTGTTCAAGAAAATACACTAAATACTGATTTTCTAACAATTCCTGTGATTGGTTTTCAACCATCAATAAAATATGTCGTTTTTCTTCATTAGAAAGTGAGGATCCAATACGAGCCAACACTATCTCCATTTGAGATTTATCACATGTCAATACATGTTTCTCATTTTCATTCTTTTTAAGCAACTGACGAATCATATCTCCAGAAGCTTCTGCATACCCCACAATAGAGGATTGAGAAATGGTAGTGGTTATTTTATCAATACGTTCTTGTACATCTTTCATACCAAAACAAATAACCTCATTATTCCATTCACTATATGCCGCTCGTTCGTCTGCATATCTAGAATTAACACTCCTTCTAACAGGTATTTGCAAAGATTCCAATCCCACTTCCACTCTTCTATACGTTGGCAAATATAGTATATCACAACCTATGGATTTTACACTTTCACCTATTTCTGAAAAAACTCCAAAATTTTTTTCTCGCTCTTGACGAGCATATATATAATTAAACAAAACAGTTTCAGGAATAGATTTTAACAATAAATTATTGTTAACCATATTATGATAATCTTTCTTCTTCCCTTCTGCCACAAAAGCACAGAGTTTCAGGTATTCCTTTTCACCAATATTTCCTCTAACAAGTTCTGTAAAATCATGTCCATCTCCTTTCTTCATACGTTCATTATATTCACAATAATCAGAAAGAACTTTATATGAAAATTCATACTCATGATGTGGATTAAAAGTGATTTTTATACTATCAAACTTTATTTTTAATAGTTTTTTCCAATAGCCTTTTAATGTATAAGTTAAGGCATTGAGAATAGAGGTCTTACCAAATCCATTCTCGCCTATTACTATCATCACCTTATTATTAAAAGTGATATCAATATCCTTATATCCAAAGAGACCTATTATTGCAAATTGTTTAATAGGACTATCCATCATAGTTTTTTGTTTTTTTGAGTTATATGTAATACAATTAGTGTCGTTCAGTCAATAATGCGCGTAAATCCATCCAAAAAATTATTATGCCTGAAGTTAAATAGTTAATGTGTTTATTGGATTTAACCATTAGAATATCGCTAATGCGATAAGCCAATGAATTCAGCTGCACAGAATATCAGACTATTGTTTTGCAAAGCAAGCAATGGTCTGCTTTAAGCCTTGGCGAGCATCTACTGGGAACTTCTTTATTCCAAGCGCTTTCTCTATCTTGGCATTCGAGCTCACATAGTTCTCTGTAAGCTTCTGCATACGTAACGGATTCAGAGGTAAATGAAGCCAACCGCCAACTTTGGCAACTCCGTTCATGAAACCCTTTGGGATGCGCCAGATGTGTGCTTTCTTACCTAAAGTCTCACAGATTACCTCTATAAGTTCATTGGTAGATAGAGCTTCGTCATCACCCATGTTGTAGATGCCAGAAGGAACATCCTGAGTCAATACACCATTAACCGCAAAACAGATATTCTCTACCGAAGTGAAAGTTCTACGATTCTCGAATGCGCCAAGAGGCCAAGGAATACCCTTGCTCACTACGTCATAAAGCAAATTAAGGTTTCCCTTATTGCCTGGACCATGAATCATGCAAGGACGGAAGATATAAACATCTTTACCATTCTTCGGACGATCTGTTCCCGGAACAATAGAACTCATTGATTTACGAGAAACACCTTGGTTTTCTAATGCGTCTAGTATATATTCTTCTGCCTTAATTTTACTCTCACCGTAAGGACCCTTTGGCGTAGGCGTAACATCCTCCAGCAGAATTTCAGGAACACACTCCGCGGCAGCCTTGGCAGTAGAAAAAAATACGAACTTCTTAGCAGTAGCCGAAGCCATATACCAATCGAATATCTTCTGAGTCAGACCTGTGTTTACCTTAAAATACACATCCGCAGCACTCTTATTACGAGTATCATGCGCTTTACCTGCCAGATGAATAATGGCATCAATCTCCGGCATTGCGTTAGGCTGTTCTAACTCATCCCAAGAGAAAGTCTTCTTAACTCCCTCCTTCTGAGGCTGCACAATGTCCAATCCATAGATAGTATTCTCTTTTGAGAGATACTTCACTAAATTTGAGCCCACAAAACCGTGAACTCCTGTTATCAGTATATTCATTTTCTCCACTTATTTCATCCAATCACTAATCCATTTATCCAATACAGACACAATCTCACAATGGAAATCATTCTTTCTTGGAATGAAATCCTTTAGTTTAGGCCACGCATCTATTAACGAATAAGTACCATCGATTATGTAACCCTCCTCGCTCAATTTCTTGACCAATTCTGTCTGATGATTATCGGCCATCTCATTAAAATCGTGTAAACGAGCCATAGCTATTACCTTCTTACCTGCTTTGATACTATTGAAAATAGCTCCACTTCCTGCATGAGTAATTACCACCGATGCTTTTTTTATGCATTCTTTAAACTCGTTCTCACCAGTAAATCGTACAGTTTTGAATTTATCAGTCTCAAAATCAGTATTGCCAATTTGCGCAACAACCTCTTCAGTAATATTATACTTATCTATCAGCTGTTCAACTTCCTTCAAACAACGGAGAAAACCGTTTGGCTGAGTTCCTACAGTTACGAATATCATAGTTCTATTTATTAATTATACCAAAGTCCCGAAATATTCAGCCTTTCCCTTGTACACATTTACCATCTCTGGCCATTGCACAATAATTTTATCAGCAAAACGTTCTACTATTTTACCGGAGATAGTTTTGCTATACACCTTAGCACGCGTTTCGATATAAACGAATCTTGTACCATAAAGCTTTGCTATAAAACATAATGGAACAGCAATATTACTACCCGTAGAAACAATCACTTTCGGACGATGCTTCTTCCAGATAGCATGACACTGTTTAAAAAGCCCCCAATAAGCCGACAGATAGCTAGCATGTGTCAACTTCTTAGACTTATCCTTAGTTAACTCCTCACGCTTTTCAGCAAAAGCCATAGCAAATTCTATTGCCTTCACATTCTTAAGAGCAGGGATTCCTTTGTTCGCACGTTTGTTGTCTGTAACAATCACAGAATCGTATTTGTCAAACAAATCATGTAATGCCGTTAATTGGGCAAAATGTCCTCCTTCGTTACTGGCGAAGAAGACGGTATTGTTTAGTTTTGCCATTATATTATATTTACGTAATATTCGAATAATTATAAAAAGTGCTATAACAATTAATCTTATTATATCATCTTTTTCTTATAAATCGTGCGGGGTTTCCAGCCCACACCTCATCATTTGGTATGTTTTTGGTTACGATACT
>ULXH01017459.1_pt1 | contig 12650 bp, 9 predicted proteins | sample 1961101 | NCBI WGS metagenome assembly ULXH01 (sample SAMEA4835833, study PRJEB28245) | human gut metagenome | biome: gut microbiome; material: fecal sample | place: Denmark | collected 2008 | reverse complement strand
CCACCAATACCACTAAAGTATTCGTCAAAGGTGAGAGGCCAGATGCGTATCTCGTCACCTCTGCCTCGGAACTCAGTCACAACATCACTTGACAGGAAACGAGAGCTTGAGCCTGACACATACACATCTACATTCCGCATGTGTGTCAAGCTAAGAATAACCTCTACAAATTCTTCTACAAGTTGTACCTCGTCCAAGACTATATAATAAGGATTGCCATCATCCACAACCTTTGAATCTATATAGTCGAGCAAGGCATCAGGCTTTCTCAACCGTCTGTTTCGGAAATCATCAAGTTGTATTTCGATGATGTGACTATCAGTCACCCCATGTTCCAACAACCAGTTATGCCAGATATCAAACAGCAGGAAAGACTTTCCACATCGTCTGACACCTGTTATAATCTTCACAAGACTGTTTCCACGTCCTGCGATAAGTTCATCCAAGTATTTCTTACGTTCGAATATCATATTAGAGTACTATTTTTGATACTGGTATCATATTTTACACCGCAAAAATAATGGTTTTATCCCAAAATCCAGCACAATCAATGAAAAAACTGCGTTTATCAAGCAAAAAAACAGTAAAACGTAGCATCGTAAACTACACAAAAATGCTTTTTAAAAAAATGCCAGGCATGGCGAGGTGTGACTTAACGCTTCTCAACTTCCTTCCGATACATGGTGCAATATTCAGCCAAATGAGGCAGTATTTAAGTACTTATAGCCTACTGAAACTGAATATGATGCAAGGTGTTGTGAATTTGTGTGAATGCCAAAGAAATTTTTGAAAATATGGAAGAGCTGTGTCTTCTCCTCCAGTCGAAGGAAAAAACTTGGCCATTTCCTTTGCATTTCGCTCGCCTTGCACTAACTTTGCAAATCAATCGTGGATTGGGGCTTAACGGCTCTCGGACATATAGATAATATCTGACATTTAGATAATAAAGTAAAGCAATATATAAAAATGAAGTTTACCGAACGTGACGGACTTAACCTCTTTGGTGTCAATGAAGAGGTGTTGAAAGAATGGGACAAGAATGATTTGTTCCATCGTAGCATTGATGAACGGGAGGGATGTCCCTCTTTTGTGTTTTTTGAAGGACCGCCTTCTGCAAACGGACATCCGGGCATCCATCATGTTATGGCACGTACGATTAAAGATGTGTTCTGCCGCTATAAAACGATGCAGGGTTTCCAAGTCAAGCGTAAGGCAGGTTGGGATACCCACGGACTGCCTGTGGAACTCGGCGTTGAAAAGGAATTGGGCATCACAAAGGAAGACATCGGTAAAACTATCAGCATTGAAGAATATAATGCGCAGTGCCGTCGCAACGTGATGAAGTTCACCCAGGAATGGACGGACTTGAGCCATCTGATGGGCTACTGGGTGGATATGGAACACCCTTATATCACTTACGATAATGCGTATATCGAAAGTTTGTGGTGGCTCCTTTCTCAATTGTATCAGAAGGGGCTTCTTTATAAGGGCTACACGATTCAGCCGTACAGTCCTGCCGCAGGAACGGGTTTGAGCTCTCACGAGTTGAACCAGCCTGGCTGTTATCGCGATGTGAAAGACACCACGGTGACGGCTCAGTTCCGTATCTTGAATCCGACGGAAGATATGAAAGGGTGGGGCGAAGCCTATTTCTTGGCGTGGACAACAACGCCTTGGACTTTGTCCTCAAACACAGCCCTTTGTGTAGGCCCGTCATTTGAATACGTAACGGTTCGTACTTATAATCCATATACGGCAGAGCCCATCACTGTTGTGCTCTCTGCCGACCGCCTGTCGGCCTACTTTAAGGCCGAAGGCGCAGAACTTCCTTTGGAAGACTATAAGGCCGGCGACAAGGTGATTCCTTATCGCGTCGTTGGCAGCCATAAGGGGCATGAACTTGAGGGCATGCGTTATTCGCAGTTGATGCCTTGGGTGAAACCGACAGAAAAGTTGGCAGACACGGCACCTGATTTTGTCAAGGAATATGCTCAGGCTAATCCCGATGCCGTGTTTGAAGTGGGCCATGACAAGTTTGTGGAACTCGAAGAACTTGGTTTCCGCGTGATTTTGGGCGATTACGTAACCACAGAAGATGGTACGGGTATTGTTCACATCGCGCCAACGTTTGGTGCAGACGATGCCCGCGTGGCTAAGGCTGCGCACATCCCTTCGCTCTTTATGATCACGAAGGGCGGTGAGACGCGTCCGATGGTTGATTTGCGCGGCAAGTATTATGTGTTGGACGAGTGCGACGCTACTTTCATTGACAAATGCGTTGATCGCGAGGCATATTCGCGCCACGAAGGAGACTACGTAAAGAATGCGTATGCTCCGGAGTTCAACAAGGATGGCAAATATGACGAAAAGGCAGCCGCCAAAGCTGAGGATTTGAACATTGTCATCTGTTTGGAAATGAAGCAGGCAGGCGAGGCATTCAAGATTGAAAAGCATGTGCACAATTATCCGCATTGTTGGCGCACGGACAAGCCAATCTTGTATTATCCGCTCGACAGCTGGTTCATCCGTTCAACGGCGGTCAAGGAGCGCATGATTGAGTTCAACAAGACCATTCGTTGGAAACCGGAATCAACAGGAACGGGACGTTTCGGAAAATGGCTTGAGAATCTGAATGACTGGAACCTCAGCCGTAGCCGCTATTGGGGTACTCCGTTGCCGATTTGGCGTAACAAGGATTCGCATGAAGAGATTTGCATTGGCTCTGTTGAACAGTTGTACAATGAAATTGAGAAGAGCGTGAAGGCTGGTGTCATGAAGAGCAATCCATTGAAGGACAACGGATTCGTTCCGAATGATTACAGCAAGAACAATTATGACAAGATCGATTTGCATCGCCCTTACGTAGACAACGTAGTGCTCGTTTCTGAAACTGGCAAGCCGATGTATCGTGAAACCGACCTGATTGACGTTTGGTTTGATTCGGGTTCTATGCCGTATGCCCAGTTGCATTATCCGTTTGAGAACAAGGAATTGCTCGACAAGCGCGTTGTATATCCTGCTGATTTCATTGCAGAAGGTGTTGACCAAACGCGTGGCTGGTTCTTTACGCTTCATGCTATCGCAACGATGGTATTTGACAGCGTGGCCTTCAAGGCTGTGATTAGCAATGGTCTTGTGCTTGACAAGAACGGCAACAAGATGTCAAAGCGTCTTGGCAATGCTGTTGAGCCATTTGGCGCCATTCAGAAATATGGTTCAGACCCATTGCGTTGGTATATGATTACCAATTCATCGCCGTGGGACAATCTGAAGTTTGACGAAGACGGGGTACAGGAAGTTGCTCGCACTTATTTCGGCAAACTCTATCAGACCTATTCCTTCTTTGCCATGTATGCCAATGTTGACGGCTTTGATGGCAAGGCTGCGGAACTGCCGCTCGAAAAGCGTCCGGAAATCGACCGTTGGATCATTTCTGAGTTGAATACGCTCATCAAGAATGTCACTGAAGCATTTGAGGATTACGAGCCGACGCGTGCAGGCCGAATGATTAGCACGTTTGTGATTGACAACCTCTCCAACTGGTATGTGCGTCTCTGCCGTAAACGTTTCTGGGCTGGCGAGATGGACGACGACAAATTGAGCGCTTATCAGACGCTGTATCGTTGCCTCTTCACCGTGTCGAAATTGATGGCCCCCATCGCTCCTTTCTATGCCGACCGTCTTTATGGCGATTTGAAAGCGGCATCCGCAGAGAATGGGTGCGTGAGCGTTCACCTCTCGGCATTCCCGAAGGTTGAGGCTTCAGAAATCGACACCACTTTGGAGCAGCGCATGGAGTTGGCCCAGAAGGTGACTTCAATGGTGCTTTCTTTGCGTAAGAAGGAGCATGTGATTGTTCGTCAGCCGTTGCAGAAAATTTGCATCCCAGCCACCGACGCTTGTCAGAAAGAGAATATCGAAGCCATGTCTCAGTTGATTTTGGATGAAGTCAACGTGAAGGAACTTGAGTTCGTGGAAGGAGACATGCTCGAAAAGAAGGTGAAGTGCAATTTCCGCGTGATGGGCAAGAAGTTTGGCAAACTGATGAAGGCCGTTGCCGCTGCTGTCGGCGCATTGTCGCAGGATGCCATCAACGAGCTCAGCGTGAATGGTAGCGTTCAGGTGGATGTTGACGGCCAGACAGTTGAAATCGTGCGTGAAGACGTGGAAATTGTCAGCGAAGACATCCCAGGATGGACGGTGGCAAATGACGGCGCTCTGACTGTGGCGCTTGACCTCGAAATCACGGAAGAGCTGAAGAACGAGGGCATGGCGCGTGAAATTGTGAAGCGCATCCAGGCCTATCGCAAGAGCTCAGGTTTTGAAATCACAGACCACATCCATGTTGTCCTGTCACACGACGACAATTTGCAGAAGGCCGTCGAAGCCTATCACGATTATATCTGTTCTCAGGTTTTGGCCGACAAACTGGAATTTGGCGCACCAGAATCTGGGGAAGAACTTGATTTTGAGGACTTCAAGATAAGTGTAGATATCACAAAACTATAAACCAATAGAAGAACGTGACCTGCAAAGGGCAGACATTTGTCGCAATGTCAGACCGATGTCTGCTCCCTGTGGGTTTGCGTTTTTTGCACACACACTCCTTAATATATTAATGTCATGGCAGAAAAAACGCGTTATTCAGATGAAGAATTGGTTGAATTCAGAGATCTGATCCTTGAAAAAATTAGGTTGGCACAACGTGACTATCAGCAGATGATGGACGTTTTGACCAACAAGGAAGGCAATGGTGTTGACGACACGATGCCGACCTATAAAATATTAGAAGAGGGTTCTATGACTCAGACCCGCGAAGAGCTCACCAATATGGCAGCCCGACAGCAGAAGTTCATACAGGGACTTCAGGCGGCATTGGTGCGCATTGAAAACAAAACCTATGGCGTTTGCCGTGTGACAGGAAAACTGATCCCTAAAGAACGCTTACGCGCTGTGCCGCATGCCACAATGAGCATTGAAGCAAAGTTGGCAAGCAAGAAACAGTGAGGTGAGGTGGGATGAGAACTGGCGGGGCCGTGGGCTTTTGAAGCGAGTGCCGAATTTTCTGGAGCTACCGCTTGTGCTATGCCAGTTCCCCGTTGGCCCTCATTGACAAATTTGATAGAAAAGACAGATTACGATTCAGCAGGGTTTTTTAGAAAAAAAGACCTCTGCTGAATTAGTCATGTAATGGCGTAAACAAATTCTGAGTTCAATTCTCTTGGTGTAAAATGTTTACTACCAGTTGTTTGCGTACTATTAGACTGTAATGGTTGGATGGGGGAGAGAATATATTGGCCTGTCTCGTTCAGCATAGAGGGAATATAAAAAACATTGCCTGCTTCGTTCTTGGAAACGCGTTGAGAATTAAATGTCAAACAATAAGATCATAAATACAATGGATGATAAAATTGCGATTCGTCGCCGTGTGGTGATCTCTGTCGGAGTGATTGCTTTGGTGCTTGTCATAGACCAAATCATAAAAATTGCCGTCAAGACACACATGTGGGTCGGAGAAAGAATCTCGGTGACAGATTGGTTTCAGATATTCTTTACGGAGAATAAAGGGATGGCATTCGGACTGGATTTTTTCGGAACCTTCTTCTTGGCGCTGTTTCGTTTGGTGGCAGTGGTTGGATTCAGTTATCTGCTTGCAAAACTCATCAAGAAAAAAGCACCGTATGGCTTGGTGGTCTGTTGGGCTTGCTTGATAGCCGGTGCTGCCGGCAACATCATCGACAACTGCTTCTATGGCCTGATATTTTCTGAAAGCGGCATCTGTCAAGGGCCGGTGTCTACTTTTGCCGATTGGGGAGAGGGCTACGGCTCGTTTCTCTCGGGCCGTGTTGTTGATATGTTTTATTTCCCGTTGTTTGATTGGCCAGACTGGGTGCCCTTCGTTGGTGGCGGCACTTTCTTTGGAGCAGTATTCAACTTTGCAGATGCCTCAATCAGCTGTGGCGCCGTGGCGTTGTTGCTGTTCTATCATAAATATCTGAATGCGGAATATATGTTCGACAAGAAATTTGAAGAACCGTCTCCCCGTAAAGACGAAGAATAACATGAACCCAATGATGCAAATATTTTGTGACGTCAAGCGCAGTCGGTGTGTCCTTCAGAATTGTTTGGCATTGATTTTGCTTGTCGTATGCCTGTCGGCCTGCAAATCTGATGTTCCAGAGGATGTGCTTGACAAGCAGATGATGGAGCGCGTGCTTTATGATTACCATGTGGCCCAGAGTCTGGGCGGAAACAAAAGTGCGGAGCAGGTGACACATCAGACAGACATAAGTTATAATGAGAATTATTATCTGAAGTCCGTTTTAGAGAAATATCATCTGTCGCAGGAAGATTTCGACCGCTCTTTAGCGTGGTATGCCCGTCATAGCGAAGAACTCTTCGACATATATAAGCACCTCAACGAACGCCTCTCTGCCGACATCGGTGCAGCGCCTTCAGCAGACGCTATGTATGCCAATGCGTTGACAACAGACACGCTTGACATTTGGCGCGGTTCTCGTGCCTGGTTGTTGTCGTCTGTCGGACAGAATGTCGCCTCGTTTGAGCAAGAATGCGATACGGCCGTTCATGCCGGCGACCGACTGATGCTCCGTTTTACGTCAAATTGGATCTACAGAGAAGGCATGAAATCGGCAATTGTTTGCCTTGCCTTGAATTATGCCAATGATTCAACCGCCGTTTCTGTCTTGTCGGTATATGGTTCTGGCTCTCAGGAGTTGAGCGTCAGTGTCGGGGCGAAACCGCTGAAAAGCATTTCTGGTTATGTTTACCAGCAGGCAGTCTGGGATTCCAAACCCAAACTTTGCATCATTACAGGTGTTTCTCTGATTCGCTTCAGAAACAAAACTCAGCCGGCAGCAGATGATGCTTCTTCTGGAGATTCTGTGCGCGACGAGAAAGCCGATCGCCTGAAGGGGGAGCGCGTGTTGCGCGACAGTTTGTTGCGCAACGATAGCCTGCAACGGGTGGGACACCATTTCAAGTGATGGTGAACACCGAAAAAGGCCGCTGACGTTTTCCTTTCGAGCATTTTTGATAACCTGCTTAGTAATGGTGAAAGAATAAGTTGAGCAATTTAGACAGGGCATAAGAAATAATTCCTTACTCCACAAAATTGGTCAAGTTTTTTTGCCATTACTAAAAACTATATGACGCCCTATATGAAAGTTGAAAATACACGAGTGTCTCGCATCGCCGTTTCCCGCTTGCATCTGTCCAACGGAGAAGTTAGGAAAAACCAGGTGTTGGAATTTGATGTTAAGAAAAAAAAAGTTGTCAGGTTTTATCCGTTGGAGCAGGAGATTGCTTTCACGGAGTGGCGCGGTGGAGATTATTTCTTGCCGTAAAAGATTCGGGAAAACATGCTTGGTCGTTGTTGGCAAGGCGTGTCCCATCCGTTGCAGCTTATAATAATGTAAAATAAATCCAGTCACCGTTATTTGAGAGGTGATGTATATATAGAAAAATATGAATCAAGACGAACTTCAGCAGAATCCGTTTTCATTGATAGCCGATTTTGACGGCGACATATCAAGTCTTTTCGACAAGGAGATTGAAGAAATTTTGCCCGTGTTGCCATTACGCAATATGATGCTTTTCCCTGGCGTTGTCGCCCCTGTTTCCGTAGGTCGCGAATCTTCCCGCAAACTGGTGCAGCAGGCCGTGAAATCAGGCAGTTTGATTGCCGTGACAACACAGCTCGACTCCACTGTTGAGACGCCGACGGCTAAGGATTTGTATCCCATTGGCGTTGTTGCCAAGGTTATGCGTGTCATTGAATTGCCTGATGGTGTGTTGACCGTTATCTTGCAAAGCTATTCACGTTTCAGATTGGGTGAAGTGACACGTATGAAACCATATATGCGTGCCCATGTCGAGAAAATTCCAGAAATCCTTCCGGAAGCAGACGATCGTGAATATACGGCACTGGTTGACACCTGCAAGGACTCCACGATACGCCTCATACGCATGAGCGACACCGTGAGAGATGAGGCCGCTTTTGCCATCCGCAATATCAGCAACCCGATTTTCCTCATCAGTTTCATTTGCACGAACCTTCCTTTCCCCATAGAGGAAAAGTCTGAACTGCTCGCCATCAACGATGAAAAAGAGAGGGCTTTCAAACTCCTCTCCATCTTGAATCGCGAAAGCCAGTATGCTACGTTGAAGCGCAACATACAAAACAGAACGCGGGAAGATCTCGATCAACAGCAGAAAGAATATTTCCTGCAGCAGCAAATCAAAAACATACAGAGCGAATTGGGCGATGATTCGCAGAACGATGACGTCCGCGAAATCATGGAAAAAGCCAAGTGGCTCAAGATGCCCGACAAAGTGGCTGCAACATTCAACCGAGAAGTCGAAAAGCTCAAGCACATCAATATGCAAAGCCCCGACTACAACGTCCAGTTGAATTATCTCCAGACGCTCGTGTCGTTGCCGTGGGGAAAAGATACCAAGGATAACCTCAATATCAAGAATGCCGAGCGCATCTTAAACCGCGACCACTACGGAATGGAGAAGGTCAAGGAGCGCATTTTGGAGCATTTGGCCGTTTTGCGTGTCCGCCAGGATATGAAGGCCCCGATATTGTGCCTTTATGGTCCTCCGGGAGTTGGCAAGACCTCTTTGGGAAAAAGCATAGCCGCCGCTTTGGGCCGGAAATATGTCAGAATATCCTTGGGAGGTGTTCACGATGAAGCCGAGATTCGCGGCCACCGCCGCACGTATGTCGGGGCGATGCCTGGCCGCATCATCAAAAGTCTCATCAAAGCCGAGACAGACAATCCTGTGTTCATTTTGGATGAAATCGACAAGGTATCTCAGAATAATTACAATGGCGACCCGCAGTCTGCCCTATTGGAGGTGCTTGACCCCGAGCAAAACAACACGTTCCACGATAATTTCCTGGACCTCGACTATGATTTGTCGAAGGTGCTGTTCATTGCCACGGCAAACAATCTGAACACGATTCCTGGGCCGCTGCTCGACAGAATGGAACTGATTGAAGTGGAAGGCTATCTGACCGAAGAGAAAAAAGAAATTGCGCGTCGTCATCTCATTCCGAAGGAACAGAAAATGATGGACTTCGGTGCGCCGCTCCGCATCTCTGCGCCAGCAGTGGAGTATATCATTGAGAAGTACACCCGCGAAAGCGGTGTGCGCCAGTTGGAAAAGCAGATCGACAAGGTGTTCCGCAAAACGGCCTATCTCACAGCCGTTGAAGGCAAAATGCCGTTTGAAAATGCGCCAGTCAAACCGCAGGATGTTGAAAAACTCTTGGGCAAACCCATCTTCAGCCGCGACAAGTATCAGGGCAATGAATATGCAGGCGTTGTCACCGGTCTTGCCTGGACGGCTGTCGGCGGAGAAATCCTCTTCATCGAAACCAGTTTGAGTCGCAGCAAAGCGCCGAGACTGACGCTGACAGGAAATCTGGGCGACGTGATGAAGGAGTCTGCTATTTTGGCGCTGGAATATGTCAAAGCCCATGCGTCGATGCTGGACATTGACTACCGTCTGTTTGAGCAATGGAGCGTTCATGTCCATGTGCCAGAAGGCGCAACTCCCAAGGACGGTCCGTCGGCAGGCATCACGATTGCCACTTCCCTGGCTTCAGCCTTCACTCAGCGTAAGGTGCGTGCAAACACAGCCATGACCGGCGAAATAACCCTTCGCGGCCGCGTGCTTCCTGTTGGCGGCATCAAGGAAAAGATTTTGGCTGCCAAACGTGCCGGCATCAAAAACATCATCATGAGCAAGGAAAACGAGAAAGACATCCAGGAGATAAAATCCAGCTATGTCGACGGTTTGCAGTTCTTCTTTGTGGAAAATGTTCAGGACGTGTTTAACATTGCCTTGCTCAAGGAGCGCGTTGACAATCCGCTTGACTTGACCATCAAGGAAGAGCCAGCAGAAAAAAAGTGATGCCAGAGCCGTCTCTGACCATCAGATGGCCTGCTTGACATGAAAATACTAATTTATGAAATTTGAATTACAACATACAGACACGACAAGTTCTGCCCGTGCTGGTCTGATTACAACGGACCACGGGCAGATTCAAACCCCCATATTCATGCCCGTCGGCACCTTGGGTAGCGTCAAGGGCGTTCATTTGCGCGAACTGAAAGACGACATCCAGGCCCAGATTATATTGGGAAACACCTATCATTTATATCTGCGCCCGGGATTGGACGTCATTGAGCGTGCAGGCGGCCTCCATAAGTTCAATGGATTCGACCGCCCCATGCTGACAGACAGTGGTGGCTTTCAGGTATTTTCGTTGACAGGCATCAGAAAATTGAGCGAGGAGGGATGCGAATTTCGTTCCCACATCGACGGAAGTAAGCATTTCTTCACGCCCGAGAAAGTGATGGACATCGAGCGCACAATCGGCGCAGACATCATGATGGCGTTCGACGAATGCCCTCCTGGCACAGCCGATTTCTCCTATGCCAGAAAAAGCCTTACGCTGACCCACAACTGGATGAAGCGCTGTTGGAAACGTTTTCATGAAACGGAGCCGAAATACGGCTACCACCAGTCGCTTTTCCCCATCGTGCAAGGCTGCGTCTATAAAGACCTGCGTCAAGAAAGTGCACGTTTCATGAGCGATTTCAACGCAGAGGGCTATGCCATTGGCGGCTTGGCCGTTGGCGAGCCTGCCGAAGTGATGTATGATATGATAGAAGTGGTGAACGACATCCTGCCGCAAGATCGTCCGCGCTACCTGATGGGCGTGGGCACTCCCGTCAATATCCTGGAGGGCATTGAGCGCGGCGTGGACATGTTCGATTGCGTGATGCCCACAAGAAACGGACGCAATGCTATGATTTTTACGGCAGAGGGCATGATCAACATGCGCAATGCAAAATGGAGCACTGATTTTTCTCCCGTCGACCCCAACGGCCACTGCTTCGTTGATACCCAATATTCAAGGGCTTATCTCCATCATTTGTTCAAGGCGAAGGAATTGTTGGCCATGCAGATTGCCAGCATCCATAATCTGGCCTTCTATCTGTGGCTCGTCAGAGAAGCCCGCCAGCAGATACTGGCCGATAACTTCGCTTCCTGGAAAAAGGAAATGGTGGAACGCCTGTCACGGCGCCTGTGATTTTTCAACGGACGCTGTAAGGGTGTTCTATAAATTAGCTTGAGCTGATTTTACATTTATCGCGAAGCAGATTGTTGTATTTCAAAGACGAGCATAGCGAGCTATGTGAGTCTTTGAAATACAGCAAGATGCGAGTGAGAACTGTAAAAGCGGCCAAGTCAATCCTAAATAAAGAATCTTCATTAAAACTAATTTATAGAACATCCCTGTAAGGCCCTGCGATGGAAATGCCATACTTTAATTTTGCAACGCGCTCTCAGGCGCATCATCCCCAACAATGAAAGATACAGGTAAAAATACAAACATAGGCAAGCGTCTGGCAACATGGATGAAGCAGGCAATGGGGTCTGTCAGAATTGGACGGATTGATTGGTACATCATGAAGAAATTCTTGAGCACCTACGTCTTCCTCATTGCTATTGTCATCCTCATTGCCATCATCTTCGACTACAACGAGAAGATCGACAAGTTCACGCAGTCGCACGTGCCAGTCCGGAAAATAGTCTTCGATTATTATCTGAACTTCATCCCCTATTTCTCCAACCTGTTCAGCCCCCTCTTCGTCTTCATTGCCGTCATTCTCTTTACCTCCAATCTGGCTTCCAATTCAGAAATAATCGCCATGAAAGCCGCAGGCATGAGTTTCCGCAGGCTACTGCGCCCCTATATGCTCTCGGCTTTCTTGATAGCTGTGGTCACCTTTTTTCTGGGAGCTTACGTCATTCCTGTCGGCAACATTTCGAGGGTGAATTTCGAGAATGCCTACGTCAAGAAAAAAAGCACCACCACGGCCGATAACGTGCAAATGCAGGTCGACACTGGCGTTGTTGCCTATATAACCCATTTCGACAATGTGACGAAAAGCGGCTACGGATTTTCATTGGACAAGTTTGTCGACAAAAAACTTGTTTCGCACCTGACCGCCCAGAATATCCAGTACGACACGCTGTCTGACCGGCGCTACAGCTGGACAATCCGTATGTACAATATACGCACGCTGAAAGGCAGGCGCGAGAAAATATCAAGTGGGGAAAAGCTCGACACCATGATCATGATGGAGCCCTCCGATTTCTTCTACACCAAAAACCAGCAGGAAACAATGACCCTGCCACAGTTGGGAGAATTTATCGGAAAACAGAAAATGCGCGGAGCGCCCAACGTCAACACTTTTGAGGTGGAATACCACAAGCGTTTCGCCATGCCCTTTGCCGCTTTCATCCTAACGGTCATCGGCGTGTCGCTCTCTTCCCAGAAACGCAAGGGAGGCATGGGAATCTCCCTGGGCATCGGGTTGGCTTTGAGCTTCGCCTACATCATGTTCCAAACCGTCTCTGCCACTTTCTCAACGAATGCCGGGATGCCCGCCGCTTTGGCCGCCTGGATTCCCAATGCCGTGTTTGCCGTCATTGCCTTTATTCTCTACAAGCGGACGCCAGAGTAACCTCGCTCTTCCTTCCCCATGCAGGCATCCGTTCTTAGCAATCCGAATTTTTAAAAACGACACCCACACCCATGT
>ULXH01018104.1_pt1 | contig 12924 bp, 8 predicted proteins | sample 1961101 | NCBI WGS metagenome assembly ULXH01 (sample SAMEA4835833, study PRJEB28245) | human gut metagenome | biome: gut microbiome; material: fecal sample | place: Denmark | collected 2008 | reverse complement strand
GTGCCATATTTCCAGTAGCCGAGTTCCTGAAGCAAATCACGTGGGAGTCTTTGAAAGATATCGACGCTCATCGCGAGATTATATTCGAGGCCATAGTGAAATATCGTAAGATGAAGAATCAGGGAGTGGTGGCAGTGTTCCAGCGCGACCGTTTCGACCGTTATTCTAATTTCGCTCGCATAGGCGATGGCTCGTTGGGAGGTAAAGGGCGTGGCTTGGCTTTCATAGATAATATGGTGAAACGTCATGCCGAGTTCGATGAATTCGAGAACGCTCAGGTGGTTATCCCTAAGACGGTGGTGCTGTGTACCGATATATTCGATGAGTTCATGGATACTAATAATCTGTATCAGTTGGCTTTGAGCGATGCCAGCGATGACGAGATACTCCGTCACTTCTTGCGTGCCAAGTTGCCCGACCGCTTGGTAGAGGACTTCTTCGCATTCTTCGATGTAGTGAAGTCGCCCATTGCCATCCGTTCATCCAGTTTGCTTGAAGACTCGCACTACCAGCCTTTCGCCGGTATCTATTCTACTTATATGATACCTTATTTATCTGATAAGTACGAGATGCTGCGTATGCTGAGCGATGCCATAAAGGGAGTTTACGCCTCGGTATATTATAAGGACAGCAAGGCATATATGCAGGCCACCAGCAATGTCATAGACCAAGAGAAGATGGCGGTTATATTGCAAGAGGTGGTAGGTACTCAGTATGGCGACCGCTATTATCCGTCCATTTCGGGTGTGGCGCGCTCGGTTAATTATTATCCTATCAACGATGAGCAAGCCGAAGAGGGTACTGTAAGCTTGGCGTTGGGACTTGGTAAATACATTGTTGACGGCGGACTTACGCTACGTGTATGTCCGTATCATCCAGATAAGGTGTTGCAGACCAGTGAGATGGAAATGGCTCTACGTGAAACCCAGACCCGCTTCTATGCGCTCGACCTGAAGAATATGGGGCAGAACTTCTCGCTCGACGATGGATTTAATTTGCTTAAACTTCCGGTAAAAGAGGCCGAGGCCGACGGTTCGCTCAATTATATAGCCTCTACTTACGACCCATACGATATGGTTATTCGCGATGGTATCTATCCTGGAGGACGAAAGGTGATTACTTTCGCCAACATTCTTCAGCATGACGTGTTCCCGTTGCCGCGAATCCTTCAGTTGGTACAGAAGTACGGTCAGGGCGAGATGCGCCGTCCGGTGGAGATAGAATTTGCCGTCAATTTTAATGCGAAAGAAAAGAACGGCACGTTCTACTTATTGCAGATTCGCCCCATGGTGGATATGAAAGCCGATTTAGATGAAGACCTTAATCTTATTCCGTCAGAACAAATCTTGCTGCGTAGCGAAAATGCTTTGGGACAGGGCGTGATGGACGATATACAAGATGTGATATACGTAAAGACCGATGGATATTCAGCATCGAACAATCAACTTATCGCTTACGATATAGAGAAACTGAACAGACGATTCCTTGATGAAGGCAAGCATTATGTATTGGTAGGTCCGGGACGTTGGGGCAGTAGCGATACATGGTTGGGAATACCTGTTAAGTGGCCCAACATATCGGCAGCGCGTGTAATTGTTGAGGCGGGACTTACCAACTATCGTGTAGATCCAAGCCAGGGAACACACTTCTTCCAGAATCTAACGTCGTTCGGGGTTGGATATTTCACCATCAACGCTTATATAAACGATGGCATCTACAATCAGGAGTTGCTTAATTCTATGCCTGCGGTAGAAGAAACCAAGTTCTTGCGGTGGGTACACTTCGATAAACCGCTTACGGTAAAGATGAACGGAAAGAAGAAAGTAGGTGTGGTGCAGTTGCCCGATTGAGATTATCCTTTATTCCGATACTCTAACGGGCTCATGCCTACATAACGTTTGAAGTATTTTCCGAAGAAAGACATATTGGCGAAGTTTAGCGAGTCGGCTATTTCCTGTATAGACAGGTTAGTCGACTTCAGCTGTGACTTGGCATCCATAATAACCATGCGCGAAATTATTTCTATGCACGTGTTTCCCGTGGACTGCTTCACGGTAGTGCACAGATGCGCGTGTGTGATATTCATCTTTTCGGCATACCACGCCACGTTTCGGGTTTCCTTGTAATGTAGAGTCACCAATTGAGTGAAGTTTTTGCAGATAATTTCGCTTCTCGATGAGTTTGGCTTTACGTCTGTAGCGTTTTTAGAGTACATCATCTCTATCGCCGCATGTACATCATTATAAAGATGCGATGCCATAGTCCGCTTTACCGTTTCGCTGCAATACTCATACACCTTTATTAATAAGCAGAAATAATCCTTTATTATCTCTGCGCTTTGCGGTTTCAGTGAGATGAGCGACCGTCTCATGGTGACATAGAAACCTTTCAGGTTGTCTGAGTGCAGTGCTGCCTGCTCCAAGTATTTCGAAGAGAATCCCCCTATATATAGTTCAATGTCGCCCGTAACTCTATGTATCTGTATGATGGTGCCAGGCAGAATAGTCACAAAATCGTTCGCCTTCACCTTAACACGGTTAAGGTTTACCGACGCTTCCACCTCGCCATTTGTGCATAGCACGAATATTTCCGATTTTATGCAGCACGGAAAGTCGGTATACAGCTCCAGCAATTCTTTAGTGATTCCGGTTCCTACCAGCCAATCGGTAGGCAAGTCTATTTTAGGGAGTTCTTTTTCCATATCATCAATTCTTCCATTAAATCGTCTACATTGTAGAACACCTTTTTTCTATATGTATAACCTTGTAAATATACTAATGATTTTCTGAATAGCAACAGAATGCGGGCTATTAAAACTTATGTTCCATATTCAAGTAGTGAAAAGTATTAACAAAGTCGTCTTACTTCGACCGAAGTGAATGCTTACTTCGACCGATACGCATGCTCACATCGACCGTTACGAGCGTTCACACCGACCGAAGTAAGACAACTTTGTTGCGATATTTCTAAGATTTGCTTCCGTTCCGCCATTTTTCAGTGCATGTCGCTTTTAAAAAGGATAATCTAAAAAATAAAAAAATGGCGATTTTACTTATTGCAAAAGACTAATAATAAGGTAATATATTGTACAAAATGGAGTAAATGATAAAAAATAGACTAAAAAACGAATAATTAGACCTTTTGAGGTTTTCCGGAACATTGTTATTTTGCACTCGTAAATAAAGTACTAAAAACAACAAAGAAAAATGAGACACAGATTTGTTTTATTTTACAGCATTGTATGTATGCTGTTTTTTGCATCGTGCTCTAATGACGATGCCGGAAGTGTAATCGATCCGAATGGAAGTGGGACCATTTCGCTAAGCGTAGCGGCCGATGCGGATTTTAAATCATCGAGAGCGGTGAATGAATCGGAATATGCGAATACATCAAATTATACAGTGCAAATTTTGAAAGACGGCAAAAACGTCGGTCAGTGGACATATAATAACATCCCTGAGTTTATTGATTTAGCTAACGGAAGTTATCAGCTGAAAGCTTTTTACGGCAAGGATTTGCCCGCTTCTACAACTGGTATGTATGTAGAAGGTACTAGTAAGTTTGATGTGAACAGTGATACAAAGTCGGTTGAAGTAACATGTACTCCGGTATGTGCACGCGTAAAAGTTGCGTTCTCTGCTGACATGAGTAAATATTTTAGTGATTATTCGGTTAAATTCACTACTAAGGCATTGAAGGCCGATACAGGAACCCCATTTACATGGGAAAAGAGTTCTACTGATCCTGTTTATTTAAAAGTGGATAACGCTGAAAACGTAGAGACTGTTATAAGTTTGATGTCTTTATCAACAGGAAAAGTGACATCAGTAAATAAAACCTATACATTGAACCCTAAAGACTCGTTTACGCTAACTGTTAAGCCTGTTGTTAAGAGTGGAAATGTAGGTATAGAAATAGAAATTGATGAAACAACTAATGATATACCTGTAGACATTGTTATTCCTTCTGAATGGAAATAATCTTGTTGTAAATATCTCGAAATTAAATGAATATGAAATACTTCAATAAAATATTAGCTATAGGCTTGTTGTTATGTGCAGGTCTCTCGTCTTGTGAGATGAAAGATGAGATAAAAGGCGAAAAGAATGGAAATTCTGATTTTGGCTATTTGGAATTAGGTGTTGGTGTTAGTGCAAAAACCAATCAGTCTTCTAGAGCTGAAGCCGAAACTGTATCGGCAGACGAATTCCCTGTTGAAATTAACGGTGTAACTGCATCTGATTATAAAAAGACTTTCAATACTTATGCAGAGTTGAAAGCTCAGGGTAAAATAGAACTTCCTGTAGGTTCTTATATTGTAAAGGCGCATACGCCTGGTGATATCAAGCCTCAGATGGACGCTCCTTATTATTATGGAGAAGCTTCGAACTTGATTATTACTAAAGATGTTACTTCTGAGGTAACAGTGACATGTACGATGAAGAATACTAAGATTTCATTGAAATACACTGAAAAGTTTCTTAAATCATTGACTTCATGGACTATTACGGTTACCGATGGAACTTCTAACATTTTGAGTTATGATAACACTAATACAACCCCGAGTCCTAAATATTGGCTGATTGCTGATAAGGTGTCAGATATCAAAGTTCATATTGACGGCGTAAATGTACAAGGTAGTAAAGTGTCAGAAGACCGTATTATAACAAAACCTTCTGGAGCTGCTAGTGAATACTGGGGAGGTAATGACGATTTAACTATTACTATGGATATTAATGAAGAGGTAGTTAAACCGGGTGTTACAGGCATTACAGTGAAAGTAGATGTTACGTTTAAAGAAACTGGTGATACTGTAGAAATACCTGTAGAGCCAGATAATGGCAGTGGAACAGATCCAGAGCCAGAACCAGAAGGTAATGCTCCTACAATAACCAGTGAATACTTGGCTAATCCTATTACATGTTTTTATGATTCTTCTACAGAAAGTATTACTGGCGCTCCTGCTGCTGCATTGGTAAATATTGCTGCCGAAGCTGGAATTAAATCGCTTATGGTGAAAATTACAGCAGGTAACACAGGATTTGCCGGAGCGTTGCAACCATTGGGCTTAGACGCTGGAAAAGATTTGTTGACTTTGGATTCAAGTAATTCAATGGATGGTATCTTGATAGAAGTTTTGAACCCATTACCAGAATCTGGAGATAAATCTTATTCATTGGATATCGCTAAATTTATTTCGATGATGGGAGCTTATGGCTCAACTACAAGTGATGGGCATGTATTTGATATAACAGTAACAGACGCAAATAATAAATCGGCTGCTGCTACTTTAAAGGTAGTTATTAATAACAAGGAGTAATGGAGGAATTAAGATGAAAAAAATATATAGTCTCTTATTGTTATTCAGCTTTTGTATAGGCTTGTTTAGCTGTCAAAGCGAAGAGGAGATAGGAACTGAAGTGGGATATTTATCTCTTTCTGTAGGACAAGATATTTCTACGAATGAGTCTCGTGCTGTACCGTCTAATTATAATCCTAAACAGATAGCTGTTCAGATTCTGAATGCAAAAAATGTGGTAGTGAAGAACACGGATGATTGGACCGAATGGAAAAATCAGCTTATAGAATTGCCTGTTGGTAAATATACTATTAAGGCTTCTTCGGCAGGATTCGATGGTAACGATGCAGCTTTTGAAATACCATATTATGCCGCTTCAAAAGAAATAGAGATAAAAAGCGGAAAGAATTTGAATGAAACGTTGACTTGTCTTCTGGCTAATGTTAAAGTTACCGTACAGTATGATCCGGCTTTTGTAGCTGCCTTTAAAAAGGTTTCTGCTAAAGTAGGTGATATAGCAGGTACTTTTCAGCCGTTGACTTTCGTAACTACTGAAACTCGTTCTGCATATTTCCCTGTAACTAATCTGTATGCTACAGTTGAAGTAGTAAACAATGCTGGTATTTGGCATGAACTGAAGAAAGAATTTACAGAAGTAAAAGCTCGCGATCATTATATATTGAAGTATCGTTTGGCTGATACTGGTAATGGAAATGTAACGGTTGTGGTAGATCCTAAGACTAACACGTACGAATATACATTTACTTTGGGGGCTAACACTAAATCTGCTAAATTGTCTGCTAACGCATGGAGTACATTCGCTACATTGACAGCTTCAAGTGTTTCAGGTATTACTGAAGGTCAGACTGTTTCTTTCGAATATCGTGTACAGGGCACAGAAGAATGGTCTTCTCTGGCTGCAACAAGCGGTGATGGTAATTATACGGCTCAAGTAACAGGACTTACTCCGGGTAAGACATATGAGTATCAGTTAGTTTCTGAAGGCGCTACTATAGGCTTTGTTTCCTCATTTACAACAGAAACTCAAGTGGCTTTGCAAAATGGCGGATTCGAAGATTGGTATCAAGATGGAAAGATTTGGTATGCTGCTTCTAAGGAAACGTATAACGCAAGTAACTATATGTGGGATAGCAGCAACCCTGGTGGTGGCGCTTTTGGATTTAATCCTACAACAAGTGACGCTACTGTTAAACATTCGGGTAATAGCTCTGCAAAATTGGAAACTCAATATGCTGTGGTTAAATTTGCTGCCGCAAGTTTGTATTATGGTCGTTTTGGTAGATTGGTAGGAGGAACGAAAGGTGCTGTGATTAACTTTGGTCAGCCGTTTACTTCTCGACCTACTGCGCTACATGGATATTATCAGTATGCTCCTAAGGCAATAGATTATGTTGGTGACAAACAGCCTGCTGGCACTGTTAAGAAGGGAGATATGGATATTTGTGCTATTTATATTGCATTGGCTAAGAAACAATATTCAGTGGATAATACTAATCCTGAAACGTTTATTGATTTTAACAATGATGAAAATATCATAGCTTATGGTGAGCTGCCTGCTTCAGACTGTGTAGCAACTGGTGATGTATGGAAAGAATTTACTATAAATCTGAAATATAAGAGTATGACGGAAAAACCGACCCATCTTATAATAGTATGTAGCTCTAGTAAATATGGTGATTACTTTACTGGAGGTAAGGGTAGTGTTTTGCGTCTTGATGACTTTAATTTGGTTTATGGTGACACCCCTTCTGCTTGGTAATAATATTTCTTAAATAATGAATATACCCTCTGCCTTTTTGGGTAGAGGGTGTATTCTTTTTTGTATTTTTGTTTGTTATTGAAAAAAAATAGATGGTAAAGAAGCTTCTTGTTGTTTTAATGTTGGTTGTGATTGTTGTTACTACAGCAATGGCACAAAGTTCTGGACGAAAGATACAACGTATTGATCGTGGATTGCAAGGTCATGTTTTTGTACCTAAAGGACAATGGCTGACTGGAGGAAGTGTTTCTTATAAGGAAACAAGTCAAGATAATCTGAACTTCTTGGTTCTAAAAAATGTTGAAGGAAAAGGATATACCTTTAAAGTAAGTCCATATATGGGTTATTTCTTTAGAGATAATATGGCAGCGGGTTTTCGCTTTGCTTATAATCGCACATATATGGACTTAAATAATTTCGAGCTAAATTTAGGAGAAGATTTCAATATTAGCTTGAAAGATCTGTATTATTTAGAGCATAAGTATGAAGTGTCTGGTTTCTTGCGAACTTATATGCCTATTGGAAACAGTAAGATCTTTGGTCTATTTAATGAATGTCGTTTGACTTACGGCTATAGTACAGGGAAAAACTCAACTGGCTCGGGGGCAGATTATGATGGAACATTTGAACGTGCGCATAATTTGCAGATAGGTATTTCTCCAGGATTGACGGCTTTTGTGACTGATTTTGCGGCAGTTGAAGTCTCTCTTAATGTAATGGGATTTAATTTTAAATGGCAAGATCAGAAGACAAACCAAATAGAAACAGGTAAACAGCGAATAACTGGCGGAAACTTTAAGATAGATTTATTTTCTATCAATATTGGTATGACCTTTTATTTATAATCTGGTTAAATAGATGATTGTATGATGAAGAAACAAATAATTCCATTTCTTTGCTTTGTCTTTTTGATTTGCTCTTGTGCGATAAAAAATGATATTCCTTACCCTATCATAGAAGCGGAAATACTTTCTATGGAGGTAGAGGGGCAATGTGCTTCGCCGTCAGGTGGAAGTACACAGGCCGCTATAAACAAGAAAGAACGGACTGTTACTTTGTATGTTGATGATACGGTTGACTTGGCAAACTTAAAAATTAATAGACTTACTTTTACGGAGGAAGCTTTGCTGCATCCGGATTCAACTGTTTGCCAGAACTATCATAAATTCCCTCAAACGGGGTTTGAGTCTTTGGATGATTTGCCGGTTTCTACAAATTCACGGATGAATTTCACAAATCCGGTGAAGTTTACTCTTAGTACTTATCAAGATTATTTGTGGACTGTTACCGTTAAGCAAATATTGGAGCGTGACTTTGAATTACAGAATCAGGTGGGTAAACCTGTAATAGATGAGACTTCTCGTCAAGTGATAATATATGTTGCAGAAGAACAGCCCTTAAATGCCATAAAGGTTTCAAAATTTGATTTGGGTGGAGAACACGGTAGCGTAGAACCTGACCCTATGGCATCTTCAACTTTTGATTTTTCTTCTCCTGTTTCTTTTCAAGTGCGAAGAGGTTGGGAGAAAGTATATACTAAGTGGACCGTCTTTGTACAGCATGTAGCCAGTGGATCTCAAAGTTCGGAAGCTACAATTTTTCCGATGGCTACAAGTGCTTTGTTGAGTGGCAGCGTGCAGAGTGGAAAAAGTGTATCTATTGAATATAAGAAAAAGTCGGCTACATCGTGGACTTCTTTGTCGTCTGCATATATAACAGTTAAAGGAACTTCATATTCAGCTACTTTATCAGGACTTTCTGTCGGTACGAATTACAACTTGCGAGTAAATGTTGGTTCTGAGACAGGAACTGAACAATCTTTTACTACAACTCAAGCTGTAGCTTTGGAAAATGGAAGTTTGGAAGATTGGAATCAGGTAGGTAATCAGTGGAATCCATGGAGTTCAGGTGGAAATTCATTTTGGAATACAGGAAATAAAGGTACGGCAATTATTGGAGCTTCTGTTACGACTCCGGTTTCGGAAAGCGTGTCGGGTAAAGCTGCTTTGTTAGCTTCTCGTTATGTGGCTTTGAAAGGTTTGGCTGCAGGTAATTTGTTTACTGGTGATTTCCAGCTTTCTGGATTGAATGGTATATTGACATTGGGACGAGAATTCACATCTTTCCCTACGTCGCTGACATTCTATTGTAAGTATATTACGTCTAAGATTACACGTACTGTTTCTAGGTATGAAAGTCTTAAGGGTGAAGATGATATGTGTCACATTTACATCGCTTTGACTACAGACAAAGTTATTATCAATACGGCTAATGAAGACGCTTTTGATAAAGATGGAAGTTCTGTCATTGCTTATGGTGAATTCATTTCAAATAAAGATGTATCAGGAACAGAAGTAAACGGATATAAGAAAATTGACATACCTTTGGAGTATAAGAAAAAAGGTGTTGCCCCCAAATATATTATTATAGTATGTACGTCAAGTCGTTATGGGGATTTCTTTACTGGTGGTGAAGAAAGTAAATTATGGCTTGATGAAATGCGCTTAAATTATGAATGATGATATGCTAAGATTCAGGAATTCTATATGGCTTTTGTTACTGATGACTGTCGGGCTAATTGCTTGTCAGTCGGATGTTTATTCGACGCAGACCGAAAGTAAGTCGGGATTTTATATATCATTATGCGATGATGTATCAGTAGATTCTCGTGCAACTCCATCAGAATTAGGTGCGCCTGTGGCTCCGAACTTTGATTTGAAAATAACAAATAAAGAAACAGGGAACTTATTATACGATGGTAAGTTTACGGATGGTCTTATTCCGGCTGCGCAAGGTGAATATAGAATTGTTGCGTCGTATGGAAGTAATTTGGAATTAGGACTTGATACTCCTTATTATGAAGGTACTGCTGATGGTGTTGTAGAAACAGACAAGGCAACTACGGTTTCTGTGCAATGTAGGGTAGCCAATGCTTTGGCTTCAGCTGTTTTTAGTAACTCGGAAATTTTTGAAAAGGAATTTTCAAGTTATGCGTTGAAGGTTTCTGTTGGCTCACAATATGTAACGTTGAAGCATGCGGATAATAAAAGTGCGTATTATAGGGCTGGAGAGCATCCTTTGTTTGCTTTTGTTGGTGTAATGACGGACGGAACGCGAGTGGAAATTCCTATTGAAAATGAAAAACTTCGGGATGAAGCAACATTTGCAGCTGCGGCTCATTGTAAGATTACATTAACAATGGAGGCTGCATCTGGATTGAAACTGAAGATTGAAAAGATAGAGGTAGAAAAAGTAACTGTAAGCGAAACTATCCCTGTGGAATGGCTTCCTAAGCCGAAGGTTTCGGGATTCGAAGACATTACTTACGTGGAAACCGACGACGCTCCACAGAATGCAGTGATAGATTATACCGCATCGCTCCCTATTCAGGATATGGAGCTGACATTGAATATGCAGGATGAGCAGTATAGCATATATAATAAAACTTATACGCTCTCTACACTGACTAGCGATGACCGTGCCAACCTTGGTAAATTGGGCATAGAATTGCCCGAAGTTGGAGTAGCTAAAACAGGAACAATTAATTTGCAGAATCTTATTGGAACCATGCAGACCAATGCCGGTGCTACGGTAGATAACACTTTCAGCCTGCGTGTAAAAGCGAATAACCGCTGGAGCGATGAAACCGCCTCTGCAAAGACTTATAAAGTAGAGGTGGTGAAGCCGGAGTTCGAGGTAAGCATAGACGAACGCAACTGCTGGTCGCGCGAGTTTACTGTAGACGAGGTAAATATAACCTCTGGCAACGCGGAACGATTGAAAAGAGATATGGTTTACCAATTCTACAATGGAAGCGAATGGGTAGACTGTGCAGACCGTGGTAATACGAAAGGACGCTTGCAACAGTTTGCATCGAAATCCGATGAAATCGCCACAAAGCAATATAAAGTACGTGCTTTATATCGTGGAGTTATTCCTTCGGCTGAAGTGATTGCAACACTTGAGACTCCTGTACAATTGCCAAATTCGGATATGGATGAGTGGACCGATGAAAAATATAAAGGAAGTTATTATCGTTTTTACCCGTGGACTGATAAAGGCGATTGTCATTGGGATACAAATAACTTGTGGACAACCCGTCATGAATGGAATGGCGCTTCTACATATCATTATAACGGTTTTCATGCCGTTTCGTATGTGCCGGGGCGTTCAGGCTTGGCTGCCGAGTTGAGAAATACGGGAAATGGACGTGGAAATACAAAATTTACATCTATAAACGTTAAGACTTTAAATAAGGTGCCCGGCATGCTTTTTACAGGAACATTTGTTGCTGAGAAAAAGGGTAATGACATAAACGGAAGCGATAGTTGGCATATAGATAAAAATGCTTCTTTTGCGTCTCGTCCTACCGGCATTAAGTTTTGGTATAAATATAAACCAGAAAGTTCAGATTCTTGGACTGCGCATCTAGAATTATTGGATGCAGATAATCAAACCATTTGTCAGCAAGACGTGACCTCATCCGAAGCGGTGAATGATTGGAAGGAAGAAACCATTGTATTGCCTTACGTAAATAGTAATCAGTATAAAAAGGCTGCACACATTTATGTATCGTTCTCTTCGAGCGATAAATCGGGAAATAATATGCCTTATAGAACACAGACCTATAAGTTTTATATTGATAAAGGTGCTAAAACTGTTGACTTTAGTGATGCGATAGTAGGTAGTATTCTTACTATTGATGACATCTCTTTAGTTTATGATAAATAAAAACGGCTTATGAAATATATTCTATATACTATAGTTTGCAGTATTGTTGTTCTCTTTGCCTCGTGTGCAAAGAATGATGTTCTTATCACTACCGATGAGACCGGATATCTTTCTTTGCAGTGTGTAGAGAAAATCAGCCCTGTAGTATCCGCTGTAACTTCTCGTGCTGATGCAAATACTCAAGCCGATGACTTGACTGTAGAAATATGGCAAGGCGAAAAACGCTTGTATCAGCTGTCGGAAGCCGAAGTAAACGTAAAAGTAAAGCTCGATGCAGGAGATTACAAGCTGAAGGTTTACAGCAGCAACTACGGAAAGGGATCGGATTGGACTAATGATGATAAGGGGGCGCCGGTTTATTATAAAGAGGAATCGTTCAGCATTAAGGCGGGAGAGACTTGCTTCTTGACGGTAAAAGTCCCCATGTTGGTATATGCTGTGCAACTCACTTTACCAGACTCATTCGGAGAGTGGTTCCCGATTTACACCTTTACTGTGACTAGTGGTACACGTGCGGTAACGCTCAAAGCAGGCGAGACCGCCTACTTCTCTTATAATAGCGGTACTACCTTTGCTTATAAACTTACCATGCAGAATACTGACGGCGAAGAGCAGAGCAAAGAAGGCACATACGGCACAGACCAAGTTGTTCAACAAGGACACCTCTATGATGTTAACTACAGCCTTGCCAGCCAGATACTCTCTGCGTTTGGCAATTGAGTTTTACGGATTGCCCGTTAATACATAAAATCTACTCCGGCAGCATAAAAACGTATGCTGGAGTAGAATTATAAAACATTTTTCAATTTTTCTTTCGAAAGAATTTGGCTGTTGAAAATAAATCACTATCTTTGCAGCGCAATTGAGGGTGACTCAATATGTAACGCAACGCAAATTAAATAAGGTGCCATAGCTCAGTTGGTAGAGCAAAGGACTGAAAATCCTTGTGTCCCCGGTTCGATTCCTGGTGGCACCACAAAAAAAGAGAGAATGACGTATTGTTGTTCTCTCTTTTTTTTGTGTATAATGCATATAGTTGCATAAAATTTATAATAGCCTCGCGTGTAGAGGCAAAAAAAGAAGGTGTGGATATCCACACCTTCTTTACTATAAA
>ULXH01039583.1_pt1 | contig 13092 bp, 10 predicted proteins | sample 1961101 | NCBI WGS metagenome assembly ULXH01 (sample SAMEA4835833, study PRJEB28245) | human gut metagenome | biome: gut microbiome; material: fecal sample | place: Denmark | collected 2008 | reverse complement strand
TCTGTTCGCAAGCTCACAGAAATGCGACAGCCCGCTCGAAGGAGCGAGGTTTGTATTTTTTCCACAAGCCATGCAGGGGGATAAAGGCTGTCGAGGGGTCGGGACGTCGGATTTCTGCAAAGCAGAAATTGTGCCGTTCCCCTACAATTCTGAAATTATAACAAATTCTGAACACGGGTGAACGCTGTTCGCCCCTACAGATATTTGGGATAGTTTATTCCTACGCAAAATCGCTCCGCTCTTTGCGTATATACGTTTTGCTATGGGCTAGAAAGGCGGTGCAGATTTTATACTCCGATATCACTTTTATCTGATATTTGACTTCTATATGCTTTTGATACTACAATCTGCACCTAGTCGGCTTGCGCCGAATGAGGCTCTGCCTCATACTCCGACAGGGCTTTGCCCTGTACCCACAAGCCCTCTAGCGCCGGGCTTGAGCGTGCGCTTTATCTCTCGCTTCGCTCGGTGCTTTATTTTCACTTTATGCTTGTAATTAACTTTGGTCTGCTATGCTCATTTCTCACTCCTCACTCCTCACTTAAATCTCCCCTCCGACAATTTTTTTACCCAAAACTGTGTTATGTTTAAACTGAGTTTATAAAACCCTATTATAATATCTTTACAATAACAAAAATAGGAGAAAATATATGCTTAGTTTAAAGGACATAAAAAAAGATTATGTCGTTGGTGATTCCACCGTTTCTGCCCTTAAAGGCGTCAGCATTGATTTTCGTGAGAATGAGTTCGTTTCTATCCTCGGCCCGTCAGGCTGCGGTAAAACCACTCTTTTGAACATTATCGGCGGCCTTGACAGATATACCAGCGGTGACCTTAACATTAACGGCAAATCTACCAAAGATTTCAAGGATTGCGACTGGGATTCCTACAGAAACCATTCCATAGGCTTCGTGTTCCAGAGCTATAACCTTATACCGCACCAGACAGTGCTTTCAAACGTTGAGCTTGCTTTGACCCTCTCAGGTGTTTCAAAGTCAGAAAGACGTGAAAGAGCCGTCAAGGCTCTCAAGCAGGTGGGTCTTGGCGACCAGCTCCACAAAAAGCCTAATCAGATGTCAGGCGGTCAGATGCAGAGAGTTGCCATTGCAAGAGCGCTTGTGAATGAGCCTGACATTCTGCTTGCAGATGAGCCTACAGGTGCGCTTGATACTGAAACAAGCGTGCAGATAATGGAGCTTTTGAAGAGCATTTCAAAGGACAAGCTTATTATAATGGTAACGCACAATCCTGAGCTTGCAATGAAATATTCTTCAAGGATAATAAAACTTCTTGACGGAAAGGTCATAGACGATTCCGACCCTCTTGACAAGAATGTTGTTGAGCCTATCAAAAAGCCTGAAAAAGAGCCTACAAAGGCTGACAAAAAGGCGGCGAAGAAAGAGCGCAAAAAGCTTAAAACTTCCATGAACTTCCTTACTGCGCTGTCTTTGAGCCGAAACAATCTTATGACAAAAAAGGCAAGAACGCTTCTTACCTCTTTTGCAGGCTCTATTGGTATAATCGGTATCGCACTTATTCTTTCTATCTCAAACGGTGTTCAGCTTTATATAGATCAGGTGCAGTCTGATACTCTTTCAAGCTATCCGCTTCAGATAACAAAGACCACCGCAAGTATAGGCGAGATAATGAACACCATGGCGAAAAACCATGAGGATTCAGCAAATCACGATAAAGACAAGGTCTATTCTCAGAATGCCATGGGCGAGATGATAAACACTCTCATGGAAGAAACAAAGGTCAACAATCTGGAGAAGTTCAAGAAATATCTTGACGATAACAGCGACCTGAAAGACCTTACAAGCGACGTTCAGTACACATACGCCACTACACTTAACGTTTTCACGGAGAGCGACAGCGGTGTAATGCAGGTCAATCCGTCAACGCTTCTTGAAGATATGGGATATATGTCCTCAACTCAGATGGAAGCAATGTCCATGAGTGGCTCAATGGGTGGCATGGGTACTGATGTATGGAGCGAAATGATAGATAATGAGGAGCTTATCGACAAGCAGTATGACGTTATCGCAGGACGTTTGCCTGAAAAGTATAACGAAGTTGTGCTTGTAGTCGATAAGAACAACGAGATAAACGACTATGTGCTTTATTCTCTCGGACTTCTCGACCCAAGCTCACTTAACGGCATAGTAAGACGTGCCATGGCAGGAGAGGATATATCCGTTGACAGCGAACAGCACGTTTACACCTATGATGAGCTTCTTGACCTGAAATTCAAGGTCGTTCCTACACCTGATTTCTATAAGAAAAAAGACGGTGTGTGGGAAGATATGACAGGCGATGAGAGCTATATGAAAAAGGCTGTTGCAAACGGCACAGAAATAAGTGTAGTCGGTATCCTGCGACCTGACGAGGACGCTTCTTCTGCTTCCATAAGCGGTGCGATAGGCTATCGTCATGACCTTATGACATATCTTATCGACGAAGTAGATAACAGCGAGATAGTAAAAGAGCAGATAGCAAACCCTGACATAGATGTTTTCACAGGACTTAAGTTCAAAACGGACGAGAATGCGGCAGATACAGACAGCAGTTCAGAAACCGTTTCCGACAGCACAGCCGATACAGAAAGCAAGGCTGACAAAACAGCAGACAGCTCCGACACAGATAAGAAGGCTGGTTTGGTGGCAGGCGACAGCTCAATGGAGATACCTGAGGGAATGACCGAGGAGCAGTATAAGGCTCTTATGGAGCAGAGCGGTGCTTCCAATACAGGCGAGCTTGCAGATATGGGCATGAATGCCATGGGTTCAATGGATATGTCAGCAATTCAGGGCGGTGATATGTCATCGCTTACCGAAACTCAGAAGAAGTATATAGCTTCACTTTCTGACGAGCAAATGGAGCTTATGAAGCAAATGCTCAAAGAACAGTCCGACACAAATGCGGATCAGCTTGCAAACAGCGGAAAATATTCCACTTCAAACTATGACAACAACATGAAAACTCTTGGTTATTCAGTTGTTGAAGACCCTGACAGCATAAATATCTATCCTGTGGATTTTGCGTCTAAGGAAAAGATAATAGATATTATCGACGATTACAACGACAGTGTTGGTGAAGAGGACAAGATAGAATACACAGATTATGTTGGTCTTATGATGAGTTCTATCACGTCTATCATAAACGCTATCAGCTACGTTCTTATCGCATTTGTTGCAATTTCACTTGTCGTATCATCTATCATGATAGGCATTATAACCTACATCTCAGTTTTGGAAAGAACAAAGGAGATAGGTATTCTGAGAAGTATAGGTGCTTCAAAGAGGGATATATCAAGAGTGTTCAATGCCGAAACAGTTATCGTGGGATTTGTGGCAGGTGCATTGGGAATAATTATCTCATATCTGCTCACAATACCGATAAACATGATAATCGCACATCTTACGGACGTGCCGATAAGAGCTTCAATACCTGTCAGTGCGGCAGTTGTACTCATTGCAATAAGCGTTTGCCTGACGCTTATCGCAGGTCTGTTCCCGTCAAGAGTGGCGGCAAAGAAAGACCCTGTTATCGCACTGAGAACAGAATAGTTTATTTTAGACCCCAAGGAGGTAATCACTATGAAAAAGCTTACAGCAGAAAAAATAGACAACATCATGGGCGCAATGAGTTGTATCGTAACAGGTTTTTGTCTTATGGCTCTCATTATGATGGGACATTGCTGATTTTCTGACATTCCCATAACAAATTCCTATATAAACTACTGCCCGTCATACCATTTTGGTTGGCGGGCAGTAGTTTTCTGGTGAATTGGTGCGGTATGGCTTAGAATATTCTATAAACCGTCACAAATTTTACACAATAATAGGTTATTATATAAGCAAAGAATATGAATTAAGGTAGCAACACACAAGCATTGTATGCAAAGCAAATAGGTGTTCTTTGTGCGGTGTTGCCTGAATAGGAGGGAATGACTATGGCAAAAATTCTTGTAGTCGATGACGAAATTAAAATAAGAGAGATAATCAAAGAGTATGCCGAGTTTGAGGGATATGAAGTAGCTCAGGCTGAGGACGGTATGCAGGCTGTGGAAATGGTGAAAAATCAGGATTTCGATATCATCATAATGGACGTTATGATGCCGAAGCTTGACGGCTATTCAGCTTGCAAGGAGATAAGAAAAATAAAGCAGATACCTGTTATAATGCTTTCCGCAAGGGGCGAGGAGTATGACAAGCTTTTCGGCTTTGAGATAGGCGTTGACGATTATGTAGTAAAACCGTTCTCGCCAAAGGAGCTTATGGCAAGGATAAGGGCGGTGCTTAACCGCGCGTCAGCTTCTCAGCGCACTGAGGACGTTATAAGATACGAGGGATTAGAGATAAACTTTACAGCCCGTGAGGTAAAGATAGACGGTGAGAAGGTTTCCATGACTCCGAAAGAGTATGACCTGCTTTTCTATCTGGTGAAGAACATGAACATTGCGCTTTCAAGAGAGAAACTTCTTGAAGAGGTATGGGGCTTTGATTTTTACGGTGACGACAGAACTGTGGACACTCACATAAAAATGCTGAGAAACAGCCTTGGAAAATACCGCAATCTTATTGTTACTCTGAGAGGAATGGGATATAAGTTTGAAAAGATCCAGTAAGCTTGCAGAAGTCAAGGAAAAAGTCAGTAATAAGACGGCGGAGATAAAGGCTAAAAGAAGTCTGCGGTCATATGTGTGGATGTATTTTATCTTCTTCACGGCTTTTATTCTTATTCTTATTTGGCTTTTTCAGTATTTTTTCTTGGAAAGATATTATCAGTCGGCGAAGATAAGAGATATTACAGACGCTGCAAATCAGATAATCCAAGCATATGGCACTGACCAGCAGGAGGTAACGAACCGCTCGCTGGCTTTTGACAACAGCCTTTGCATTGTTATAACGGACGAAATGGGCAATCCTATTGTGATGGAAAACAACATGGGAGCTTATTCGCATCTTAACAAGATCATAAACAAGGGCTATGGCATCGGACTTTTCAAGATGATATCTCAGCTAAAGCAGTCTGACGATAACTACATCACGAAAATTGCTCAAAATGAGAATTTCAAGAGCAAGGAGATATTTTACTGCACGTCTATCTACACTGATGATTCGGATAAGCAGGCGTATCTTTTCATTGAAAGCTCAATAGAGCCGATAGATTCCACTGTAAGCATTATAAGAGAACAGCTCATTTATATCACTATCATACTTTTTGAGCTTGCTTTTATTGTAACTATGTATATCTCAAAGCGACTTTCAAAGCCTATCGTTGACATTACGAACACGGCGAAGAAATTCGGTGAAGGGGATTATACGGTGGAGTTCAATGGTCATGGCTATTGTGAGATAGAGGAGCTTTCCACGGTGCTTAACAATGCCAAGGACGAGATACAAAAGGTATCGGAGCTTAGGAAAGACCTTATTGCGAACATATCTCACGACCTGCGAACACCGCTCACTATGGTAAAGGCTTATGCGGAAATGATAAGGGACTTGTCGGGGGATAATCCTGTGAAGAGGCAGGAGCATATCCAAGTCATTATCGACGAGGCTGACAGGCTTTCAAGTCTGGTAAATAATCTGCTGGAGCTTTCAAAGCTGGAGTCGGGCAATGCGGAGCTTAAACTCACGGATTTCTCTATAGTTGACAAGCTCAATGACTGCATGACTCGATATCAGATACTCATAGAGCAAAATGGTTATGATATCAAGTATATCCCAGACGAGGACAGAGTGATAACGGCGGATATTGCAAAGCTGGATCAGGTAATTTACAACTTTATAAACAACGCTATAAACTACACAGGTGACAATAAGGTCATTCGTATCAAGCAGATAAATAAGGCTGATGTGGTTCGTATTGAAGTAACAGACAACGGAAAGGGCATTTCTAAGGAGCTTCTGCCGAAGATATTTGACAGATACTACCGTGACGCAAAGGTAAAGCGTGACGTGGTAGGCACAGGACTTGGACTTTCCATTTGTCAGGAGATACTCAAAGCCCACGGCTTTGCATACGGCGTTCAATCGGAGGAGGGCAAAGGCTCGACCTTCTGGTTTGAAGCGAAGATCGCAAAGCAGGAGAGCAAGACTGTTCAGAAAATGGAGAGCAGGCTTTCGCTCAGCGGACTGGAGGAAAAATAGGGTAAAATATAAGAGTGCATTATCTGAGGTGGTAATGCACTCTTTTTTTATATCAGCGTCTGCCATGGTGAAATAACAAAGTTGGGTTTATAAATAATGATCCATGAGCGGCAATAAAAAACCGCCTTACATAAAGTAAAGCGGATCGGGTGCAGGGGTACGCCCCTGAATTTGTAAAAGTGACACACAAATTATCACAGCGGTGACTTTGTGTGTTTACAAAAAAACTTGACGGGAAATGTCCGCCACGGCGAAACAATGGTTGGGTTTTAGATAAAATTGATGAGCGGCAATAAAAAAACCGCCTTACATAAAGTAAAGCGGAATTGGGTGCAGGGGCACGCCCCTGCTGGTGGAGGTGAGGAGAATCGAACTCCTGTCCGAAAGCCTATCCCCACGAACTTCTACGAGTGTATTCTGTTATTGCGGAAAACTCCCGTTCCCTTGCACAAAGGCAAACAGACACGCCTGTGTGTTTGGTAGGCTGTGATACATCACAAGGCTACAGCCATCGCTTTGTAACGTTCACCACTGATCGACGCCTTTACCAAAGCCGTGGTACTCTAAGGCAAGACGAGCGCTGACTTAAGCAGCAGCTAATTCAAAATTATCGTTGTCGTCTAATTTTAAAACGTACGCCGTTTAAAGAGTGTGCGCTCCTCTACTCGCTTATCGTGCTTCAAAACCCCCGTCGAAACCTTTACACCCCCAGGTTAGTTTCGCTCTTTCATGGCACGCTCTATGTCACGCTGTGCGGCTTTCTTTGCCATGTCGTCACGCTTGTCATAAAGCTTTTTACCTTTGCAAAGCCCAAGTGCAAGCTTGACTCTGCTGCCTTTGAAATATAGCGACATCGGGATAAGCGTAAGACCCTCCTGCTGTACCTTTCCGAACAGCCTCAGTATCTCACGTTTGTGGAGCAGCAGCTTTCTCTCCCGGCGTGGATCACGGTTGAAAATATTGCCGTGTTCATAAGGGGATATGTGCATACCCTTGACCCACATCTCTCCGTCCTCGATAGAACACCAACTGTCTTTCAGATTGACGCCGCCATTCCTTATAGACTTGACCTCTGTTCCCACAAGCTCGATACCGCACTCGATCTGCTCAAGCACGAAATAATCGTGACGTGCCTTTCGGTTATCGGCAATCTGCTTTGTGCCTTTTTTGTCTATCGCCATACTGCTCACCTCCCGTGGAATATTATTATAACACCATTTCATGCCTTTGTCAACAGGCAAAGAGTTCAAAAAATTGTACAAATGGTCGTAATGTTTAGATTTTTACACATCTCTGTGTGTGCTTATGTGCAAATTCGGGTATTGAAATAGCTTTGATGGTGTGATATAATATTAGGTGTGAGAAATAGTTAGTTGAAAGATGAGAGAAGATCTGTTATGAAAAATAAGAAAATAGATATGTTAAACGGTCCGCTTGTGGGCAAGATCGTTATTTTTGCACTGCCCCTTGCATTGTCAAGTATTTTGCAACAGCTTTTTAACTCTGCTGACCTTGCGGTGGTGGGCAGATTTGACAGCGACAAAGCCATGGCGGCGGTTGGAAGCAATTCTTCATTGGTGAACCTTATTGTAAGCCTTTTTCTGGGGCTTTCTGTCGGTGCAAACGTTGTGGTGGCCAGGCTTATAGGTCAGGGGAGAAAAGATAAGGCAAACGAGGCTGTACATACGGTGGTGCTTTTGGCGGTCATAAGCGGATTTATCATACTGGGTGTAGGCGAGATACTTGCGCCGATACTCCTTGGTATGATGAATGTGCCTGACGATGTTTTAAAGCTTGCAACGCTGTATCTCAGGATATTCTTCTTTGCAATGCCTTTTATAGAGATATATGACTTTGGTTCGGCAGTGCTTAGGAGCAAGGGCGACAGCACCCGACCTCTTTACGCTCTTATCACCGCAGGCGTTATAAATGTTATTCTGAACCTTGTGTTCGTGATCGTGTTCAAAATGGGCGTGGCAGGCGTTGCAACGGCAACTGTTATATCAAACTTTTTCAGTGCCTGCATGATACTTTACTTTCTTACCCACGAGGAGGAGATGCTAAGACTTGATTTCAGAAAGCTCAGGATACGCTGGGAATATCTCCTCGGTATCATAAAGATAGGCTTGCCGGCTGGTTTGCAGAGCATGGTTTTCTCACTGTCAAACGTTGTGATACAGGCGGCGATAAACAGCTTCGGTTCAGACGGTATCGCCGGAAGCACAGCGGAACAGAATTTTGAGTTCATGGCATATTTTGTGATAAACGCTTTCGCTCAGACTGCGACCACCTTTACAAGTCAGAATTTTGCGGCTCAGGATAAGGAACGCTGTAAAAAGATATACAGGCTTTGCACCTTTATCGGGCTTGCAAGCTGTCTTGGGCTGAGTATGATATTCCTTATTGGCAGACACCTTTTTATACAGATCTTCTCAACGGACGAGAACGTTATACACTACGCAATGATAAGAATGTGGTCAGTTTGCCTGTTGGAGCTTCTTACGGGCGTTTACGAAATATCGGGCGGCTGTCTTAGGGGAATGGGTCACTCTATGACACCTGCGGTCATAACTGTGCTTGGCACCTGCGTGTTCAGGCTTGTGTGGGTGAACACGATTTATGCGGCTCACAGAAGCTATCTTATGCTTATGATAGTTTACCCTGTTTCCTGGGTGATAACAGGCACTGCGGTAACAGTGGCTTACTTTATCACAAGGCGCAAAGAGTTTGCACAGATAGGTAAACGCAGGGCGGATATTATTTGATAGACAGGCGACAATTCGGATAGACGTGGGAAGGGGCAAACGCTGTTCGCCTCTACAGAAAAAGATAAATTTACACTCTGAAAACTTTAGGATTTTCGGAGTGCAGATTTTTTTGAAAAAAGTCGCAACTGTCCAAAAAAAGTTACCACAAATGGTTTTTAGTGTGATATAATACATACATCAGGAACGAACAAAGACTTCTGCACACTCTTTCTAAATTGTTTAAATTGTGTTTTATTTGTTATCTTATGATGTTTACTACTCTTTTGTTTGATTTTGTTTTGGTTTTTGAAACTTTGCGATGTTTTCATAATACCCCTTTACTGTGTTCCTGAGAGCAGAAGTCATTTTTTTACCGCAGTTCTTTTTGAACTGCGGTATCTTTTTTTATGTGTTACATAAGCTTATAAAAACAGGCGTCATGCTTTTGATACAAAGCCTTTTCGCAGAAGGGGGATAAGTATTCCGCCAATGGAGTTGCCAAGGGACATTATAATAAGGTAGCCAAAGGCTTTAATGCTCCATAAGTCTGCTATGGTAAAGAAATACATATTAGCGACGCAGTGTTCAAAGCCACTGAGGATAAAGACCACAACGGGGAGAAATATTGCAAGTATCTGTCCCACAGGGTTTTGGATAGTTTTATAGCCGTCTGCGGCAACGAACATAAGTATTCCGCAGAAAAAATGATAGGATAAAAACGCTTGTGATATTATCCCCAAGCTTTATATTGCAAAGCTCTGTGGCTTTGTCGCTTATGGTGGATATGCGTGTTTGGGTAATAAGCAGGGCGGAGAGAACGGCTCCTGCAAAATTGCCGAGCCATATTATGCCAAGCTCACCGAGATAAGAGGGTTTGTTTTCAACTGCATATCCGACTTTTCCTGTGAAGAGATTAAAGCCAAAGGACAGTATCACAAACAGTCCAATGCCGAAAAGAAACGCTCCCAGATATTTGTTAGGGCAGGACAGATAGACTGTTCCGCCTATGGCTATCGCCGCGTCTGTGAGCAAAGAACGCAGAAATATGTCGATAATTTTCTTCATGTAAATTCTCCTATAACTTTTTTGTGACAAAGCACTGTGTTATTATACTATATTATAATGGCTGTTTCAACAAAAAAGTGGCATTGTTTACACTTATTTTGATTTTTGTTTCCAAGTAAGCCGTGGGTAACATGAGTTTTGTGACATATTTTTTTGCAATATGGGAGATATGCAATGTGAAGAATAGTCAGAACAGATCCAGCATACTGTCGAGATAAATTTGCTCTCTGACCTTTAGCTGATGTTCGGGTTTTGTCATATAGTAGAGCAGAAATTCAAGTATCAGGGCGCTTCCAAGGCTTCTGCCCTCTATTTTGAAGTTTGAAAAGCCCATTGGGAGATAGGCATTTTGGATATCCTCTATGCTGATAAAGGCAGGGCTTTCCATGGCTTTTGAAAAGCGGTAGCCCTCTGAGGCATTAGGTGCTTTGCAAACATGGTCGGGGCAGTTTTCACCGAGATTTTTGTGGCTGACGTTTTCATAGCAGTTTTTTCGGTCTGCACAGCCTATATAACAGCATTCGTTGCAAAGAAACTCCACTTTGTTTTTCTGCTCAGTGGTGAGATCGGAGAGTTTATCCAGGGCTTTGTTCAGGCGAAAGTCTGGGACTACATAGGAAAAATCGTCACTGTCAAGCTCGTTTACAAGCTGAGAAAACTCGGTGAGGACTTTTGTGGTAGAGGACACAAAATAGAGGTGGGGATAATTCTCTTTCAGATATGAAAGAAGCAGGTCGGAGCATATTATCACGCCATTTTGTGGAGGCGGGCTTTGGGAAAACAGTCTGCAAAGCTCGTTGCACTTTTTGTCTGAAAGGTGTTCTTCTCTTAGCAGGGAATTGCTGAAGGTCAGCCGTGAGGAGATGTTATATTCTTTCATAAGGTCGAGGACTTCTCGTGGAGAATGTTCGCCGAAGCCTGCTCGTCCGCCGCCCCATATACAGTCGGCAGGTGCGCCATAGACAGAGCCTATTTCGCACCAGTCATAGAAATAATCTCTATGCTCACGGAATATGGGAAGAAAAGCGGCGTAAAGGTCATAAAACTCGAAAAGCCCCGGCAGGTGGTAGTATGCTTTATTGGTCATGTGGGGTCACCTCTTTTTTATCATTATAGCATGGCGGGGGTGGGAAGTCAAAGGGGTGCGTTGTTTACAAGCTCATAGGTCAGACTATTACGGCAGTGTGACTATTTTATCATAAAGTATCTCAAACTTCGGGTTTAGTTTGCTCACATAGTCGCAGTGATAATGCCCGCAAAACCAGCGTTCATATTGCATTTTCTCTGCAAGGTCACGAAAAAACTCTGTGAGCCTGTTTTCTGAATGGTAGAAATTATAAGCGGACGTGCATTTTCCATGCTCCACCTCATATTCGATATCTGTAGGGGCGCAGTGAGTTATAACATAGTCGGCTTTGTATCCGCACTTTTCAAGGGTGGAAAGTGCTTGGGCGTATTCTTTGTTATTAGGAAGCTCCTGCTCCCATATGCTTATGCCTATGGTGCGAAACTCTCTGTCATGGCTTTCTGCACCGCCCATGGTGAAAAAGCTTTTGCCCTCGATATCGAAAAGCTGTCCTCGCATAAGGTGGATAATGCTTGGGGCTATTCGGTGTATCTTTCCTCCATGCCAGTTTTCTACGGGATAAGCGTTCAGGAGGTCGAAATTCTCGTGATTGCCGTCAACAAAGAGGGTGGTGAAAGGTCTGTCATTAAGCCAGCTTCTCCACCACATATCTTCCTTATCATTGTTCCATACAAGTCCGAAATCTCCGCAAATTATAATGTAATCATCCTTTGTCATGCTGTTGAAAATATCCTTGAAGTCGGGGTTGCCTTTGTTGCTGAGCTTATGGATATCGTGGCTTCCGTGGATATCGCCTGTTATAAGTATCATTTTGCGCTCCTCCTTATATCATCAAGTGTTCTGGGGGTGTAGTCCATATAATAGAGCATACAGCCCACGTTATAGCTTTCAAATGGTATGGCAAGGTTTTTGCATATTTGTGCATACTGCAAAAACGCCTGATAGTCCTTGGTGTTATGGACATGACCATAGAGGTGAACAGCGCCACGATATTGATTATACCAATGGGCGATAGGATAATGAGAAAGCACCACCTGCGTTTCGTCGTCTTGTATCACTGCATAGTCTTTTACCCACTGAAAGCAGGCTTTCATTTCCTCTGTGGGCTTATCGTGGTTGCCGAGGATAAGATACTTTTTGCCATTAAGCTGATAGAGCATTTCAAGCCCCTGAGCGTTTTTCCATGCAAAGTCACCGAGGATATAAACTTCGTCGCTATCGGAAACGGTGCTGTTCCAATTTGCCGTCATGACAGCCTGCATATGGTTGATGTCAGTAAAAGGTCTATTGTCATGGTGCAGGACGTTTTGGTGTCCAATGTGCATATCCGATATATAAAATATTGGCATTTTATCCTCTCCTCTGTTAGATTTATGAAATATTATAGCATTTATCTTAACTAAAATCAATAGTATCTCATTTTCATTTTGGCTCATCTTAAAATTATTTTTCTATCTTGGTTTTGAAAACTCTATCTCGTTTGCAAAAAGTTCATCTGGACATAAAAAACACCGACACAGCTTATAAAAACTGTATCAGTGAAAGCTTTTTCAAACTACTTTTCCATTACTACTATCTTGTTTGATATATTGCTCACAGGCTTTATCTTTTTAAGAAGCTTTGGCTTTTCATTCATATCCATTTTTCTTCCTGTGGTGTTATTAAGATAGTTGCGACTAACTCATTCTTTTTTATGATAGCACATTGAGGGGGAAATGTCAATAGAGGTGGGGCGGATAGGGGAGTTGGGGCAGAAAAATACCGATACAGAGGGGCTGTATCGGTCAGCCTGTCGCAAAAGCCTACCTTTTAATAAAAAAAGGTATGCTTTTTTCGTGAAATGTGATATAATATAGTAGGATGATAAAGGTTTTGTTACATCTTGTCAACATAAAACTCCCTGTCTGTTTCAAAACAGTAGGCGCACAGCCGTCCACCTGAGGCACAGCTACAGTCTATGGCTATGTGTCCGTTGGCTTTGTGGGCTTCGGGACTGCCGTGGTTTGGGATATTGGCGGTAGGGGTGTGACCTGTC
>ULXH01045460.1_pt1 | contig 13266 bp, 10 predicted proteins | sample 1961101 | NCBI WGS metagenome assembly ULXH01 (sample SAMEA4835833, study PRJEB28245) | human gut metagenome | biome: gut microbiome; material: fecal sample | place: Denmark | collected 2008 | reverse complement strand
TCAATAAAGACGTTGCGTTCTTGGAAGAACTCATAAAATAGCATTCGACGGATGCTTCTTGAATGCCATCGTCTTTCAGAACAAGCGCCAACAGATAGGTGCGCCAACAAAAAAGAAACCCCAAACTAAATATGCCTTCTAACATCAAAACAAATTCTTTGCGTGCCTGGTTTTTGGCAGCACGCCCGAAAACCCTCACAGCAGCTTTGGTGCCTGTAGCGATTGCCAACGCACTGGCTTTTGTCGTAGCCAAAGAATCTCTTCATAGTTTTTCCACAACCATCATGGGGCTCACGTTGCTTTTCGCTGTCGTGATGCAAATCATGGCCAACTTCATCAACGACTATGTGGACTTCATCAACGGTACCGACGACGAAACACGCATCGGACCAGAGCGGGCCTGCGCCATGGGATGGATTTCGCCGCAAGCCATGCGGATAGGCATCGGTGTTTCTCTGACATTAGCAATGTTCATCGGCCTGTATGCCGTCTTCGCCTTTTTTGAAGTATTCGGACACATGCCTTGGTCCATGTTTGGCGTCGGCTTCCTCTGCATGGTCTTTGCTTTTCTCTATAGCACCTATTGCAGCTACCATGCCTTAGGCGACCTCCTCGTATTGGTGTTCTTCGGTTTCATCCCTGTTGCAGGCACTTACTATCTGCACTTTGCGACCTGCAATGAAGCCGGACTGTGGCCGATGGCTTTGGGATGCGGTGCTGCTATGTGCACGCTGCTTACGGTCAATAACATCCGCGACCGTCACCAGGACAAAGAACACGGGAAGACTACATTCGTTGTGGTGTGTGGGGAGAAACTGGGGTTCCTACTCTACTTGATATACGGCCTTATCGCTGCCGCATGCCAAGGTTATTTCCTCTCCTGCCACACGGCCATCGGCATAGCAACAGGAACGGCAGCCGCGACCTGCATATTCAACCTCCTCGCCTTTATGAAAATCAAAAGGATTGGCAACGGTAAAAAGCTCAACAAGATGCTGGCCGTCACCTCGCTCATCATTCTTTTCTACGGTGTTTCAACCATAGCGGCCCTACTCTTGTAGAACACACGATAGGTCCGACTACCATCTCATTCAGACAACCGACTTTTGTTTTTCATTAACCAACAAAACTCAAATACATCATGAAACGATTAGCCTCTCTAATTGCATGTTGCGCCGCCTGCCTCACATTGGCCGCCTCTGCCAACACCGTTTCTGCTCCTGCCATCGGGAACAATGTCCCCAATGAACTTCCGTCTGAAACAAAACACACGGCCAAATATATCAAGACGCGCCTACAACTTATTTACGCCTTGGCTTTCAATTCTGTTGAGACGGGAAGAACCTCGGTATCTTCTTATTTCTTCGCCGAAGAGTTTCGCTCGGCCTACAGTACGGCAAAACAATTGACACCCGAAGGCGAAACAGGATATTACGACTTCTCTCCCTGGCTCCGCACACGAGACTGCAAAAGTCCGCGTGCTGAAATCGAACGCGTACGCGACATTTCCGCCACCAGTGCCATCGCTGACATCAAGGTATTTCCTAATGGCGACAGCCAAGACGGAGTCAGTGTCACGGTGCGCCTGCGCTTTGAATATGGCGACTGGTTTATCGCCAACTTCAACAACGACCTCGAGGGCCTGCAAGAATATATCAACCGACAAAAATAAACGATTCAATCCATGCAGGCCGAACGGCGGCTTCCCGTCGCTCGGCCTGCGATTTTTCACCCCATGCAACTTTTTCAGGAAGAAAATCACCACCACGGCCGCATTGAAGTAATCTGCGGTTCCATGTTCTCTGGCAAAACCGAAGAACTCATCCGCCGCCTGCGCCGCGCAAAAATAGCCAAGCAGAAAGTAGAAATATACAAACCGGCCATTGACACGCGTTACAGCGACGAAGACGTGGTATCTCACGATGCCAATGCCATCCACTCCACCCCAGTAAGCACAGCGGCAGCTATCGTTGAACTGGCCAAAGACGCCGAAGTTGTCGGCATTGACGAGGCGCAGTTCTTCGATGACGAACTGGTGCGCGTATGCATCAATTTGGCTGACGCAGGCAAGCGCGTCATAATTGCAGGTCTCGACATGGATTTCCAGGGTGTCCCTTTCGGCCCCATGCCCGCACTCTGTGCCGTTGCCGAAGACGTGACGAAGGTCCACGCCATCTGCGTCCGCTGCGGCGGTCTTGCCCACGTGTCACACCGCATCGTCCCTAACGCACAGCGCGTTTTGCTCGGCGAACAAGACGAATACGAACCGCTCTGCCGCAGTTGCTATAACAAGTTGAAGGAGAATCAATAAGAGAAGCGCCACCGATTCTGATTGAGAAGTCATAAGTAAGACCATCGGCTTAAGTAGGTCATCAAAATATTACATGAATGCTGGGAAGATTATTCCTTATTTTCAAATGTAAAAATAATCCTGAACACCCACTTAATATTCTCCTTTACCACCCGACATTATTTACGACCACCTGCCTATGAAATATTTTCTCATTGCCGGCGAAGCCAGCGGCGACCTCCATGCGGCCCACCTTATGCAGGCGCTCCTGCAAGAAGACCCTGATGCGGATTTCCGCTTTTACGGGGGCGACGAAATGCAGCGCGTGGGGGGCAAATTATTGTGCCACTACAAGCATCTGGCCTACATGGGCTTCATCCCCGTTCTGCTTCATCTGCGAACCATCTTGCGCGGCATAAAACACTGCAAACAGCAGATTGCCGAATGGCAACCAGACGCGGTGATTCTGGTGGACTATCCGGGATTCAACCTCAAGATGGCCCGTTACGTGACGCAAGAACACATCTGCCCTGTCTTCTATTACATCTCGCCCAAAATTTGGGCCTGGAAGGAACACCGCATCAAGGCCATTCGCCGCGATGTGACGCACCTCTACTCTATCCTGCCCTTTGAAGTTCCCTATTTCGAACAACGCCACAACTATCCCATCACCTATGTGGGGAACCCAACGGTTGACGAAGTGACAGACTATCGTTTGAAACACCCAGACCACTGCCGCGACGAGCACCTCATCGCCTTGTTGCCCGGTTCGCGCCGACAAGAAATTGAAGACAACCTGAGCCGCATGCTTCAAGCGGTCATGCCACTGCGCGAAAAAGGTTTCCGCCTGGCCATCGCCATCGCGCCCTCCATGCCGCAGGAAGTATACAAGCACATCTTTGAACGTGCCCAACTGCGGGAAGAGGACGTAGAAATGATCAAAGGAGACACCTACGGACTGCTCTCACGCGCTTCTGCTGCCCTCGTAACGAGCGGAACAGCCACCCTTGAAACGGCGCTTTTCCGCGTACCGCAAGTGGTGTGCTACTATGTCGCCTGCGGTCGTTTCGTTTCCTTTCTCCGTCGCCATCTTCTCAAGGTGCCATACATTTCTTTGGTTAATTTAGTCTGCAACCGCGAGGTCGTACCAGAACTTGTGGCCGATGGCATGACGGTCAGCAACGTCAGCAACGCCCTTCTTCCCCTGCTTCCCGGCGGCAACAAGCGCCAGGAGATGCTCAACGGATACGAGGAAATGGCACAACAATTGGGGGCGCCAGGCGCACCAGAACGCGCCGCCAAAGACATCGTTGGCAGGTTACGGAAGTAAAACTGTCTACCATACAGACAGGAGCATCCAACAGCATACGCCACCAACAACATAAGCATCCAACAACATACGCCTACGAGCAAACGCAAGTCCACACGACAAGCAAACATAAACCACTACAACCAAGAACAGGGACGGTCTTCTGCTACACATTTTGCTGAAGACCATCCCTGTTGTCTTTTTACTATACACCCCTATATATAAGTAGGCATCGACTCCCCTCCATCACGAATCAGCGGATGCGCCGTAAGCCTCAGCCTATCCTTTTCGTCAAGGAAAAGTGAAGCGGAATCCAGCACGAAAAAAATCCGCACACAGATTCCGCTTAACACACGCTGAACACTGCCTTGACAGGCCTTGTTCAAATTATCTCACATTCCAATTACTTAGTAATGGTGAAAAAATAACTTGGCCAATTTTGAAGAGTAAGGAATTATATTCTTATGCCCTGCCTTTTTGCTGTTTTTGAAATTTGTCATCGGTCACATAGCCCCGCTATACTCCCTCTTCCAAATTCCAAAACCAACAAAAATACAGGTCAAAATTGGTCAACTTCTTCTTTCACCATTACTTAGTTTCAGCCTCTTCCGCCTCTTTTTTCACGGCAGTGGCCTTCTTGGCAGGCGCCTTCGCAGCTTTGGCAGGCGCTTTCTTGGCAACTGGTTTCTTGGCGGGAGCCTCTTTCTCCAACTTGGCAAGCATGTGCTGCAACTTCTCGATTTCCTTGTTCTTCACTTCCAGTTCCTGGTCTTGGTTCTTGATGGTCGTGAAGAGCGATTCAAGCTGTTCGTTGTCAACATCCTCTGGATAGAGGTTGTTCACGCGAGAGATGAAGTCGCCAAGGATATTCATGTAGTTGGTGAAAGCATCGTAGGGCGAAGAATAAATACCGCGGTAGCCGCCATAAGAGTTGGCCTTCGTGCTCATAAAGCGGAGGTTGTTTGAAGCCTGGAGATAGTCCCAGTCTTGCTTCAAGCGGCGGTCGCCAGCGATACGCACACGGTCGGCAATGCTATAAAGTTTTTCGAAAGCCTCACGCTGCATCACGTTGCCGAGCCACGGCGAGAGGTCGCGTTCTTCGTCCACCCAAGAGATAGGGTATTCCACGTTGAGGTCGCCCGACGACTTGATCTTCGAGCAGATTTCCGATGGCGTTGAGAACACGATGCCGCGCTGGCGGAGCTGTTCTGGCAAAGCCTTCATAAACTCGAGGATATTCGAAGACAACGGCTGGAAGATACCGAGAGCGCAGAGCTCCATGAAAAGGTTGATCACCTGGTCTTCCTCTGGCAACTGGGCAATCCAGTCGGCATAACGGTCGGCGAAGAGCGGATATTCGTTCCAAGAAGAATCGTTGAAACGATAGCTGATGTCCTCCGACAAACTGTAGTCGCGCAGGAGGAGCTTCAGTTTCGGGTTGCGGTTGCAGTTGTAAACGAAGTGCGGGCTCTTCCATCCCAACACCTGCTTAGCACCTTCTGCCAACATACCCTTAAAGCCCATGCTGGCCACGAGTTCTCCGATTTCGTCAGAGTAGATGAGGCAAGAGTTGCGGAAGATTTTCGGTTCCTGTCCGAATAGCGACTTCACCTTCTTGCAAAGGCGCGTCACTTCTTCCTTGAAGCATTCAGGGTTGGCCAGAGAAGAGAAACCGTGGGAATATGGTTCAGCGAGAAATTCCACGCAGCCCGTGTCATTGAGTCTCTGCAGGAGTTCAATCACCTGCGGAGCGTGGTTTTCAAGTTGCTCAATGGCGCAGCCAGAGAGCGAGATGGCGCATTTGAAGTAGCTACCATAGCGCTCTGCCATTTCGATGAGCGCGTTGAGTGCCTGCACATAAGAGTTGTCGGCAGTTTCAGTGATAGAGCGCGCGTTCTCGTAGTCGTCATAATAATAATGGTCTGTGCCGATGTCGAAGAAACGATAGCGCTTGAGATGGATGTTTTGGTGTATCTCGAAATATAAGCAAATGGTCTTCATAGGGATATCTTGTTTTTGCAGACACCCGCCGCAAGAGACTTCGGCGGAGTCAATTGAATGTGTTAACTACTCTTATTTGTGATTGTAATTTTGAAGCACCTGCTGGTAGACATCGTAAATGCGCTTGCCCACTTTCTCCCAGGTGATTTGGTCAACCTCCTTGATTCCTTCCTCCTGAAGATACTGATAGAGTCCTTCGTTGGTGCAGAGGGAATACATGGCATCAGCCATCGCATTGATATCCCAGTAGTCTGTCTTGATACATTTGTCGAGAATTTCCGCACATCCGCTCTGATAGCTGATGATGGACGGCACGCCACACTGCATGGCCTCAAGCGGCGAAATGCCAAACGGCTCGCTCACAGACGGCATCACATAAACGTCGCTGTCGCGGAACACCTCGTAGACCTGTTTTCCCTTCATAAATCCTGGGAAGAAGAAGCGGTCGGCAATACCCTTCTGCGCCGCCATCTCAATCATGGCGTTAAGCATATCTCCAGAACCGGCCATACAGAAGCGCACATTGCGCGTGCGTTGCAGCACGAGCGAGGCCGCCTCAACGAAATATTCCGGTCCCTTCTGCATCGTGATACGTCCGAGGAAAGTCACCACGCGTTCCTTACGCTCCGTGTGGGGTTTGCGCTGTGCGACCATCTGCTTCACCTCGTCGGAGAGCGGATAAACGGCGTTGTGCATAGCGATACACTTAGCTGGATCCTGGTGGTAGTGTTCAATCACCGTGCGTCGCGTCAGTTCAGACACACACATGATGCAATCGGCATGATCCATACCGTCTTTTTCAATACTGTAAACCGTTGGGTTGACATTACCTCTTGAGCGGTCGAAGTCAGTGGCATGCACGTGAATCACGAGCGGTTTTCCACTCACGTTTTTGGCGTGAATGCCAGCCGGATAAGTCAGCCAGTCGTGTGCGTGAATGATGTCATATTCCTGTTGACGAGCAATCACGCCAGCCACAATGGAATAGTTATTGATTTCGTCGTAGAGATTATCGGGGTAGCGTCCAGAAAACTCGATACATCCCAAATCGTCCGTCATACGGTATGAGAAATCGGCATAGATATGGTCGCGCAGGGCATAATATTGCTCCGGCGTCATTTTGTTGCCAAGGCGTTGCTTGACATAGTCATAGTCAACGTCACGCCAAACGATGGGTGTTTCGCTCAGTCCGATGATGTTCATGAAACTCTTGTCTTCGTCGCCCCAGGGCTTCGGAATACAAAAAGTGATTTGCATATCGGGTTGTTTGGCCAGTCCGGCAGTGATGCCATAGCTGGCTGTTCCGAGTCCGCCCAAGATATGAGGAGGGAACTCCCATCCGAACATTAATACTTTCATAAATTGGTATTAGCTGTTAATGCCACGGTAAGCAATGGTGAAAAACGAACTTCAACCATTACTAAAGAGACGTTATCCGCGCGATATTTTGCGGAAGCTTCCCCGCCATGGCTATGGTGATTAGTTGCTTGGCGAGAGCCGCACTGGTCGTGCCGCTCTCCGCCATTCCCAGAGAAAATCTCCGGCAACAACATTGTTTTAATCTTCCGCGATTTGATATTTCTCCATCAAACGGATGGCCCGAAGAATACCGCTCACGTTCATGGCAAATGAGATGGCTCCACGTCCGTGGAATGGCGGGTTGCCGTCGAAGAGTTCCGGAATGGTGCCGATGCAGTGATAGAAGAGTTCTTCCTCAAAACCGATGAGCTTGCGTTCGATGTAGTTCACGCCGCTCATCTTGTAAACGCGCAGATAAGCCTCCAGATAGAAACCAGTGAGCCAAGGCCATCCCGTTCCCTGATGGTAAGCCTGGTCGCGGTCGGCCTGTCGTCCCACATACATCGGAGTATATCCGCCGCTGTTTGGCGAAAGCGAGCGCATGCCCTTTGGCGTCATGAGTTCCTTCGTGCAGATGTCGAGCACGCCCTTGCGTTCCTTCATGCTGAGCGGAGAATAGTCAAGCGCGATGGCGAAAAGCTGGTTGGGACGTACGCTCCAGTCCATCATCTTGCCATCGACATAATCGAGCAGATAGCCGTGTTCGTTGAGGAACACCTCCTTGAAGGCCGCCGTCATCTTTTCAGCCTCGTCGGCATAATCCTGTGCGAGAATCATGCTCGTCTCGTCGCCCTTCTCTTTGAGCACCTGCTCGTAGAATTTCATGGCGTTATACCAGAGCGCGTTAAACTCAACGATATATCCTGAGCGCGGAATGATGGGGCGTCCGTTGGCCATAGAGTTCATCCACGTCACGGCGCGGTCGCGTCCGTTGGAATAGAGCAATCCGTTTTCGTGAACGAAGAGGTTTGAGTGGTGTCCGCTGCGGATATATTCCATGATATCCTTGAGCAGTTCTCCATATTTCTCCTGAAAATCTTGTGCAGACACGTTCTTGCGGTACTGCTGCAAGCACCACGTTGCCCAAAGCAGCGAATCTGGTTGCTCGATTTCGTAAATAGGCACCGTGACAGGCTCTTTGTTGATAAACTGGCGAATGGCTTCAGCGGCAGCGTCCATATACTTTTCATACTGCTCTCTCTCACCGATGGAAAGCGTCAAGCCCGGCATAGAGATAAACGTGTCGCGTGCGCGGCACTTAAACCAAGGATACCCAGCGAGGATGTAGTGTTTTCCGTCTCTGCGGACATTAAACTGGTGTGCGGCGTTAACAAGGCAATGATAGAAGCTGTCGCGTTCGTCGAGCGCTTCGCGTTCTTCTTCCATATAGTGTCCCAAGCGGTTCGGTGCCAACTCGTTCAACGCAGCCGAGAACACAACAGACTGTCCTTTCTTGATTGGCATCTCGAAATAGCCTGGCACGAGGAGGTCTTCTGTAGCGTCGTAGCCACGTTCGCGTTCCTTCGGGTAGTCGAGTCCGCGATACCAATCGGGGCAATAGTGGAATTCCGATTTGACGTTAGTCTGCATGAAGAGGTCGGGATAGCCCTGATAGAGGCACATCTTGATACCGTTCTTCACCTCTGTGTATCCGCTGTTGGCAACAGAGTTTTCGTGTGTCCACTGGCGCACACTTCTGAAGGCCAAGAACGGTTTCAGGCGCAGCGTGGTAGCCGAATGAGCATCAAGCAGCGTGTAGCGGATATAAAACTGATAATCGTCGGTGCAGAATGCCATTTCCTTTTTGAGCAGCACGCCACCGATACGATAAATCCAGGTCGGCACCTTGTCCCATTGAAAGCTCACGATATACTTGTGTCCCTTCGGACTGTAGTTTTCCCCTTGGTATTTATGAAGGCCGAGGTTGAACTCCGCGCCGTGCTGAATGACAGTTTCGTCGAGCGAGGAGAGCAACACATGGTTTTCGTCGTCCAGTTCGGGAACCGGAACGACCATGAGGCCGTGGTACTTACGGATATTGCAGCCAACCAATGTTGTGTTACAGTAAGCGCCAGAGCGGTTTGTGATCAGAAATTCCTTATAGAGGGAGTCCTGAAGGTTCGTCATCTGCGCTTTGTCAAATTTTAAGTAGCACATAGGTCAGAAGATTATAAGGTTTTATACGAATAACTTTGTGATTTTTAATTAAAGACTATCACTATTTGTCAAGTGAAGATTTTAACCCAACAGAATCTGATGGATTCTATTGAGGTCTTTTTACCTCTCAAAGGTAGTAAATTGTTAGGGGTAAGCCAAATTTTACAGGCAAAATATTTTATATTTGCTTTTTTTTTACAAGCGCAGGACTGAAAGTTTGTCGTTTTCATGCCGCCAAGCCTGTTTTTCGGAGTGATATCGTCAAGACTTCATCCCCAAAATCCGTGTTTTCCCTCAAAAGCGAACATGACAAACGCAGCGAAAAAGTCCCCCAAAAATGCCTTTCCAATTCCCCCCAAAAGCAAGCAAAAATCCCGCCCCGAATCTGTTGTTGATTCGGAGCGGGAAACAAAATAAATCTTTTTCTATTTCTAACTTACCAAATATCCTCTGGCTCTACCCCATTGTAAACGGGGGTTGAAGCATATTCGAAGTAGTCGAGCTCCAGCTCGGCATCGAGTTTCTTCAAGGCCGACTTGAAGCGCAGGTAATAGGTCTTTCCTGCCTTCATATATTCGGTGCAGACAATCTTGCGGATGGCACACCATGAGCCGCCAAATTCGCGCAAAGGCTGGTCGGCACGTCCCGTACTGTAGGTGAAGAACATCGGGGCCTTCATATAGCCTTGGTTACGCAGGTTCTTGTCGTTTTCGCGGTTAACCGTCTGGTCGTCGCCGTCCTTCACCCAAGGGATGTTGGGGGTGTTGGAACCAGGAATCTGACGCATATCGTAGGGAAGACCCACGGGCGCGAGACGGTCGGGGTCGTCGCCGAAATAAATCTGCGCCATACCTCTAATCGGACCGTGGCTGAGTCCCAGGCGGATTTCGTAAGTACCGTCTTTCGGAACGGGCGGAAGCTTATAGATGAAGTCGTAGAGACCGAACACGCGGAACTCGTCGCCCCACATGGCCAGCCATCCAGAACCCTGCGCGTGGGTGTGTCCCATCTTCGTACTGCTGCTCTGGCGAATCATGCGCGAGAGATAGCCTGGGTCGAAAGCAATTTTGTAGTTTCCGCGATAGTTGTTTGTGGCCAGTTCAGGAAGCGTGGCGGCGATGTCCATGCGGATGCGGCGCTTGTAGAGCTCATCGCGCGTGCCTTCGTCGTTGACCAGAAGTTTGTTGATGGTGTGGTAATAGCCGTTGAGGGCGTTGTTGTCGTTGTCGCCATTGTCGGCATTGACGATGATGCCCGCATAGCCCGGCACCACGCCCGTTTCGTGATAGTCGTCCGACGGACCGTCGGCATAGAGCGAGATGCGGTTGAGATAGATTTTGTGGTCAACGTCATGCTCAAATCCAGCGTCGCCCACCTGCGTGATTTTCAGCAGACTGGGGAATGCGCCCATGGTGGTGTAGAACTCCCACACGTTGGTCGGCATATTGACGGTTTGCGGTGCGCTCCACTGACCATACTTGTAGTTATACTCGTTGCAGTGATAAACGAGTTTGTTGAAAGGCATACGTCCGTAAACGAGGTGGTAGGCCACGAAACGGTTGATGGGGTTGTACGGATGCTTCAGATCGTCAAGGTGGTTCGAACCATAAGCGCTGGCCACATAATCCTTCAGTTTGGCCACGAAAGCGGCGCCGTTGGTCAGGTTGCCCTCAGCGTCTTTTTCAACCCTGAGGCCTAATGTCTGCTCGTAGATGCTGTCGGGCTCCACAAAGGCGGTATATCCAATGTAGCGGTGTTGTGCATAGACGTAGTCAAACTCGCCCATGTGCGTTTTCTCTTGTCGGCTGGAGTTCTCATACGATTTGTCGAGATACTCGTGCAGCGAGTCGCACAAGGCTGTATGGGTGAGCAAGTAGCTGAACACCTTGAGGTTGTCGGCCACGCCGATTTGCTTGTCGAGCGTGTTGAGCGACGGACTGATCACGCCGTCAACCACATGAATAAAACCGTTTGACACCTCGATGTCGCCCTTGATGATTCTCGACGTTCCGTTGATGATGAAAGTCGATGTGGAATCGAGCGAGCAAGAGAGCATACGGTCGGAGAGACAGGAGATGGGCAGCGCACCGCTGCTGGGGAGGTCCGCGCTTTCGTAGGCGTTGTTTGAGCCATTGTCAATGATGCAACTCTTGGCGAGCGTATTGGCGAGGTCGTCGCTCATCTCGTCGATAGAGGTGATGCCGTTTTCCGCCATATATTTCTCCACCGCCTCGTTTGTTGGCAGGAAGATGGTGTAGTTTCCTCTGGCAGAGAGCATATTGTGGAGCGGAGACGCGCCCTCAACATTACCCAGTCTGACGCGGCGGAAAAGCGCATTCATCAAGGAAAACTGACTGTTTTCGTCGATATAATCGGCTGCTGTCTGCATCTTCTTGATGGCGAAGTTCGACTCGTCAATCTCTTCCTTGCAGGAGGAGAGAAAAACGGGAGCGCCCAAAAGAAGCAAGGCGCCGAGAGCACACAGTTGCCCCGAATGTTTGAAGAAATTCCTCATAGATGTTTCGTTTGTTTTTGAATGATTAGGCTGTTAAGTAGGTATTCAAAATCACCTTATAATGTCAAAGCATGGAAAACCCATTTTGATTTTACGCACCCATTTTGTTGCAGATGGCCCGCGCTCATCATTTTTCCTGCTTCTTCAGCAAGTCGCGGATTTCCGTGAGCAGTTGCACTTCCTCGCTGGGCTTCGCAGGTTCTGCGGGAGCTGGCACCTCTTGTTTCTTGCGATGGAGCTTAGAGATGAGGCGGATGAAGACGAAGATGGAGAAGGCGATGATGATGAAATCAAACGTGGCCTGCAGGAAGTTGCCATAGTTGAGCAACACGGCGGCCTGTTCCTGTCCATCCACCACCTGCGCTTCCTTGAGCGTGATGGAGAGGTCGGTGAAGTTCACGCCGCCACAGATGACGCCAATCAGAGGCATGATGAGGTCGGACACGATGGACGACACGATTTTTCCGAAGGCCGTACCGATAACAACGCCAACGGCCATATCAACAACGTTGCCACGCATGGCAAACGCTTTGAAGTCTTGCAAGAATGTACTTTTTGGCATAAAGGGATAGAATTACTGCAAGCGGAAGGTGACTGGAAGGGTGTACTTGACACAGACAACGCTTCCTTTATGTCGCGCTGGCGTGAAGGTCCTGAGCTTTCTCACGGCTTTGATGGCTGCTGCGTCGCATTCGCGCGACAGGCTCTTCAGCACCTTCACCTCTCCGATTTTCCCCTGGCGCGTGACGACAAACTGTAAGAGGACTCTTCCCTGCAAATCCGATTCTATCGCAATTGTCGGATATTCCAGATTGGCTGCGAGGTCTACCATGAGTTGCCGAGCTCCACCGGGATAGGCCGCAGGCACTTCCATCATGGCGTTATCCATCAGTTGGGCGAGAATGCTGGTGCCGCTCTCTGTCGTTTCTGCGGCCACCGAGTCGTTCACCACTTCATAGTTCTGAGCCGAAGCCGTTGTTGCCATTGCCAACAAGGCGAAAGCGGCCACGAATATTCTTTTCATGATTGCATATTTTATGGGTTGATTAATATTTCTCTCCAACGAACAACAGCGGAAATCCATTTGCGTTGTCCTGACGGCATCAAGCGCAAGAGCCACCGCCACGAGCTAGGCAAACCCGTCTGCTGGAAATCCTTCTAAGCATCCTTCATCTTCGCGCCCTAAGACTTGTCAGCGAATCAGGGAGGAGAGACGACCGAATCTGGGTCGAGAGACGACCGAATCTGGGACGAGAGACGAACGAATCTGGGACGAGAAACGGATGTGCAACGTGCCGCGTTCGACAAAAAAGTATAGCCTTCGTTTGTTTGCATAGCTATGAACAGCCAAAAGGCTCACAATTTCACCATCATTTAACACTTAACACACTCGCTTTTCTAACCTCATTTCTCAATTCAGTAATTAATTCAAGCCTCAAATTTAACACAAAAATCTGAGCGAGACAAACATATCATTTATTTATTTCGCGTCTCTTTTTTCATCTGCTGTCAACGAGCCTAAAAAACAGCTACCCTTGAAAGGTAGGGTGTTCAAAATACAGAAAAGTTTCTGCGCGTTTTTGAGCCAAATAACATGGCGAATGTGGCATCGCTGCAAGGGGCACCGCGCGGACT
>ULXH01014735.1_pt1 | contig 13267 bp, 7 predicted proteins | sample 1961101 | NCBI WGS metagenome assembly ULXH01 (sample SAMEA4835833, study PRJEB28245) | human gut metagenome | biome: gut microbiome; material: fecal sample | place: Denmark | collected 2008 | reverse complement strand
AATTAGTTGGCTAATTTTATACTATTTACTGAATATCCCTCGGTATATTTTCGGTGAAAATATACCGAAGTATTGGTTAATTCCATTCTGCTGGATATTATTTTTCAATATTTGTTAATAGCCTCTTTAGCCTTAGTAACAACTATAGCAGCCGGAATTTCTTTTAGGCTGAATTCATCGAATGTCTTTAATATTTTATCAATCTTATTAATCGCTGATTTATTTCCTTTCTTTTCAAACTCTTCCTTTAATATACGGATTTTTTCGTAAGATTGAATACCTTCAATCAAACGTTCGAAACGAATAGATGAACGTCCTTCGGGATAAATCATATAAGTGTCTCCAGCAGCCCATGTTCTGAAGCGGCTATCTTGCAAAGGATTTTTAACCCAACTATTTAAAGCCCAACGTAGATAACCGTCTAAATTCTCTTTGGCGGCAAACCAACCTAACCATTCCGCTTCGGCCGGTGCGCTGAAAGTAAAAGTATTGGGACGAGGTTCGGTACAACATGTGTAATATGTAGTAACCTGTCCGGCTTCTCTGCGTGATTTGATCACTTCTGCAGGAAACTTCTCGCCAATGGCTATACAATAGTCATGTAATTCTTTCACTAATTCATCATGATATGTTCCCGCTAAAGAAACTTTAAAGTCTTTATCGGCCTTACGAATTACTTTTAATGTAGCCAGCATATCTTTCATCGGGCGTTCGTCCATAGAGATATGCGTAATGTCGAACCATCCTTTTTCTTTAAGATGTTTGGCGAAAGAGGTCAGCATATTTCCCCAGAATTCATCATAAGCAGGTTCGCCCGGTTTAGCTTTCAGATATTTGAAAGAATTGCTTGCCTGATCAAAATATTGGAATGACAGTTTCCAAGGTACCATTGAATAACAGCTAATTTGTTTTTTAACTCCCAATGACATCATATATTCTACCCATTTGTCGAATACGGTATAATCGAAATACCAAGTTCCGTCGGCTTTCTTCAACCAAGTCACCATACTTTCAAACGGATCATAAGTCTGTCCGTTCCATGGTTTGTGCATGATAGAGGCAGTGATTACTTTTCCGCCTGCGTCTACATAGTTCTGCATATCGGGACGCATACGGTCAAAATGCTCTTTACTGAATGGTTCTACATTATAGTAACGTGCTTCAGCATATGGGTTTTGCCATAAATCAAGATGGAACGCCCACTCTGTAGAAGCCGGTAAAGTGCGATTTTTTACATTTATCGCTATTTTTAGTTCCGATAAAACTTTATCACCATCTTTTACCGTAACGATACCTGTATATTTCCCGGCTTTTACCTGTTGGGGCACACGTACACTTATCCAACCACATTGTGTAGCATTAGCAGGTACTGTAAGAGTAGAAGCTAAATGATCAATCGGGTCTGCTACAAGTGTAGAGTCATAATCCGAACTTTTACGATGGCCACATCCGCCTTTTCCGTCTTTATTCAATTCGTCGGTCATAACATAGCGCACAAAACCTGTAAGAATATTATCTTTTGCGATTGTTTCTTTGCCTGAGGTTAAGTCACTTACTATAAAAGATAGGTTGTTGAGTGCTTCGGGAGTCCATACAACAAGCTGTGCCGAAACTCTTTCACCTTTCCACGCAGTGAGGTTAATGTCTTTTTTAAGTCGGCTAATCAGAGCAGGTTCTTCTTTTTTGTATCTGATATCCGTGCTTCCCCAACTAACTTGCGGAGCATTTATCTTAACCCATAAAGACGTGTTTGTTGCAATCGGATTATTCGCTTCTTCGTAGGTTGTTGAAGTCTGAGCATTCAGGCAGTTCATTGATAATAAAAAAGCGCCTAGAATAAATAGTTTTTTCATAAGTTATAATTATTTATATTGTACACAAAGTAAAACACCTTACCTCCTATTGTTCAAAAAATAAATTGGCGAGTTTCTTTCGCCCTCTTTCCTTAGCACACCAATTTCCGTAAAGTGCTTCAGCCATTTAAGCGCAACATTCTGGCGTAGGCCAAATTGAGTTTCCATAACACGGCGGTTGATATAACTATTAGTAGAAAGATATTCCTTTATCTTCTCTAACATCTCATCTTCAGTAAATACCTTTGATTTTGTAGAGAACTGCGCACGCTCAAAGTGGGCTTTTGTTTTCACTTCTTGCAACAGCGAAGAATCGGGACGGAACTTAATGTTTCGTACGCTGATATAATCGCCACGAGCTTTGTCAACCGATTTACCATCGGGCATATCCAAGTCTACCGACAACGAAAAATAGCCGATATTAGGAATATAGAAACGGTTGCCTTGCGACAATTCACTAAGCATTTGTTCTCTCAATGCCAACAGCGCAGCCTCTACATCGCCTTTTGTTAGCGAGCAGGAAGATTCGATACTGTTTTCCAGTTGACTGGCCGACATAGGTGCGCCCTCATAAATACGAGCAAAATGTCGATCTTTGCCAGTGCTTTGTGAGTTTTTTATAGATTGGATTTCGTATTTAATACTCATAAGGTTTTATGGTTTAATATACAAACTTAAAAAATATCACGCTAAAAAGCAAGGAACTCACTTAAAATACTTTTATAGCTGTAAATCAATGTAATACACGACTTCAATCTACATGATTTATATTCGTATTATATAGAGTTGCCCTCTTTCTTTAATGAAGTCGTCTCACTTCGAACGATGTGAATGCTTACTTCGACCGAAGTAAGCACGTTGACCGACTCGAAGTGAGCATTTACTTCGGTCGAAGTAAGACAACTTTGTTAAGGATTTTCATGATATGTCCTTATAAACACCAATAATTGGTAAGGATGTGATTTGGGGTGACGCAATGATAAAAACAAAAATAGCGACTGTAACTATAAACTTAATAGTTGCAGCCGCTATTGTTTTATTGAACCTTATTATTAATTCCTTTCGTAAAATGAATACTAGTCTATTGTAAATTAATGTGTTTAAACTCTATTACTCACCTTTCACAAACTGAATATTAATCTGTTTCCGCGATTGGACATCTTGTTTCTGAGTTACATAACCAACATTTGAGAATATCAGACACTCGTCTTCGTGCGCCATGATGGTATAACGACCGTCTTTATCAGTATAGACTTCATTCTGTGAGAAAGACGACTGTACTCGTACTCCGTGTACCGGAGTAGCCTGCACATCGCGCACAGTACCTTTTATTTCAATCAACTTACCATTTACTTGAAGTATTTCTTGCGCTATAGATTCTGATTTATTAGCAATGTGAGATGCCGACTCTCCTACTTCTATACGAATTTTACTAGCTATATTTTCAGAAGAATTTCCAATCTGCAATTCAAATGTTCCTGGTTCCAAATATCTCTTTCCTTGATTATCGGTAAGGAACAATTCTTTTACAGGAATTGAAAGAGTAACTTTCTTCGATTCGCTCGGACGTAAGCCAACTTTTGTAAAAGCCTTCAATTGCTTAACGGGAGTCATTACAGAACTAACCATATCGCGCACGTAAACTTGTACTACTTCTTTTCCTTCCATCTTACCTGAATTTTTCAGCTGTACAAAAACTTGGATGGTATCATACGGATTGTATTGCTGCTTATTAACAGATACTTTTCCGAAATCGAAAGTAGTATAACTCAATCCGTGACCAAACGCCCATAATGGGTCGGGACTAGAGAATACATAGTCACGACCTGGTTTTTCATAAGATCCAGGTTCTTTATAATAACCCTTATCGGTAGACAAATGGTTATAATAAACAGGAAGATGACCTGTGCTCTGCGGGAAAGAGAAAGAAGTCTTACCCGATGGATTAACCTTACCAAACAAGATATCGGCTATAGAAGTACCGGCTTGTTCGCCTGCATACCACTGAGCCAATACTGCCGGAATATTCTTCTTAACGTAAGGTATGGCAAAAGGCTTACCAGCTACCAGAACCACTACTACCGGTTTGCCCGTAGCCTGCACCGCCTGAATCAATTCATTCTGCGCACCGGTAAGAGAGATATCACTTAAATCTATACCTTCACCACTTGTAGAAGGCTCTGAGCTATGACGCACGAAAGCCGTACTAGAGCTACCTACAAATACAATGGCTACATCGCTCTGCTGAGCTGCCTGCACAGCCTCATCTATACCCGATGTATCCAACGAAGCGATAGAACAACCCTTGGCATAGTTCACTTTTACCTTCTTGCCTACCAACTTTTGGATTCCTTCCAAAGGAGTTACACCGTCAGTCTTTTTCTTACTCCAAGTATAGTCACCAAACTGTACGCAGTCGGCATTAGGACCTATCACCGCTATAGAGCGCAGTTTCTTCGCATCCAAAGGCAACAGGTTGTTGTCATTCTTAAGCAATACGGTAGACTCGTCGGCAATGCGTTTAGACAAAGCCACGCTTTCGTCCGTGTGGATAGGAATGCGATAATTGGCTTTCTCCTGATAAGGGTCTTCGAACAAGCCCAACTCGAATTTCGCACGCAATACTCTTCTTACCGCCTGGTCGATATACTTCACATCGAACTCACCTGAAAGGACCTTTTCTTCCAAAGCCAAGAAACAAATACTTGAAGCTTCCACGTCCAAACCTGCTTTTAGTACCTGCGAAGCAGCTTCGTACGAGTCGGCAGCTGTCTTATGGAAACGTATCAGCATACCAATCACGCCCCAGTCTGAATATACATATCCACGGAAGCCAAAGGTATTGCGGAGGATTTCCGTAAGCATGAAATAAGAAGCCGAGTTCGGTTCTCTGTTCCATGCATTATAACTCGACATCACAGCCATGATGCCAGTTTCCTTACATACGGTTTCGAAAGGCTTCAGGTAAATATCAAACAAATCGCGCACGCCACACTCTACAGACGCCAGATTAAGACCACCCAACGGATTTCCGTGTGGGCCGTAATGTTTCAACATCGGGGAGATGCCGTGTTCCATATATCCTTTTACCTCGGATACGGCCATACGTGAACACAAGAACGGGTCTTCACCGAAAGACTCTTCCACGCGTCCCCAACGCAAATCGCGCACCACGTCGATACAAGGAGCAAGTACTTGCTTTACACCCATCGTATTAAGCTCGCCAGAAATCTGGCGTGTCTTTTCATAAGCCAAGTCCACGTTGAACGTACTACCCATGGCTATATTCTGCGGATATATTGTCGCTCCGTCTTGCACTACACCATGCAACGACTCGGCAACCGAGAAGCCCGGAATACCCAATCTGGTCTTTTCTACCAAATAAGTCTGTATTTCACGGAAAGCCTTACGAGTGCTTACTGCAGTAAGAGGAAAACCTTCGAAGAAGCCAAAACCGCCCGCTGCACACATCTGCGCTAAACGGTCGGGATTCAATTGTTGCCCTTCAAAAACATCCCAAGAATGCAAGTGTCTAATCTGAGCTATTTTCTCCTTCAGAGTCATTCGCTGCAACAAATCGTTTACACGCATTTCCGTCGGTACCAACGGATTCTTATAAGGAGCTTGTTGTGCCTGGACAGACGACACGCAACAAGCGAAACCTATTACCCAAGTAAATAAATTCTTCATATACTAATCTTTTAAGTTTATATTAACGTTAGTCCGAAATGAACATTAACACTTTCACCTTGATTATTAAGAATATAGCGATAAAAGTATTAAATCTATAGTGTTTAATTACAACATTTAAACGACCACTATGTTCATAAAATCTATAATTCCATAGATCAATGAATTTTATAAAGGATTTTCATTACAACAGAAAAATATGATTGAAGATGATAAGAAGAGTAAGCATCGTAACAATCCCAATCGCATGAGCGATGCTGTGATTATAGCTATTCTATTATTGTTTCATTCCGGTATTTTCGCTACTTCAAGCATTATTACTAATGAAGCAACATTTCAGACGAAATAGGCTTAAATTCTTTTGCATCAGCATCACGTATATACACATTTGTATCGTTCCACCAAGTGGGCCATCCTCCGATAATATGCCCCAAGAATATCACCTTGATTTTATGCAATCCTTTGGTCAAAGCAATCGACTTATCATGACGAGAAAAGCGTTTTACCTCTCCCTCGTTACTAATTAACAACTCATCATCCAACCAAAGTTCTTCATTATCGGTAGAAAAATAATAAACTCCATCGGCAGGAATAATTACATAGCCTGTTGCTACAGCAGAGTGTGGTTGAATCTTTGTAAGATACTCTTTACCACCGTTTAAACCTCGTAACTCGCTAAGGTCTTTAATTTTCATATCCGTCCATTGATTAACGCCAACTAACTCGGAAGATTTCAGATAATAACCATCTATCTTTTTCACCTGTAACCCCTGATTCACAGGCTTAACATTCAAATCCGGAGCATAGGTTTGCTTTTCAACCTGAATAATACGCGTAGGACTCATCTTACCAGAAGGTAAAACTGAACGAATCTTGACAATCGTATTCTCCGTTATTTGTAACGGAGCGCTATACTGTTGAGAAGTAGCTACCGGTTCGGTATTGTCTAACGTATAAACCATCTTAATGGGACGACTGCTAGTAAACTCCAAACGAGCCGTATCAACAAAAGCCACAAAATTACAAGAGCCATTAGGTTGTTCAGGCTGCGGTATGTGATAATGAATATGATGTGCATCCAAACGAACATACGCATTATTAACCCTTCTCTCAAAATCTAGATAATTCTTTCTGTCAAACGGAGTCCATGCGATTTCCGCCAAAGCCAACATACGAGGATACATACGATATTCTAAGATATCTGGCGTATACATATATTCTGACCAGTTATTACACTGCACACCTTTTACATAATGTTCCTTACCTAATGTGATCAACGTGTCAGGCACAGGATTGTAACTATAAGTACGCTCCAACGGAGTATATCCACCAATTGAAACTGGCTCTATTTTAGAATCACCCTGAAACTGATCCAAATACATGCCATTGCCATGAGAAGCCATAATCACATCATGATTTTGCATAGCCGCTTCAATGCCACCCATCTCACCTCGCCACGACATTACCGTTGCTTCAGGACTCAAACCTCCTTCTAGTATTTCATCCCAACCTATCAGACGCTTGCCATATTTCTTCAATACTTTCTCCATCCGACGCACAACATAACTTTGCAAATACTGCTCTGCAGTATGCTTCTTATCGTCCACAAGCCCCATACTAGCAATGCGTTTCTGACAATTCGGACATTTTTCCCAACTTGTCTTGGGGCATTCATCACCACCGATATGAAAATAAGTACTGGGGAATAAAGATACCATCTCTTCAATCACATTCTCCAAGAACGTAAACATTGTTTCTTTTCCAGGACACATTACCACATCTTCCACTCCCCAGACAATTCTCGGTTTTACGTGTGAATCTCGGCAAGACAATTCAGGATAGGCAGCAATGGCAGCTAGTTCATGTCCAGGCATCTCAAGTTCAGGAACGACAGTAATAAATCGTTCAGCCGCATAATCTACTATTTCCTTTATTTGCTCTTGCGTATAATAACCTCCATGCTTAAACCCCTCACCTTCTACACGTTCAGCACCAATCTCTGTTAATTTAGGATATCGTTTAATTTCAATACGCCAGCCTTGATCGTCAGTAAGATGCCAATGCATAGTGTTTACTTTGAACAAAGACAATACGTCAATCTGCTTCTTAACAGTTTCTACCGGGACAAAATGCCGGCATGGGTCCAACATAAATCCACGGTATGAAAAGCGAGGAGCATCAGTAATTTTCACACAAGGCATCACCCAATCCACACCTTTCTGCAACTCTGTAAACTCCACTTCAGCCGGGAGCAGTTGCATCATAGTTTGCAAGCCATAGAACAACCCATTTGGCGTACATGCCTTCACCTCTACCAGATGTTCAGTGACTGTCAGTGAATATCCCTCTGGATTATTGGAAGCTTTTGAGTCTAAGATAATCGAAATAAGATTATCATTATGACTAGTATCCACAAATGGTAATGAAAATCCCGTTGACTGCCTTAATTTACGAGCAAAAAACTCCGCAACATTCTTTCCCTCGTCAGAAGAGACGTAAAGACATGTATTACCATTCAGCATAAACCGTCCCAGCCCTACTTGCAAGTTTACCGGAGTAGGAATAATATTAATCCCTTGATTATAACTTCTGTCAACTGAGGTCGTAGAACTACATGATATACATGCAGCCAGACACACTAAAAACAGTTGATTTATCCATTTCATATTTTTTACTGCTTTATCTGTTTATAAGGTTGGTTAACCCAAGATTCTTCCAACGAATAGAAGTCGATAGCCGGAAGTTTTTCTTCTCCCCAATGCTTCAATACATTATCAATATAATGTTTCCATCGCATGGCATAGAACTCTTTTAGCAAGCCCGACCATTCTCTGTGAGAATAATCTCGCAAACCACCTTCGTCGGCAGCGACACGATTACCCCATGTAGTAACCTGTACCTTGGCATTCCATACGTAATGTGCTTTCTCTGCTTCGGTAGTACCTAAATTGGCGGCTTGGTTCAACCAAGTATCTAATCTGAACTCGGGACGAGTGGAAAGGAGCTTATCTTGCTGAAGCAACAGATTCATGAAATGTGCGCTGCATGTTTCGAATAGACTCTTATCGCCTTGCTCCAGCGCAAGCATCATCATTTTATATGTGATTCGTCCTTTTTCGGCATTGGATTGACGCACGATGTCTACACGGTCGTAATCGTAATTGTTATTACCCTTGAATTCATCGGCTACGGAAGCGAACAAATCTGCCGCTTTAATAACATCTTTAGGATCATAATAGTCTTTCATTTCAGACCAACTGGAAACCTGATAAACATGATCAGACGGACGGGCGCAGAACACAGACTCATGAGCACCCTGCTGAGTAGATTCTACCGGGCAAGCATAGATAGAGTTGCTCAATATGAGCCATGCGTCATAAATAGTCTGGTTATAACGTCCGTAGCGAGAAGTGACATAGTCTTTCAGCCATTCGTCTTTTGAGAATTTCTGCTGATGCCAAGGTAACTCGCACAAAAGTTCATACATCACCGGATTGTTCTCTATTCCTTCCATGGTGATACCTACACCCTTCAGCGAAGCACTGAAAGAGGTAGAACGTGCCTTGAAATATTCATCGATAACGTGCTGCATCTTACCATGAAGTCCTACGTTTCCTCCGTAATTCAATAACATACAGTACAGCCAGTCGTGTCCGTTGAATCCTTGCGACCTATACCAAGTAGAGGCAGGATCGCCCCACTGCGGACGGCTCTCGGAAAATAAATCCAATACTACCAAATCGCCTTTCTTAAGGTTCTTAATCATGGCCTCACGAGGATTGGCTCCCCATGCCTGCACTACCCAAGCCGCCTTAGGGTTACATTGCTTCATGGCATCCATAATGGCATGTCCCGCCTTATCCAGATCGACATTCTTCACATTGCCTCCTTCGTGAAATGGGTCCATGCTATAATAATCCGCCTTACCGAAAAGACGAGTCATTTCATCGTAATAAAGTTTCGCTATTTCTGAGAAACGGGCATCTGTAGGCTGCAAGAAAGCCGGACGCTGATAGCCGCACCATTTGCCTGGGTCGGCAACGTTTAAGCCGAGTTTTTCTTTGGCATTATGAGGTACCATGCCCGAGTATCCGGCAAATACTGGTTTTATATCCAACTCGTTCATACGCTTTACTATCTTTTTCTGCAAAGCTTCGCGCTGCTTGTACCAACTGTCGGGGTTAGGACCTCCCCATCCTTCGAGGTTGTTCATAAGCCACCATGCAAAGAAGCCGGGACCACAAATAAACTCATCTATTTCGGCACGAGTATAGCCCAGTTTTTTCAGCACATTAAACCACACGCACTCGGTGCCGGTAATAGCCAAAGGCAAATTGATGCCATGCAAAGCCATCCAGTCGATTTCTTTTTCCCAACGCTCCCAATCCCAGAAAGCCATAGAATATGAATGGGTACAGTAGTTCAGATCATAGCGAAGCGTACAGTCTGTTTCATGTCTCTCCTTTTTCACAGCCGGCAACTTGGCTGGCAGACTGATTTCCATATTGTTCCATGAAAGATTGGTATGCAGATAATACTTAAGATACCAACGCACGCCTGCCGAGATATTGACATACGTGTTTCCTCTAACCACAATCTTATCTCCTTTGGTATCCAGTTCAAAGAAGTCGAGATCTGATTTTACTTTTTCGATAATAAAATGTTTTGAAGCTCCTTTCTCCAGACGATCTAACAAGGCAGAAACCGGATTTGCGGCATGCAACACAACAGGAAGCAGCATCAGCCATAAAAATATTCGAAGACCTTTCATAAAACGTATTATTTAAATTCTGTTTTTGGAATATAGTTGTTTTCTCTAAAGAATTCCACACCCTTCTTAAAACGATCAAAATTCTTATTATGCTCCATAGTCCAACCAACTTCGGCATAAGCTGCCAAACGAGGATAAACTTGTCGGTATAGGTCGGAAACGGTAATCACCCATTCACTCCACAACTGACAGCCCAAGCCAAGAACTTGAGACTTATATTTAGCGTCAACTCCTTGAGGGAAAGGACTAAACTCATAAGCCTTTGACAAAGGTATTAAATCATAAGTATAATCCAAATAAGTATAAGAGTGAGTAGAGTTGACTATCTTATATCCATTCATCAACGCATCGGTCATTAAAGAGCTATCTCCTTTCCAGAAATGCACAATTGCATCTTTAGACAATGTACCTGATTGAGAGTTGCCTTCGTCCGACCATTCATGAATGTTCTTACCCATGATATCATTCCATCCCATCATGTAACGCTGATGATTTTGAAAAAAATAAGATATCTGATTAGTGAAATACAACTGTAAATCATTGTAGTTTTTCAACATCTTCTTTTTCATGAAACTATTAATCTGTTTACTGGCTTTCCATTCCTCAAAATGAATTTCATCTCCTCCAATATGAATAACTTTACTTGGGAAAAGGGCAAATACCTCTTCAAGTACATTATGAATAAATTCAATGGTCTTATCATCGGCTACATTGAAAACAGAAGAACTAACACCAAATTTACAAGGCACCTTAATAGGATGATCTAACACCCCTACCTCCGGATAAGCCGCAACTACTGCTGTAGCATGTCCAGGCATTTCTATCTCTGGCACAACCATAATATGACGTTGAGCTGCATAAGCAATGATTTCCCTAACGTCTTCCTGTGTATAGTATCCTCCGTGAGGTTTACCGTCAAAACGATTTGTATGCCATCCACCTATTTCAGAACTATCTCTAAAAGCAGCAACTTCTGTTAGCTTAGGATACCGCTTGATTTCCAATCTCCAACCTTGGTCATCTGTTAGATGCCAATGAAAAACATTCATCTTCAAAAAAGCCATATGGTCTAGCAGATCTTTCACTACGCGCTTTCCCTTAAGATGCCTAGACTCATCGAGCATCATTGCTCTCCACTCATAATTCGGTTTATCTACAATTTTGACCGAAGGAATATTCATGGTAGTTCTTTCAACCAACTGACGTAGAGTCTGAATTCCGTAAAAAACTCCAGTTTCATTAGCTCCCATAATAACGACTGATTCAGGATTAACAGTCAAAGTATATCCCTCTCGCCCTAATGCTTTCTCCAAATTCTTATCTTCTTTCAACACAATCTGATTAACACCTTTTCTATCCTGCAAAACCAATAAAAAATCTTGCTCTAAAACGTCTCTTAAGAAAGCATTGTTAACAGTTGATGATTCATTTTGAATGCCAGTCATCGGAGACAATTTAAAAGGTACAGTACCATTTTCCTTTATCTCCTGTGGATAAGGTATCAACGGATTAACCACTTGAGCGCCTAATAGAAAACAAATGAACAAATTAGATAACAAAAAAAGTATTCTCTTCATAAGATCATATTTTGGGTCTAAATATATTTATTTTTTCGGATTTAAAATAATAGCATCTATAAAAGCGACTCCATCAGCTGTATAAGCATCAACTGAGAACGAGATTTCTCCTTTTTCAAGATTCAAAACCCCTAAACGATTCCAACGACCAACATTCTCCTTCGGAGCCGCTTCAAGCTGTTGAGACAGAAAACCATTGTATGCCGTAAGGTTCATTTTCTTAGGCATCTTTTCCAATGGAATGCTCGAAGAACAATAGAACTGCACTTCATATTTACCGGCATGCTGTACTTGTCCCTTAATGGTTATCTTACCAGACTTACTTTCTGCATGCGTATAGCTATTCTTGTAATAATAGCCTTCCACACGATTCCAATCACCAACTTTTTCTATGGAAGCCATATCGCTATCATCCAAAAGAATTTCAGGGATACTACCATCAAGATAAGGATCTGACTTCAACAGATTTTTCACTTCACTTACATCAACATCCTGAACGTCAACCTGCTTATTCAACGCCATTACAGAAGCAACAGCCGCCGATTGCCCTAATACCATAAAAACTGGCTCCATACGAATAGATCCATAAGCAATGTGAGAAGCAGAGACACAGACCGGAACTAGCAAATTAGTACACTCGCTACGCTTAGGCGTAATACTACGATAAGATATAGGATACGGAGAGAAACCACCCGATTCAACGTCTCCCTCATTCTTTACCATTCCATCTACGACAATACGCTGACAATTGTGTGAATCCATAATATAAGCCGCCAAACCTATTCCGTCTTCCACTATCTCCTGACCTTGACAGTTCTTTTGAGTCATGATATATTCACCAATCATACGACGTGCTTCACGAATATACAACTGGGTAGGAAAATTATCGTTATCAACAAACTCATCCTTTGCCCATCCAAACTCTGCGACCGCATTACGCAACTTAGAAGGAACAGCCTCATCATGCGATAAAAAATAAAGAAGCCCCTTAGTATAATCTACATGCTCCTGCCATATACGAGTACGAGTTTCATAATCTCCATCAGGATAACCATAATTCATTCCAATCATATCCGTGGACAATGGGCCACGATTATTCACGTCATATTTATCCTCTGGCATTTGCCCCCAGTTAATCAACAAAAACTTATTGATATCCGGATCCATTTTTTCAATAGCACGAGCCAACAGTTCATAATGGTCGCGCTGATAATTTATCGGTTTTTCGAAAGGACGACGATTTTTGGGATTATTAGTCAAGCATAACCGAAAGTTATAAGCTTGAATCAAATCATCACCTGTTCCAGTCTTAACCAATTTATTGGCATTGATTCCCCAACAATATCCACTGGTAGAGTCTCCTTTTACCACATAAG
>ULXH01070156.1_pt1 | contig 13485 bp, 10 predicted proteins | sample 1961101 | NCBI WGS metagenome assembly ULXH01 (sample SAMEA4835833, study PRJEB28245) | human gut metagenome | biome: gut microbiome; material: fecal sample | place: Denmark | collected 2008 | reverse complement strand
GGCGAGCCCCTATCCTGGAATATGAGCCCCTTTCAGGGGCAATTCCTGCCGCCTCCCTCCGCGCAGCAATTCGTTAATTCGTTTAATTCGTTGTTACGCCGTCCGAGGCCAACATCGAATCGCGGCGCAGCCCCGCAACCCCGTTGCAAACATTCGCTTAATTCGTCCGCCGCCTCTTCGCCGCCCTCCTATATATCTATATTGCTCCCCCTTCTCTTCCCCTCGCCGTCCAGAAAAACGAAATCCGAACCGTTCCCTCCGCGGTTCTTCTTCTCCTTATACACTTCGTGCATAGTTATACATTTTATTCTATCCCTAAAAACCCGTTAATTTGTAAACTTAAAGTGGGTTTCTGGTGGTCAATTAGGGCTTCTGTTCAAAAAAACGAGTAAAAACTAAACAAATGTTTTGCTAAATAAAAATTAACGTCTATATTTGCAGCAGTTCCACATCGGTATATGTGTATATTTTTACGATGAATAACAGCAGACGCTGAAAAATCATACATGGTGTCACAATATGTCACACCATTGGCGACGCCAGAACTGCTTGACATATATATAACGCAAAGGCAGGCAAAAAGTAACAGTCGTATTGTAAAAAAAACTCTCAGATAGCGAGACGTTTCAGCTCGTCTCCGTTCCATCAAAACGCCGCGGCCGCTTCGTCGCCGATGAAAGCCGCAGCAGGCAAGCCCCCGTGCGCCCCCAGCGCCTCCGCTGAATCTTGCCGAAGAAAAGAAGAAAAATAATGTTTAATTTAATGGTTATATTATGAACAAAAAGTTAGTGCTCTTGGGAGCTACGTTGCTGTTGACAGCAGCGGGAGCTTCTGCGCAGAAGCGCGTGACTGGTCGCGTGGTCGACGCTCAAGGTGAGCCGGTTATCGGCGCCACAGTGCGTGTCGAAGGCCACAAGGTTGTTGTAACTACCGACGACAATGGTCGCTTCACACTCAACAGTGTGCCTTCTTCTGCCAAACACTTGTTGATCACTTACATCGGTAAGGAATCACAGTCGGTGAGCATCGCGGGCAACGTGAACGTCGTGATGAAAGAAGCCGAGAACAGCTTCGACGAAGCCATCGTAGTTGCTTACGGTACGGCCAAGAAATCGGCCTTCACCGGTTCTGCTTCTCAGATTAAGGGTGAAAAAATTGAGCAGCGTGTCACCTCCAATGTCACCAACGCCTTGAGCGGACAGATGGCAGGTGTGCAGACCTTCACTTCCAGCGGTAAGCCTGGTAGCGATGCAACCATCCGCATCCGTGGTATCGGTTCTATCTCCTCTTCAAACAGTCCGTTGATCATCCTCGACGGTATGCCATACGATGGTGCCCTCTCCAGCATCAACCCGATGGACATCGAGAGCATTAGCGTTCAGAAAGATGCCGCAGCCAACGCCATCTATGGTGCGCGTGGTGCCAACGGTGTCATCATGGTAACCACCAAGCAGGGCCGCGACCGCGACGCTGTCGTGACGGTCGATGCCAAGTGGGGTAGTAACCACCGCGCCACGCCAAACTACAAGCGTCTCGGTGTACAAAACTATTACGAAACGGCCTACCGTGCCCTCTATAACTCCAAAGCTCTTCATGGCGCCACGCCTGCCGAAGCTTACGCCTATGCCGATGCCAACATCTTCAAGGCTCAGAACGGTGGTGTAGGTTATCAGGTGTACACCGTTCCTGATGGCGAACGCTTCATCGGAACGAACTTCAAGATTAATCCGAACGCCACGTTGGGCTACAATGACGGACAATATTATTACACGCCAGACGACTGGTATGACGAGTTCTTCGGCGATGGCAACCTCCGTCAGGAATACAACGTCAACATTGCCGGTCGCTCAGAGCGCATGAGCTACTACACCAGCGTCAACTATTTGAACGACAACGGCCTCATTGCCAACTCTGGTTTCCGCCGTTACAGCGGCCGTGGCCGTATCGAATACCAGGCTAAGAAGTGGCTCCGCGTAGGTTCTAATATGGACTTCAGCGAAACGCAATCACGCGGTTCGATGGCTACTGACTATAACAGTTCGGGCAACCTTTTCTCTGTGGCCAACTTGATGGGACCTATTTATCCGCTTTATGTGCGCGACACGAATGGTAACATTATGCACCACTCCGTAACGGGCAACCGTATCTACGACAATGGTTCCAACACCACCAATATGAAGCGTCCGTTCTTTGGTATGGCCGACCCGGGTGGCGACAACGAAAACAACCGCAGTCTTGCCGTTTCCAATACGTTCAACGGTAAATGGTTTGCCGAACTCACCCCGATTGAGGGCTTGAAACTTACCACCAATATTTCCGTAACGGATGTCAACACACGAACCAATAACCTTTACAGCGTCTTTGGTTCAAACTACATCACTTCCGACGGACAGGCTTACGTTTCTCACTCACACACAACGGGTGTCAACACGCAATATCTGGCCAACTACAAGCGCACGTTTGCCGACATTCACAACGTGGACGTGCTCGTGGGTTATGAAAACTATAAGCTCCGCATGCAGGGTCTCTCTGGTAGCAACGACCACCTCTTCAATCCTTTCATCGGTGAGCTTGACAATGCTCATGGAAAGGACAAGAAAAGCGTTTCTTCAAGCACCAATCGCTACATGACCGAGGGTATTCTCTCGCGTTTGCAGTATGACTACGCCGGCAAATACTTCGTCAGTGCTTCTTACCGTCGCGATGCTTCCAGCGTCTTCCACAAAGACAACCGCTGGGGTAACTTCGGTAGCATCGGTGCTGCTTGGTTGATCACGAAGGAAGACTTCATGGACGACTATTCTTCATGGCTCGACGCTTTGAAGCTCAAAGCCAGCTGGGGTGTGCAGGGTAACGACGCTATCCTTGATGCAGATGGCTATCGCGTTTACTACGCCTACACCGACCGCTACGCTGTTTCTTATTCCGACGAAACGAATGAATATTCCAAGACGTTGTCCTACAAAGGCAACAAAAAACTCACTTGGGAGAAGAGCAAGGCTTTCAACATCGGTATTGATTTCGAACTCTTCAAAGGCCGCTTGAGCGGTACGTTTGAATATTTCAACCGCAAGACTTCCGATTTGCTCTACAACAAGCCGACACCGATGTCTGCCGGTATCTTGACTGGTTCTATGCCGGTCAATGTCGGTTCGATGGTCAACCGCGGTGTTGAACTGGAATTGACGGGCTACATCTACAAGCGCAACGACTTTGACTGGAGCGTCAACTTCAACCTCACGCACTACAAGAACAAGATTCTCTCGCTCGACCCAGCAGCAGAAGCCAACGGCGGTTTGAAATACAGCAACGTCATTCGTCGCGTAGGCGGTTCTATGTATCAGGTCTACTTGAAGGAATATGCTGGTGTTGACCCTGAAACCGGTCTTTCGCTCTATTGGAAGGACGTGACCACCACTGTGACCGACGCTGAAGGCAACACTTCAACCGTTGTCACTGGTCGCGAACTGACCACCGACTACGACAAGGCCACTCAGTACGACCTTGGCGACCCGCTGCCAAAGGTTTACGGTGGTTTGGGTACTTCTTTGCGCTGGAAGGGCCTCGACTTCTCTTTGCAGTTGGCCTACCAGCTCGGCGGAAAGATCTACGACGGTACTTACCAAGCTATGATGCACTCAGGTCAGCAGGCTTCTGCCGGTACGGCATGGCACAAGGACATTCTCAAGGCTTGGACTCCTGAGAATCGCTACACCGACGTGCCTCGTGTTGATGCCAGCGATGCCACCCAGCAAAACCTCAGCAGCCGTTGGTTGACCAGCTCTGATTATCTGAGCTTCAACAACGTCACTTTGGGTTATACTCTCCCAGCAGATTTGACCAAGCGTTTCAGCATTGCCAGCTTGCGTTTCTACGTTTCTGGAGACAACCTCGGCGTTATCTCGGCTCGCAAGGGCTTCGACCCGCGTTCTCGCGTTGCCGGCGGTAGCTGGATCAGTCAGAGCTCTGCCAACTACTCTCAGATGCGCAACATCACGGGTGGTGTGACCTTGACGTTCTAATCAACATTTTTTTGAGCCGGTTTTGGGCAACTGGCCTAAACCGGACTCAAGAAATCTTAGTTCCAATTGAACTGGTCTGGACTTTTGTGAAATTCAGGTTTTGCCCCAAGTATAAAGGGGTAAATTAAACTTGGAAGAGGCTGAAGTAAATGAAATCACTTCGGCAGAAAAGTGAAGACGGGTTCATTATTAACCGGCATGTTTATAGCTTTCCCTGCTACAGATATTGCCAAATAATATAAAGAACAACAATGAAATATCTCAATAAGAAATTCATCCTGGCTGTTGGTTGCTTGGCACTCACTGCATGCTCCGATATGGACGACATGACGCCCGATAGCGGTTCCATGACGGAAGCCCAGCTCGAAATGACCACAACGGCCATCCCTAAGCGTGCTAACGCCGATTTGACCGGTATCTATACTTATGCTGGAGAAATGGCCGCTGCGCTCAATAGCGGTTCCATACACTGCGATTATGGCTATCCCTCGCTCTGCACTGCAATGGATGCCAATGCCTCAGACTTCGTAGGTGACAACAGCGGTTACAACTGGTTTACTCCGGCGTTCGATTATACCGACCGCAGCCCGAACTACATCATCCCTTCCATGCGCTACAAGTTTGTCTATACGCAGATTAAACTTTGTAACGACGTGATTGGTTCTATCGACCCGAACACGGAAGTGAAAGATTTGCAGTACACGTTGGCCCAGGCGCGTGCCGTGCGTGCGTTCGACTATTTGAACCTCGCCCCTTATTTCCAGTTCAACTACGCCACGAGCAAGGACAAACCTTGTGTGCCTATCGTGTCTCCGACAACTCCCGATCCTGCCAACAACCCGCGTGCAACGGTTGAAGAAGTCTACAAATTCATCATGGACGACCTCAACTATGCCGTTGAACACCTTGAGGGCTACTCAGCTCCGACCAAGGTGAACGTTAGCCTCAATGTGGCTTATGGTCTTCGCGCCCGTGCTAACCTCTATATGGAAAAATGGGCTGAGGCTGCCAGCGATGCCGAAAAAGCCATGCAGGGATACACGCCAGCTTCAATTGCCGACGTGAGCAAACCGGCTTTCTGCAGCATGAACGAAGCCAACTGGATGTGGGCCATCCACACCGAAACCGATGTTATCAAGAGCTACCATTTCACACCAGTAAGCCATTTGGCATCGTTCTCAGCCAATGCCTACACAGATGGTACTGGTTCTTACAAGTGCATCAATTCCGACCTCTTTGCCAAGATTTCGGCAACTGACGTGCGTAAGGGATGGTGGGTTGATGCCAACCTCCACTCAGCCAACCTCGCCAACTGCTCGTGGACACTCAGCAATGGTAAGGTTGTGACTGGTGACGACATCGCAAAGTTGGCCATCACCAACATCAAGGTGCCTTTCGTGGCCTACACCAACGTGAAGTTTGGCATGCGTGAAGGTATCGGTACGGACAAAAATGCCTACGACTGGCCTTTGATGCGTGTGGAAGAGATGATTCTCATCCAGGCCGAAGGTCTCGCCATGAGCGGACAGACTTCACAGGCACTCCAGGTGCTCAACGATTTCGTGAAGACTTATCGCGACCCGTCATACAATTTCACCAATACTTCTGCTGAGGCCATCCAAAACGAAATCTGGAAACAGCGCCGCATTGAGCTCTGGGGCGAAGGCTTCTCTATGGCCGACATCATGCGTTTGCGTAAGCCGGTGGTTCGCATTCACGGTAGCAACAAGGCCAATTGGCCAGATGCTTTCGCATTCAACATCGCACCCGACGATCCTTACCTCTTGCTCCGCTTCCCACGTGACGAGACTAATAGCAACCGTGGTGTGACTCCAGCCGACAACAACGAAGGCACTTTGCCCCAGCCGGGACAGAACGCTGCCTTGCTCGACGGCGTGACCGACTAAAAAACAGAAAACTGGAAAGGCGGAAGCCTCGAAATGACCTCTGCCTTTCCGTTCCATAATAATCAAACAAAGAATCATCCACATGAAATGGTTTAATAAATCATATATCGTCGCCCTGGCTGCCGTTCTCTCGTTCTCAGCCTGCGACTATGAGGACGACTATACGCCGGGTGCCGCTGCCGGTGCTGACACGGTGTATTTCGAGTCTCCCGTTCAAGAGGTGGTCTTCAACGCTGCGTCGAAGGACATTCCCGTTGTTTTGAAGCGTGCTGATGCAACCGCAGAAAAGACCTACGAAATCAAGGCCGTTTGCAATTCTGCCTCTTATTTTGAAGTACCTGCCAGCGTCACTTTCGCTGCTGGCGAAGCAGAGAAGACCATCACGGTCAAGGCAACTGAAAGCCTCCCGATGAATGTTGAAGTGATGCTCGAACTTCGTCTCGATGGAAACGCTTCTGTCAACGCTTACGCTCAGAAAATGCCTGTTGCCAGTCTCGTCGTTCTGAAGGAAGACTATGAAGTGGTTTCTCACGGCGTTTATACCAACCAGTGGACTGGAGAGGGCTGCAACTGCGTGCTCCAATATTCTCCTACTCTTGACACCTACCGTTTCGTCAATCCGTTTGGCACGGGAGTTAACGTGCTCTTCACTTACGATGCCACGACACACTTCGGTACGTCTGTTTCAAAGCAGCTTGCCACTGGTTTCGTACATCCTGCGGAAGGTAATGTTTACGCGAAGCCAGCCGCTTTAAACAAAAATGGCAACAACGTCTACTTTGACGAGGCCAACAAGATTTGGAAGATTGGTCATCAGTGGGTTGTTGCTAAAGGAAGCTTTGGCGCTGATATCGACACCTTCCAGGTGACGGAATAACTCCCAAGCAGGCCCTGCACCACGGCCTTCCCCCTCGTCAATCTTGACGAAGCCAGTGTTGCAACGCCGCCGCTTGTGTATAAAATGTATATAAAAACAGCGAGTCTTTTTAGGCTCGCTGTTTTTTTGTTAACGCCGATGAGATTTTTGGAAATTAGGTTCGCAGATGTTATTTGTTAGGGTGTTCAAAATCCATAAAAATCAAGGTCGGTAAAGAGGCGCCAGCGCCCTCGCAGCGGAGATTTGCGCTGGCCCGCATAATCGTCTGTTGCGGCGCCAGCATTGTAGCTCACTTTGCTTGCAAAGTGAGGGCCACGAACACGTAGCGAATATAGCCAGCGCTCTTGGGCATATCTTCGTTGGATTTTTAGCTCGTGCTTGGCCGCCACAATATTCGTCCCCCTCACTTTGCGAGCAAAGTGAGCTACAGTGCTTCGCCTCAGACCTTGGCCGAATGTTCGCGCAGCGCCTCTTGTTTCTATGCCACAACCTTTGTCTGGATTTTGAACACCATGCATAAAATATTACCTGCCAACGGCAAAATTACGGATTGCTTAATCATAGAAAGAAATTTTTTCCATCGCATCGTCTGCTTCAGGCAGTGCAATTCTTCATGCGCTTTATGCGAACACGTCTTATAAGTCAGGTGGCATATCGTTGCGTGCTCCATGTTTGGTATTCCTTATCTGCATATTTTCATCACAGTCCCTATACTTGTCAGCGAACGCCCTCCCGCGTTCAATCGCGTCTCGCCCTGCGTTCGATTGCGTCTCGTCCCACGTTCGGTCGTGCCTCGTCCCGCGTTCGCTGAAAGGAATAGGGACTGTGGCGCGAAGGTCCGTACAAAAATCGTTGTCCTCGCTTTGCGGGCAAAGTGGGCTGCGGTGCTGACGCCAGCGATGTTGGCCGTATGTACGCCCAAAACTCGCTGCTTTCGCTTTTGTTCATCCCTGGTTTTTTCCTGCAGAGCCATAAAGCTGCTGGATAGCAATGAAATCCAGCAGCTGAGAGATGTGAGCGTTTCTGAAATAAATGGGATGGAGATTTTATGTAAGAAATATATTCCAATGTATAACATTTATAGAATAAATTCATTACCTTTGCAGTATGGAAACAATAAGAGAAATTATCTTCTCTATAGAGTTTGATGAGTTCTATCATAACTTAGATGAGCGTACACAAGAAAAGTATGATTATGCTTTTGATATGATTCGAACGCAATACATTGTCAATAAGAGATTTGTAAAAAGTTTAGAGAACACAGATTTCTATGAACTTCGTATTTCTATCGGTCATAACGAATACCGCTCAATAATGCTTGCCATAGATCATGACAACTTTATTCAAGCACATCGTGTTCTTGTTCTAAACTCTTTTTTGAAGAAAGATTCTAAGCAATATAAAGCAGAAGTGAGAACTGCTGAGAGTATCTTAATGAAATATATGGAGGAGTAATTATATGTTGAAACTTGATGAAAATAAATTAGCCTCGTTGCGCAGATTCGATGATGTCCTAAACGAAAAATATGGCAGTGAGAAGAGTGTTGAACGCAGAGAGTTTGATGCCAAAGCTAAAGCATGGTATTATGCAGAATTGCTTAAGGATGAGCGTAAAAAACAGAATATTACCCAAAAGTCATTGGCTGAAAAAATAGGTAAAAAGCGTGAGTATATATCGGCATTAGAAAAGGGGCAAACTGATATGCAACTTTCTACATTCTTGAAAATTGCTGACGCTCTTGGTTTGCGCTTTTCTTTAGTATTGGGTTGAAACTATTGGGTGAATGAAATGTTGTATAACGCCCATCAAAGATGCCCACAAACCATAATTCTCCGTGATAATCAACAAAAAAGAGGTCTCTAAGTGAATTAGAAACCTCTCAATTAAAAATCTTTCGTGATTCCGCAGGGATTCGAACCCTGGACCCACGCCTTAGAAGGGCGTTGCTCTAATCCAACTGAGCTACGGAACCAAAACCGCTGCAAAAGTACTTATTTTTTGCGGTCTGGCAAAATAAAATATAGCTTTTGTGCGTGGGCGGCATGTAGAAAATAAAAAAAGCGTCCGTGACCTTAATGGTACGAACGCTTTTGGCGCTTCAGGATGGGCTTGAACCAACGACCCCCTGATTAACAGTCAGGTGCTCTAACCAACTGAGCTACTGAAGCAAGAGCAATTCGGTAATTTATGGCGCTTCAGGATGGGCTTGAACCAACGACCCCCTGATTAACAGTCAGGTGCTCTAACCAACTGAGCTACTGAAGCAGTGTGCGATGAAATAATTCATCCTTTATTGCTGAATTGCAGTGCAAAATTAGTAGTTATTTTTGAAATAAACAATACCTTTGCAGAAAAATTCGAAAATATTTTTTGATGAAAGAGATAATAGGTATAGGAAATGCGCTGGTTGATGCGCTTTATCTTATTGAAAATGAGGATATAATCAAGGAGTTTGGCCTTGAGAAAGGCGGCATGCACTTGATTGGGGAAAATATCTTCGAACAAGTTTGTGAGCGCATGCGTGCTGCAAAACGCGAGCGCACGACTGGCGGTTCGGCCTGCAACACGGTTTTGGCCCTGGCACAGCTGGGGGCGCCGGTCGGTTTGATTGGCAAGATTAACGACGACGAAAACGGACGCTTCTTCGAAGACAGTTTTCGTCAGGCCGGTGTACGCACCTTCTTGATGAAGGACACACAGCCGACGGGAACGGCCTCCACCTTCATCACGCCCGACGGACAGCGCACGTTTGCCACGTATCTCGGTGCCGCCGCCCTGCTTCAGGCATCGGAAGTCGCCTCGCAGTGGCTTGATGGCTACTCCTATATATATATTGAAGGCTACCTCGTTCAGAGCCACGATTTGATAGAGGCCGTTGTTGAGGCCGCCAAAGCCAGGGGCGTGAAGGTGTGCGTTGACTTGGCAAGCTACAACATCGTGGCTGCCGACCGCGATTTCTTTGCACGCCTGCTTCGCAAGACCGACATCGTCTTTGCCAACGAAGACGAGGCCCGCGCCTTTACGGGACTCGAGCCAGAGGCCGCCCTTGAGCAACTGGCATCGGTTTGCGAAACGGCAGTGGTCAAAGTGGGCAAGCGCGGCGCCTATGCCCGCCGAGGCGAAGAGGTGGCGTTTGTTCCAGCCAAGAGCGGCACGAAGGTGGTCGACACCACGGCCGCCGGCGACTATTTCTCCGCTGGCTTCCTCTATGGCGCGGCGCAAGACTGTCCGCTCGAGCAATGTCTTGCCAACGGCACGGTGCTGGCCAACGAAATCATCCAGGTGGTTGGCACCAAATTGCCAGAAACGACCTGGAACAGAATCAAGGAAGAAATTCATGCGTGTGGCAATTGACCTGCCTGCGCGATACAAAACCAATATTCTCGCCACACGCGATACAACCCATATATAAATATGTTGACAATTAAAAACAAACTATCTGCCTGGTGCTTGCTGCTGGTGATGACCCTGGTCTCCGCAACGATGCAGGCTCAGAGCAACCACAACCTCGAGACGGCCAAGCAACTTGATATTTTCAACAGTCTCTACCGCGACCTCGACCTCAATTACGTTGACACCATCGACGCCAAGAAGAACATAGAGAATGCCATTCTCTTTATGCTCGACCAACTCGACCCCTACACGGAATATTTCCCGGCCAACCGCAATGAGGAAATCAAACAGATGACCACCGGCAAATATGCTGGGGTGGGGGCCATCATCGCACCACGCAAAGACCTGCGCCGCTGCATCATCTCTACGCCTTATGAGGGTATGCCCGCAGCCAATGTGGGCCTGCGCCGTGGCGATGTCATTCTTTCCATCGGTGGCGTTGACACAGGCGAGCTCGACACGCTGGCCGCTGCCGACTATTCTTCAAAAGTGAGCAACATGCTTCGCGGCGAGCCTGGCACGTCGTTCGACATCCGCATTCGTCGCCCCGGCATCAGCAAGGAACTCACCTTCAAGGTGACGCGTCAGGCCATCGTCCTGCCCAGCATCACGTGTGCCACCATCATTTCCGATAGCATCGGCTATATATTGCTCAGCGGCTACACCGAAAACACCTCGCGCGACATGCGTCAGGCCGTCATCACCCTCAAACAGCAGGGCGCCCGCCGGCTCATTCTCGACCTTCGCGGCAATCCCGGCGGACTTATGGGCGAGGCCATCAACCTCGTCAACCTCTTCATCCCACGCGGCAAGGAGGTGGTGAGCACGCGTGGAAAGGTGAAGGAGAACACGCAGACTTACAAAACTTCCAATGCGCCCCTCGACCTCAACATCCCCATCGCCGTGCTCATCAACTACGGCAGTGCTTCGTCGGCCGAAATCACGAGCGGCGCGTTGCAGGACTACGACCGCGCCGTTGTCATCGGTCAGCGCTCCTACGGAAAGGGCCTTGTGCAGGAAACGCGCCCCATGCCCTTCGGCGGTGTGCTGAAAGTCACGACGAGCAAATACTACATTCCGAGCGGCCGCTGCATCCAGGCCTATAAATTTGAAGACGGTGCGCCCGTGCATTTGCCCGACTCCCTCTCCAAAGTGTTCCACACCGCTGCAGGACGCCCTGTGCGCGATGGCGGCGGCATCACGCCCGACGTGGAAGTGAAAGACGACAGTTTGCCCAACCTTCTTGGCTATCTCAGCATCTCCGACCAGCTCACCGACTATTGTGCCACCTATCGGAACACCCATCCGCAGATAGCTCCGGCCGACCAGTTCCACCTCACCGATGAAGAGTATGCCCAGTTCTGCCAATACCTCAAGGATCATCATTTCACCTACGACCGCCAGAGCCTTCGTGTGCTCTCGCAGTTGCGCAAACTGGCCAAGCGCGAAGGCTATTCCGTGGAGGCCGAAAAGGAATTTACGGCCCTTGAAGCCAAACTGAGCCACAACGAAGACTTCGACTTCCAGCGCTGGAAGAAGGAAATCAAACGCCTGGTGGAGATGAACCTCGTTGGTTGCTATTATTACGACCGCGGTGCGGCAGTCTATAGCCTCGGCGACGACAAAGTTGTGCGCGAAGCCTTGCAGGTGTTGCAAAACGACCAGCGTTACCGCCAGCTCCTTAAGGCCGATAAGGAGTAAATATTGGTGTAGAAACCGCATAGAGGCAAATATCTCAGGGAATACTTGGATAGTATAAAAAACTTTTTGTAATTTTGGAGTTTTGAAAGGAACGCCTTCTTCGTGCGGACTGGATTCGTGTGGGAAGACAAGATTATAACAATACTATAAAACCAATATATAAAAAATGGAACCTGCAAAAGGAAAATTAGGTGTGATGTGTGTCGGCCTCGGCGCTGTGACCACCACTTTCATGACGGGCGTTTTGATGACCCGCAAAGGCCTTGCCAAGCCAGTTGGCTCAATGACTCAATATGACAAGATCCGTGTCGGACGTGGCAAAGACAAGAAATATCTTCATTATGGTGAAATCGTGCCTCTGGCCGATTTGAACGACATCGTTTTCGGTGCGTGGGACGTTTATCCTGCCAATGCCTATGAGAGCGCCATCAACGCTGAAGTGTTGAAGGAAAAAGACATCAATCCTGTTGCCGACGAGTTGAAGGCCATCAAGCCGATGAAGGCCGCTTTCGACCACAACTATGCCAAGCGTCTCGATGGCGACAACGTGAAGGATTGCGCCACCCGTTGGAATATGGTTGAAGCGCTCCGCAAGGATATCCGCGACTTCAAGGCCGCCAACAATTGCGACCGCATCGTTGTCATCTGGGCTGCTTCAACGGAAATCTACGTTCCAGTTGACGAAAACGTTCACGGCACACTCGCTGCCCTCGAAGCTGCCATGAAGGCCGACGATCGCGAACACGTGGCTCCTTCAATGTGCTATGCTTACGCTGCCCTGACCGAAGGCGCTCCATTCATCATGGGTGCTCCCAACACAACGGTCGACATCCCTGCCATGTGGGAATTGGCTGAGAAGACCAAGATGCCAATTGCTGGTAAGGACTTCAAAACCGGCCAGACCTTGGTTAAGTCGGGCTTCGCTCCAATCATCGGCACCCGCTGCCTCGGCTTGAGCGGTTGGTTCTCAACCAACATCCTCGGCAACCGCGACGGTTTGGTGCTCGACGAGCCTGCCAACTTCCACACCAAAGAGGTTTCCAAACTCTCAACGTTAGAAAGCATCCTCGTTCCAGAAAACCAGCCCGACCTCTATACCGACTACTACCACAAGGTGCGCATCAACTACTATCCTCCTCGCAACGACAACAAGGAAGGATGGGACAACATCGACATCTTCGGATGGATGGGCTATCCGATGCAGATCAAGATCAACTTCCTCTGCCGCGACAGCATCCTGGCCGCTCCGTTGTTGCTTGACCTCGTGTTGCTCTCTGACCTCGCTGCCCGCAAGGGTCGCTACGGCACGCAGCGCTTCTTGAGCTTCTTCCTCAAGAGCCCGATGCACGACTATACGCAGGGCGAAGTGCCTATCAACCACCTCTTCCAGCAGTATGTCATGCTGAAGAACGCCATCCGCGAAATGGGCGGCTATGAGGCTGACGAAGAAATCGATTGATATTAAGTAATGGTGAACTTATTCTTCCACCATTACTAAACCATAACAAAATAAGCCGTACCGAAGGGATTCCTTTCGGCGCGGCTTTTTTGTTTGACTAGCATGTGTGTTGTCTAATGGGTGCA
>ULXH01043239.1_pt1 | contig 13579 bp, 9 predicted proteins | sample 1961101 | NCBI WGS metagenome assembly ULXH01 (sample SAMEA4835833, study PRJEB28245) | human gut metagenome | biome: gut microbiome; material: fecal sample | place: Denmark | collected 2008 | reverse complement strand
GACTTGCACCCATTAGACAACACACATGCTAGTCAAACAAAGAGGTTGTTGCATTTTTTGCAACAACCACTAAGCATGGTGCCATCAAAGGTAAGGTACAAGAGCATCAAGTTACTTTCTACAACCTCGACATGATTATCAGCGTAGGTTATCGTGTACATTCTTATCGTGGTGTTCAATTCAGAATATGGGCAACCAAGGTCTTAAAGGAGTATATAGTAAAAGGCTTTGCCATGAATGATGACCTGTTGAAGAGAGCTGGAGGTGGCAACTATTTTGACGAACTGCTTGCAAGAATACGTGATATCCGCTCCAGTGAGAAGGTGTTCTATCGCAAAGTGTTGGAGATTTACGCCCTCAGTATCGACTATGACCCACGAGTGGAAATGACACAGAAGTTCTTCAAGACAGTGCAAAACAAGATACACTATTCGGTTCACGGTCATACGGCGGCGGAAATAATATACGAGAGAGCCGATGCTGAGAAAGACTTTATGGGACTTACAACGTGGTCAGGAGCTATGCCTACAAAACCCGAAGAAGAAATAGCAAAGAACTATCTCACCCACGAAGAAATAAAGTCCTTGAACCGCATCGTGAGTCTTTATCTTGACTTCGCCGAAATGCAAGCCGAGGAACATCGCCCTATGTATATGAAGGACTGGGTGAACATCCTCGATGACTTCCTCCGTATCTCCCGAAAAGACATCCTCACCCATGCAGGCAAAATCTCCGCCAAACTCGCCAAAGAGAAAGCCGACCAGCAATACGACAAATTCAAGGAGCGTACCAAGAACAACCTCTCGCCTGTAGAGATTCACTTCTTGGAGAACTTTGAGCGTGAACAGAAAAGGTTGATGGGAGGAAACAAGAAAGAGGGCAAGCCCCTACCCTAATTATAAGCCCCTTCAGGTAGGGTGTTCAAAATCGAAATGTTAAAGATTAGCGATAGCGCCCTCGCAGCGGAGATTTGCGCTGGCCCGCACAATCGTCTGTTGCGGCGCCAGCATTGTAGCTCACTTTGCTCGCAAAGTGAGGGCCACGAACACATAGCGAACATGGCCAGCGCTCTGGGGCATGACTTTGATGGATTTTCAGCCCGTGCTTGGTCGCCACAATATTCGACCCCCTCACTTTGCGAGCAAAGTGAGCTACAGTGCTTCGCCTCAGACCTCCGCCAAATGTCCGCGCGGTGCCCCTTGCTGCGATGCCACATTCGCTATGCTATTTGCCTCAAAACCGCGCAAAGATTTTTCTGATTTTTGTACACCCTACCCATAACCCCAGGCCCCCCTTCCTTGCCCTATCCTTGTCTGCGAATCTAGGAGCAGACGCATCCGAATCTGGGAGCAGAGACGTCCGAATCTGGGAGCAGACACGACCGAATCTGGGAGCAGGCGCGCTCGCCGCTGGGAGCAGAGACGCCGACAAGCATAGGGAACGAAAAGGCGGGGTGTTGTGAACTGTGCCCATCCATAATTTCAAGGGCAGCGCTTTGGCCTGCCATGCAAGGTAGCGCTCTCTTCATCATGGGGAAGCCCCAGGGCCTGGGCTGACCATCCAATCAAATGCGCTGACCATCCAATCAAACATCATTTAGCCCTTCTATGAAACAACGTTCTCAACTCAAATTCAGCATAGTAACACTCACGACCTACGTCATCATGATGATGGTGATAGAAATGCTGCAACTTGTGGCGAAACATTGGTGGGAACCCATCGTGTCGCTGTCTTTCAACATTGTTTTCTATGCCGTATGTGCCTGGACGCTCTGCGCAATGGCAGCTATGGCCGGGAGGAAATGGGGGCGCGTCATTCACGCCGCTGGTCATCTTGCCGTTGGCCTCTACGCCTTCTCCACCATTTTCCTCGTCATGAAATTCCATCGCCATTGGGATGCTTTCACGCTGCAATTCCTACATGAGACCAATAAGGAGGAGGCGCAGAGTTTTCTGTCGGCCTTTCTGTTTGACTGGCACACACTGGCATTGCTGCTGGGAACGGCCATGTTTTTCTTTGCGGAAGGGTGGCTGCAACGCCGCGTTGCGCAACTGCCGCTTTTTCCCAAAAGCCGGTGGAAGAAAGCGGCGTTGGCGGGCGCTGTGGCTATGGTTGGTGTCAACGCCTTGTTTTTCAGCACAAATGCCGACCGCAATTACGATTTGGCGGCAAAGCTGCACACGCCCGTCAAACGCAACGCCATTTGGAACCTCTGGCAGTCGCATTTGAAATATGGGGAATTTAAAAAGGAATTTGAACGATGTGCCGACGTACAGAAGCAATATCGGGAACGGCCGAGTTGTCAGGAACGCGACGCCGACGTGGTGCTCATCATCGGCGAATCGTTCAACAGGCATTTCAGCAATCTCTACGACGGCAAATACGACACAAACCCGCTCATTGCCAAACGATTGGAAGAGGGCGAGAGACTGGCGGGAGCGGAAAAAGGAAAACTGTTTGTTTTCAACGATGTGATTTCTTCGGACAACGGCACCACGCAAAACTTCAAATATTTTCTTTCTATGGCTTCGGTTGCCGACAAGAAGAAAGGGATTTCCTGGTGCGACCAACCGCTCTTCCCCACCATCCTGCGCCATTGTGGTTTCAACGTCGTCTACTTCAGCAATCAGTTTGCCCCCAACGACAACCTCGGCCAATGGGACGCGTCGATGGGCTTTGTCAACCACCCAGGCATTGAACCTTATATCTTCGACCACCGCAACAACCAGAAATTTGCCTACGACCTTGAACTCGTCAACGATTTCGCCCGGCAACGGCAGACACTGGAACGCCCCAACCGCAATTTTTGTATCTTCCATCTCTTCGGGCAACACATTTATTGCCGCGACCGCTATCCCGAAGGCTTCTCCCGCTTCAAGGCGGAGGACGTGGAGAAGCACTATGCCATGCGCCCCGAGTCAAAAGAGACGCTCAACAAGGCGCAACGCGAAGATGTGGCCGCCTACCTGAACGCCACGGCCTACAACGACATCGTTGTCGACAGCATCATCCGCCTCTTCGAGCACCGCAACGCCATTGTGATATATCTTTCCGACCACGGTGAGGAGGTACACAATTTCCGACACCAATATGGTCGCACCGACCTTCTGAAAGACGCGCCCCAAGCGCTCCGCTGCCAGCTCGACATCCCGCTGCTGGTGTACCTAACGCCGCGCTACCTTGCGCTGCATCCCGACATGGCAGGCCGTCTCGGCGCAGCCACCAACCGCCGCTTCATGAGCGACGACCTGCCGCAGATGATATTCGACATACTGGGAGTTTCGTCGCGCCATTTCAAGCCGCAACGCAGTGTCATCAACGACCACTACCAGGCGCCGCGCCACCGCATCCTGCAAAACGGACGACGCTACGACTGAGGCGACGAAGGTTTTGCCATTTGCAACTGCGAAAAAGCCCTGTCCGCCCCCACCATGAAGCATATTTTCAGCCAACGAGCCGTTATCCTCCATTTTATCGGCGCGACATGAAGCCTAATCGAAAAAAAAAACATATCTTTGCCCAATGGTGGGCACACGCTGGATACAGCCATACGCCCATCATTGATAATCAGATAATGGTGAAAGAATAAGTTTACCAATTTTGACCTATATTTTTGTTGGCTTGGGAATTTGGAAGAGGGAGCATAGCGGGCTATGTGACCGATGACAAATTTCAAAAACGGCAAAAAGACAGGGCATAAGAAATAACTTTTTATTCCTACTCCACAAAATTGGTCAAGTTATTTTTTTACCATTATCAGAAACCAAACCGACATTTAACATAATGGCAACAGGAAAAGTAGACGCCCTGCTGGGCATCGTCTTCGGCGACGAAGGCAAAGGAAAAGTGGTGGATTTCTTCACCCCGCACTATGACGTGGTAGCTCGTTTTGCTGGCGGCCCGAACGCCGGACACACCATCATCTTCGATGGCAAGAAATTCGTGCTCCGTTCCATTCCTTCTGGTATCTTCGACGAACAGAAAGTCAACATCATCGGCAACGGCTGCGTCATCGCTCCCGACCTCTTCATGGCTGAAGCTCATGAACTCGAGGCTGCTGGATATGCCTTGACTGAACGCCTCCACATCAGCCGACGCGCCCACCTCATCCTCCCAACCCACCGCGTGCTCGACCGCGCTTATGAAGCGGCCAAAGGCAAGAGCAAAGTGGGAACAACGGGAAAAGGCATCGGCCCAACTTATAGCGACAAGGCCGCACGCATCGGCCTCCGCGTGGGCGACATCCAGAACAACTTCGAAGAGAAATATGAGGCGCTCAAAAACCGCCACCTCCAGATTCTCAAAGACCTCAACTACACCGACTTCGACATCACCGATGAGGAAAAGAAATGGCTGGAGGGCGTGGACTACATGAGAAAGTTCCACTTGACCGACACGGAAATCGAAATCAACCGCTATCTATCTGAAGGCAAGAAGGTGTTGGCCGAAGGCGCACAGGGCTCTTTGCTCGACATCGACCACGGCACCTACCCCTTCGTCTCTTCTTCAAGCACCACGAGCGGCGGCGTATGCACCGGCCTTGGTGTGGCCCCCAACAAGCTCGACCACATCTTCGGTATCTTCAAGGCTTACAGCACACGCGTCGGTAGCGGTCCGTTCCCCGTTGAACTCTTCGACGAAACGGGCGACACCATCCGCCACATCGGTAATGAATATGGCGCTGTCACGGGACGCAACCGCCGCTGCGGCTGGCTCGACCTCGTGGCTCTGAAATATGCCATCATGATCAACGGTGTGACCGACCTCATCATGATGAAGGGCGACGTCCTCGATTCGTTCAAGAAAATCTATGTCTGCACGGCCTACCGCAAAGATGGTGAAATCACCACTGAAATGCCTTACGACACTGAAGGCTGGGAAGCTGTTTACGAAGAACTGCCAGGCTGGAACACACCGCTGACGGCGCTCCGCAGCGAAGAGGAACTGCCACAGCTCTTCAAGGACTACATCGAATATATCGAAAAAGCAACCGGCACGCCAATCACAATGGTTTCTGTCGGTCCAGACCGCGACGCAACCATCATGCGCAAGAAATAAAAGCGTCTCCGACGCTCATTCAGACGGTTTTCAAACGGTCTCTTCCCGCCAAGCGGGGCGAGACGTTTGAAAACCGTCTTTTTTTTACGCTGCCTCCCCGATGCCACGCGCCAAGGCGCTTTCCACCTCTGGCAAGAAAAAAATGACATATATACCGCGATGATTTAAAAAAAATGAGTAGCTTTGTCTTGTAAGTCTTTCAAATACCAAAATTTACATGTGGGCTAACATCTTGCTTTGGGCTATCGTCGTCGTGTACATCGGACTCATCTTGAGCACGGTGACGGTTGTGCTACTCGAAAACCGACAGCCAGCCAAGACCATTGCATGGACCATCGTCTTGGTCATGCTGCCCATCGTCGGTTTCATCATCTTCTATTTTTTCGGGCAAAACATCCGCAAGGAACGCTACATCAGCCGCCGCCAATACAGCCTGCTCACGCAACGCATGATGGCCGACGTGGCCGACATCGCCACCACGGAAGCGCCGCCGCGCTATGCGCCGCTCGTGCAGATCTTTGAACATACCAACCACGCCATCCTCACGCCAGCCAAGCATATCGACTGCTACACCACGGGCGCGGAATGGCTGCAAGCGCTCTTGAGGGAATTTGGCAAGGCGAAGGAGTGTATCATGCTCGAAACCTACATCATCGACAACGATGCCGTTGGGCGTCTGGTGCGCGATGCGCTCATCGACAAATGCCGTCAGGGCGTCCGCGTGATGTTCATCTACGACGACGTGGGCTGCTGGAACGTGAAGCAACCATTCTTTCAGCCCATCATCGACGCGGGAGGGGAAGTCCATCCCTTCCTGCCGGTGCGCTTTCCGAGCATGACCCACAAAGTCAACTATCGCAACCACCGCAAACTCTGCATCATCGACCGCCGCGTGGGTTTCATCGGCGGCATGAATCTGGCCCTGCGCTACGTGAGCAGCCGCTGCCGTCCTTGGCGCGACATGCACCTGCGCATTGAAGGCGGGGCCGTGGCTGATATGCAACGCCTCTTTCTGACCGACTGGGTGTTTGTGACTGGAAAACAGGACCTCTCGACCGACAGACTACCCATGAAAACGCCGACACGCCCCGCAGCCGACGATGAAGGGGCTTTAACACAGCCGTCCTCGACCCTGCTGCAAATCGTTCCCTCGAATCCCGTTTCGCGCTACCCCGAAATCATGTACGGACTGACGTGGATTATTCAGCACGCCAAGCGTTACATCTATATCCAAACGCCGTATTTTATGCCGACGGAACCGATTTTGCAGGCCTTGCAGACAGCAGCCATGAGTGGTGTCGACGTCCGCCTGATGGTGCCATCGCAGCCCGATGGTTTTTGGCTGCGATGGGTCAACGACAGCTATTTCACGGTGGTTCTGCAAGCGGGCATACGTGTCTTCACCTACAACGCTGGATTCCTCCACAGCAAATGCGCCGTGGCCGACGATGATTGGTGCACCGTCGGTTCGTCCAACATGGACTTCCGCAGTTTTGAAAATAACTTCGAGGCCAACGCTTTCATCTATGGAAAGAAAGCAGCCACCAGCGTGAAAGAGATTTTCATGAACGATCTGAACGCCTGCACGGAAGTCAGAATCAACCAATGGCGCAAACGCCCTTGGCGACGTCGACTGCTGGAATCATACACGCGCATTCTGGCGCCGCTCTTATAAACCTACAAACCAACAGTTTAGTAATGGTAAGTAGGTAGGTATTCAAAAATATTTTTCACCATTACTAAGAAATATTCCTTTCCCCCCGCTTTTTCTTTTCTCTGCTCCAATGATTTTCCACAAACCATTTGCCCTCCTTTTCCTTTTCTTCTTCCTGCTCGCCCTGCCCGCCGCGGCCTCGCCCGTCGACACCATCAGCGCGAGAGCAACAGCATTGGCGTTTCTGGAAAGGAAAATGCCGCCGCATGGCCGAAACAAAGCAGAAAAGAAGCGGCAGGCCGAGCGGCTTTCGGCCTTGCGACTTCTGAAATCAATGCCCGCCGCCCACATTTTCGCCACGCCGCAAAGCGATTTCGTCATCGTGGCAGCCGACAGCCGTCTGCCTGAAATCCTGGGCTATGGCATCCGCCACGGCAACGCCGCTGAAAAGACTACCACTGGAGTGACCGCCGACACCGCCGCCGACGCACCGACACCACTGGCATTGCGGCAGCTATTGGGAAGTTACGGGCGATGTGTCAACACCAACATTTCCATCTCCACCGCCGCCCCCGACGGCGGAGCGCCCGTTGCCCCGCTGCTCTCGTTCACGCGCCATCAGGAAGCGCCCTACAACGCCTTCTGCCCCTACTATCGAAATGACGACGGCACGCTGAGCGAGGAGCGCTGCGTTGTCGGCTGCGTGGCAACGGCCTTGGAGGAAGTTATTTCCTACCACCGCCGCACCATCGTCTTGGCCGACACGCTCCACGGATGGACCACACCGCATTACACCATCAACGACATTCTTCCTGGCACATCGGTCAACACGCGCCTCATTGCCGACAACTACAACGACCCTGCGAACTACACGGCAAAACAGGCGGAGGCTGTGGCAAAACTCTCGTATATGCTCGGCGTGGCCGCCCACATGAACTGGACGCCATCGTCAAGCGGCAGCAGTGCCGCCCGTCCTGTCGAAGCCTTGAAGCGGGCTTTCGGCTTCGGTTATGTCCACTATGCCGACAGCTATAAATACCGTCCTGACGATTGGCTCTCAATGATGCGCAACGAATTGCGCCAAGGCCGCCCTGTCTTCTACACGGGAAACGCTATGCCACTCAACGGCCATGCCTTCGTGGTGGACGGACTGGACGAGGACGGTTTGTTTCACGTTAACTGGGGAACGAACGGGGACTTCGATGGCTTCTTCCGCCTCGACATCCTTTATGCCAACGAACCGTCATACGATACAACACCTGAGGGTGCCCAGGCTGGTTTTTTCACCAACCATCAGGCCATATTCCTACATCCCGACCGCCTCAACGTCAGTCTGCCCGACACCTTGCAGCGAACGGGACTTGAATTGATTGTCGACTCGCTCGCCTTCCTCCTTGAGCCAGAGCACGGCAAGGAGACACCAATACGTTTGTGGGTGCGCAACACGGCCGCTTACCCCGTCACCACGTCCTTGGAGTTTTTCACAAACGACGCCGCCGACCTCCATCCCTTTGAAGACGGCAGCTATTGCGCCCTTACCTGCGTCACACTCCAACCTGGCGAGCAACGCCAACTCTCGGTGAATCTCTATTTCAAGAAGGGAGGGGAATATATTTTGCGCCTCTCTCCCGATGATGTCCACATCATCTACGAACGCCCCGTCAGAGTGCCGTGGGGAGAGCCTGCGAAGCTCACCGCCGCCACACCGCAACTATCGTTCCCCGAAGCGGGCACCCTGCAAGTGGAGGAAACCATCAGCAACGATGCGGCGGCAGGACGCGCCGGCCTGTGTTTCTATTATGAAGTGTTTAAGGGCCGCGACTACCTCCACGGTGGTGTGGTCCATCCGCTCTTTTGCTACGCCGCCCCCGGCGAGACGGTCAGACACACCGTCAAATTCCGCGCCCTGGAAGCCGGAGAGGAATACACGCTCTACGTGCGTCGCGGCTGGGGCGACATCTGCCACACGCTCCACTTCACGGTGCCTTCAACAACAAGCATCTCGCTCCCCACCTTTTCCGCCGACGACAATGGCGAGGAAACGGCAGGAAATAGATACGACCTCTTGGGCCGCCGCGTCCGACACGTCCGCCGCGGCCTCCCACACATCGCCAACAGGCGCGTTGTCATTGAATAGCTAACCACAAAAACCTCATCCATTATGGCTTTCGACAAAAAATACTTCGAAGAAAACGAACCGCGTTTTCTCGCCGAACTCTTCAGCCTTATCCGCATTCCGAGCATCAGTGCGAAACCGAGCCACAAGGCCGACATGACGCGCTGCGCCGAGCGTTGGTGTGAACTTCTCGTGGAGGCTGGTGCCGACCATGCCCGTCTGATGCCGTCGGCAGGCAATCCGCTGGTGTATGCCGAGCGACACGTTTCCGACGATGCCCGCACCGTGCTCATCTACGCTCACTATGACGTGATGCCCGCCGAACCGCTTGAACTTTGGAAAAGCAATCCTTTCGAACCAGAGGTGCGCGATGGCCACATCTTTGCCCGCGGTGCCGACGACGATAAGGGACAGGCGTTCATACAGGTGAAGGCATTTGAATATCTTGTTCGCAACAACCTCCTGAAACACAACGTGAAATTCATCTTCGAAGGAGAAGAGGAAATCGGTTCGCCGAGCCTGGCCGCCTTCCTTGAAGAGCACAAGGAACTGCTGAAATGCGACGTCATCCTCGTTTCCGACACGAGCATGCTGGGCGCCGACCTCCCCTCGCTCACCACGGGTCTGCGCGGACTGGCCTACTGGCAGATTGAGGTGACGGGCGCCAACCGCGACCTTCATTCTGGACATTTCGGCGGCGCGGTGGCCAACCCCATTAATGTACTTTGCAAACTCATCGCTGACGTGATTGACGAAAATGGACGCATCACCATCCCACACTTCTACGACGACGTGGAGGAAGTGCCAGCGGCCGAACGCGAGATGATTGCCGCCATCCCGTTTGATGAGGAAGCCTACAAACAGGGGCTCGGCGTGGAAGCCCTGCAAGGCGAAAAGGGCTACAGCACGCTGGAACGCAATTCCTGCCGCCCTTCGTTCGATGTCTGCGGCATCTGGGGCGGATACACCGACGAAGGGGCGAAGACCGTCATCCCGTCGAAAGCCTATGCCAAGGTCTCCACACGCCTTGTGCCACACCAGCAGCACGAAAAGATTTCGCAGCTTTTCATCGACTATGTTAAGGAAGTGGCACCGCGAAGTGTCAAAGTGGAAGTCACGCCGCTCCACGGCGGCGAGGGCTACGTCTGCCCCATCACCATCCCGGCCTACCGCGCAGCAGAAGATGGTTTCACGCAAGCCTTCGGCAAACGCCCACTGGCAGTGCGTCGCGGCGGCAGCATCCCCATCATCAGCGATTTCGAGCGCGTGCTCGGCGTGAAAACAGTTCTCATGGGCTTCGGTCTTGAAAGCAACACCATCCATTCGCCCAACGAGAATTTCCCTCTTGACATATTCAGAAAGGGCATGGAGGCCGTGGCGGTGTTCCATCAGCGCTACGACGAACTGGAAGGATAATCGCCGGAAACACATACACTGTATTTATAAGTAGGTGTTCAAAATTAATTTATATTGAACACCTACTTAACATACCTCTACTACCAACCCATGAAAAAAAACATTCTGAAAACGCTGCTCCTGGCGGTGTTGCTGCCAACGGCCGCCGTTGCACAGTCTGACGACGCTTCAAGCATTTCCAAAACCATTGACTTTGCCACGAAACAGGTGGGACTGGAAACGGCCGCTATCCAGAAAGCCAAGAAACCGCTCAATCCCGTGACGCTCAACAAGAAGGGCGAAGTGAGCTACTGCAGTCCTTACGACTGGCGTAGCGGTTTCTTCCCCGGCACCTTATGGTATCTCTACGAACTCACTGGCGATGAGCAGTGGGCCAAGCAGGCGGAATACATGACGACCTCCATCGAATCGGCTAAAACGCTGACGAGCCACCACGACGTGGGCTTCATCATCAACTGCAGTTTCGGCAACGGCCTGCGCCTGAAGAACGTCAAGGGATATAAGGACGTGATGGTGCAAGCGGCGAAGTCGCTCGCCACCCGCTTCCGTCCCGGCGCTGGCGTCATCCAGTCGTGGAACGTCAACAATCCGAACAGTTGGCAGGCCAAGAGGGGCTGGGAATGCCCCGTCATCATCGACAACATGATGAATCTCGAACTGATGTTTAAAGCCACCCAGCTTTCTGGTGACTCGACTTACTACCGCATCGCCGTAAGCCACGCCGACCAGACGCTGAAAAACCAGTTCCGCCCCGATGGCAGTTGCTACCACGTGGTGGACTATGCCCTGCGCGACGGTGCCGTGCGCCACAAGCAAACGGCCCAGGGATATGCCGACGAGTCGGTGTGGAGCCGCGGGCAGGCATGGGCTGTCTATGGCTACACGATGTGCTACCGCTATACGCGCTTCGACCGCTACCTGCAACAGGCCCGCAAGACGCTCCAGCTCATGCTCTCTCATCCGCGCATGCCAAAAGACCTCGTGCCTTATTGGGACATGGAAGCGCCCAAAATCCCCAACGAACCGCGCGACGCTTCTTCAGCGGCCGTCATCGCTTCTGCGCTCTACGAATTGATGACGCTCGACATGGGCCACGCCGACGAATACAAGGCAACGGCCGACCGCATCATGAAGAGCCTCGGCTCGAAAGCCTATCGTCCGAAACTCGGCGAAGCGGGCCATTTTCTCTTGCTGCATTCTGTGGGCAGCATCCCACACAATTCTGAGATTGACGTCCCGCTCAACTATGCCGACTATTATTACTTGGAAGCGCTTTCAAGAAAGGCATACATCGACCTCTATTTCCAAAAGAAAAAATAAATGATGAGAATCAAATTCCTCCTTTGCCTGCTGGCTCTGGCCTTGGGCACACCGCTGGCAGGCCGACCGAAGGTGGTGCTCTCCGTGAGCAATCCTGGCAACAGCCAACGCGCAGAAGTCGTCTCCTTCGACATCCACAAGATATGGCAGGCACTCGACGTTCCAGAAGGCACCCCGCTCATCGTGCGCAACGCCTTCCGCCAGCAAGTGGCGAGCCAGGCTGGTGCCGATGGTTCTCTTCTCATCGAGACTTCTGTCTTGCCGCAGGGGAAGACTACTTTCATTGTGGAAGCCGGAAAGCCGACGGCCTACGAGTCCTTTGCCAGCGGCAAATCCTATCCCTGGCGTGTTGACGACTTTGCTTGGGAGAACGACAGATGTGCCTACCGCGCCTACGGCCCAGCCCTGCAAAAGACAGGCGAGCAGGCCTACGGCATCGACATTTGGCTGAAGAGCACGCCCTATCTCGATGTGGAGAAACGCTACGAAAGCGAGCGTCGGGGCCTAGCGGTAGCCGCCGCACTGCGGAAGCAGGGGCGCAGCCAAGAGGCCGACTCTGTTCTCCTTGCCACGACCTACCACCGCGACCAAGGCACGGGACTCGACTGTTACAAGGTGGGGCCGAGCCTCGGCTGCGGCACGCCAGCGGTGCTGCTCGGCGACAGTCTCGTGTTGCCTTGGTGTTTTGAACGCTACGAAGTGAAGGAAAACGGTCCGTTGCGCTTCAGCGTTGAACTCACCTACCCTGCCAAACGGATAGGCAAGGAAACGCTACGCGAACACCGCCTCATCAGCCTCAGCAAAGGCGATTATTTCAACCGCATGACTGTTTGGTATGAAGGCATGAAGAAGAAGAGCCAGATAGACGTTTGCGGCGGACTGGTGGTACACACCAAACGCACTGCCGACCTCACGCTCGCCGACGATTTCATCGCCTACACCGACCCCACGGACAACGCTGCCCGCCACAACTTCGAGATTTACGTGGCAGTGGTGTTCCCCGATGGTGTCAACGAGACGCGCCTCATCAGAGACCCGCACCACGAGCGCCAGGGCATCGTTGGCAATGCCATAGGCGTGAAACGCGGCCTCACAGCCGACGCCACCTTCACCTATTGGTTTGGCGCCTCGTGGCACAAGAGCGGAACGGCAGACCAGGCCGCATGGCTATCGCAAATCAAGCGATTTGTCAGCAACCAACGGCAGCCACTTCAGTTGAGCATCAGCAAGAAGGAATAAAGATTCCAGCCATCTGCCAGTGGCTTCAAAAGAATGAAACTATACACCATAGAAAAAGGGGTGTTCTAAAACGCAAATTTTAGAACACCCTTTTTCTATGGCCTTTTATTGCAGCCCCATTATTCTCTCAGTAATGGCCCTCTAAAAATGCTCTGTAGTGATACATAACACTATCATAGATTTCTTCAGCTGATTTTGTATATGCGCTCGGATGATACGAACAGAAGATAAGAACACCCGTCGGTTTGTGAAGCCGAATGGAGTTGTGTTCCTTTCCTATACTGGTTAGCTCCTCTTGCGGAAACATATCTAAAACGAATCTGTAGATGTGCTGGCTGGCACAGACAATCATAGAAGGAGCCAGAATCTCTATTTCCCTCTTGAGGAAATCACCGTAGTTACGAAGATGCCATTTCAGTTCTTTATCATCGAGCTTTCCGTCCCCTGGCTGTTTCTTGCATTCAACTATGGCAAAAGGCTGGGTGTTAAAGAAATCCTTTACTTCATCAAAGTGCTGCGCTACTTCGCCATACCACCATGAATTATCTTTGTCTGCTTTTGACAATCCCCAAAGGAGGAAAGCGAGATTCCGTAGGAAGGGGGGTTCTAAGTTCCTATTTGCTTCTTTAGTTTTGTGATGCTTGGCGGTATCCTTCTCTGTATCTATCAACCATTCACGGATGTCTTCGTCCCATTTTTCAGCACCATCTTGATTCTGATCTTTCAACAAGAACAAAATAACGCGAGTTCGAGATAATATTCTAAAAAGTAAAGAG
>ULXH01030457.1_pt1 | contig 13652 bp, 9 predicted proteins | sample 1961101 | NCBI WGS metagenome assembly ULXH01 (sample SAMEA4835833, study PRJEB28245) | human gut metagenome | biome: gut microbiome; material: fecal sample | place: Denmark | collected 2008 | reverse complement strand
CAGCTCGAATACAGACGCTACGAACTCATCACCTTTCTGTAGTTTTGAGTTGAGCGATACAGCTACCACGAAATGATTGTTTCCCAGATATTTCAGTTGTAAATATCGGTTGGGCGGCCATCCTATTTCCAGTATTTTCCCCGGTTTCATTTCGCTGGCTATTACCTGACAGGTACTGAAGAACGATGAGCTGTTGCTGTCATTGTCCCTGTAATTGCAGTATTGATAGAAATCGGCATATCCATTATATCTGGCCAATGCGTTCAGCGTACTTAGACGTGGTTTATGCGCATAGGGCACATACCCCCACAATCGTTTCATAGTAGAGACAGAAAGGTTGTACTGCCCGGAGGCATTCAGCCTTTCAACAAATTCTTCGAAATCAATAGGTGAGTATAATTTCTTTCCGTACCTTTTTTCTGTATCTTTAATAAGCTCGTTTACTTCTGAGCTGTTTCCATTCATATATACTCGATGTTTTTACTATTATTGTATAGTTTGCCTTTTACTAATTTAGTTCAAAGTTAATAAAAAAAGTAAATCACTCTAATATTTTTGTTGTAATTTCACTATCACGCTTCCGGAACCGATTGTTACGTTATTGCCAATGGTTACGCCAGACACTCCTGATTTTTATGTAAAATTATTGTATATAAAAAACAGCATTGACAGAGGCGGAAAAAAGAATGCGATTCGCAAAAAACAATTCGCATATTGCATACCTGCAATTCGCATTCTGTCATTTGAACCATCGAATTCTTTTTTCTTAATCATCGCAATGTTTTTTCACCCCATTCAGAATGTACTGTAAGACCGATTTTAAACAGTGTATTTCATGTGAAAGACTCATAGTCCGATTATTTACTATTTTTAGGCTTAGTAAAAGTATACTACACGAAAGGCTTATGGCAAAGTAGGCTATTCATTACGAATAAGCCAAATACCATCAAGTGGAAGAAAAAATGCATATCTTTGCGGCAGATATAAAAACTACTGTGGATAAAATTACATTTTGCAATAAAGAAGAAGCCATCGCACGCATGAACCGATGGGCGGGAGAGGGCACACCGTTTTTTTTCATGATTAGCTACTACGGAAATCAGTGCGTGGTAGAAAAGCCGGAAGATGTATGTGCGGATGAATTACTATACCAATTCCCCGCGGCTACTAATGTACGGATTGGCGATGATGGCGAGGTAAGCCGTAAGCCGTTTTCGTGGCAGCCTCATCCGGAGTCGTATGAAGAATATAAGGAGTCGTTTGATGTGGTGCACCGTAACTTGATGTGCGGCAACTCGTTTCTTACTAACCTTACGTGCGCTACGCTCGTAGATACCGATCTTACGCTGAAAGATATCTTCTTCCGGTCGAAGGCACGCTATAAGGTGTGGCTGAAAGACCGATTCGTGGTTTTCTCGCCCGAGATATTCGTGCGGATAGACAACGGATGGATTTATTCTTTCCCGATGAAGGGTACGCTGGACGCTACATTGCCTAACGCTACCGAGCAATTGCTGACCGACCCGAAGGAAACGGCTGAACATGCTACAATTACCGACTTGATTCGTAATGACTTGAGTAGGGTAGCGTCGAAGGTAGAAGTGGCACGCTATCGTTATATAGAAACCCTGCACACGCATAGCGGACCACTGCTGCAGATGAGTTCGGAGATAAAAGGATTGCTGGACGAAGGCTATCAGAATAATTTAGGCGAGTTGCTCTTCTCTATGCTTCCGGCAGGCTCTATCACCGGAGCGCCAAAGAAGCGTACTGTAGAGATTATTGCCGAAGCCGAGCATTACGAACGTGGATTCTATACCGGGGTGACCGGTTATTTCGACGGGCGAAATCTGGATAGTGCGGTGATGATTCGTTTTGTAGAGCGAACCGACGATGGAAATATTATTTTTAAAAGTGGCGGAGGCATTACCTTTCAGAGTGATGCCGTAAGCGAATACCAAGAAATGATTCAGAAAGTATATGTGCCGATTTATTGAGACTATTTGTGTAGAAGCCGGAAATGCGCTTCGGATTGATTATCATAACCGCCGACTGAACGCCACGCGCCATGAGGTGTGGGGCGATGTGCCTGAGCTGCGGATAGAGCAGTATATCCAAACCGACGGTTACGTGGAGAGAACTCGCCTCCGCATAGAGTATGATACGGAAATAAGAAAGGTGGAGTACATACCTTACCATCTGCGCCCGGTGTCATCGCTGCGACTGGTGGAGATGCCCGATGACGCTGATTATCATCTGAAGTATGCCGACCGCAGTGTGCTTAACGCTCTGTTTGAGCGTAGAGACGGAGCCGACGATGTATTGGCGGTGAGAGACGGCTTCATAACGGATACGTCGATAGCGAATGTGGCTTTATGGGATGGCGAGCAATGGCATACGCCTTCACATCCGCTGCTTAAAGGTACGCATCGTCAGTTCCTGATAGATAACGGTATGATGGTGGAGCGTGAAATAAAAACAGACGAACTTTCGCGTTACACGAAAATCCGTCTGTTCAATGCTATGATTCATTTCGGAGAGATTGAGTTCTCTACCGATAGATTATTTATTTCCAACCCTCTTCTTTAAGAGCTTCTTTCAGTTGCATGAAAGCTTCGGGTTCTATTCCTCGGCGTATCAGTTCGTCGAACTCTCTTAGGTTGTAGTCGGCCCATCCTGTTCTGCCTTCCACTGTCTGGTTGGGGCTTAATGAGAGGTATAGCTTAACCGCCTTTTCGTATTCGCCTTGCAACAGATACGTGTTGGCTAATGACGATACCACCTTAGGAGTTTCTTTCAGCTTATCGGGTAATGTGTTGTAGATAACCTCTGCAGCTTCGGCCTGTTCGTGACGGAGGCTGTACGCATAGCTTCGGTGATAGCCTTAACTCCACGAGCATTGCTGAAGAAGCAATCGAACACCTGGATAGAAAGTATCTGCGAAATGATGAATATGCGCGGCTCTCCGTTGTGCGCACTCATGGCCACGATGTGCTCGGGGTCTATTTTCTCTTCGAACATATCATCGAACATGTTGTCGTACGGCAAGCGTATGATATGTTTGTCTGCCGGCTGGAAGCACAACCAATACAAGTTCTTTTCAGAGATACGTCCGTTCTTGTCGCGGTAAGTAACGTGTACGGGGCGCGACGCACAGATAGCTGCCAATAAGGTCTCGGCGATGGCTGTTACATCATCTTCCACACTGTTTGTTATCTGTTCGGTGCTGTATATAGTGTCGAGTCCTTCTATCTGGTCTATCTCATCGTATGGGATGAAGTGAGACTCATCGAGAATCATTTCCTTTCCTTCTATTCCCCAAACGAAAAGCTCGGCTTTCAGTCCCAAAGTGTGCGAGTCGTATATATACTGTCTGCTGTCGGGTGCGCAAGTGATGCGAGTGTATGGAAACTTCAGAGTCGCCTCTTCAAGTTTAGCTTTCATTTCCTGATAAGCCTCTACTATATCTGTAGGATGCTCGGCTGGTTCTTCCTTCTGCTCTGGCTGTTCTGTCGGTTCTTCCTCTTCTTGTTCAGGTTCTTCGGTTTCTGCTTTGGCTTCTTCTTCGGCCACCGCTGTTTTTTCAGTTTCTGGTTCTTCGGGCTCCTCAGTTTCGGTTGCTGTTTCTTCTTCAGCTTCTTTTTCAGCTTCTTTTTCAGAAGCTACAGTTTCCTCTTCTTTTTCTTCTTCTTCTTCTGCTTCTTCTTCTTCCGCTGCTTCAGTAGACGAGGCTTCTTCTTGAAGTTTTTCCGCTTCTTCTTTAGCGGCCAACTGTTCTTTCAGTATAGCGTTCTCACGTTGTAGTTCGGCCAATTGATCTATTACGGCTTGGCGGTCGGCTTCTGCCTCTTCCTTTCCGGCTTGCAGCTCAGAAAGTTTGCCTTCTACTTCGGTCAGAACCTTTTGCGTATCTTCTGCCTGCTGTTTAAGCGATTGATTCTCTTCGCTCTTTGCGGTATTATCGTTCTGTAATTGTTGGTATGTGGTCTGCAATTCGCGCAATTGCTTCTGAGCGTTCGCTTCGGCTTCTGCTTTATCCGCTTGCAATTGCTGGAAAGCGTTTTGCAGGTCATCCAGTTTAGCGTTAGCATTTGCTTCGGCTTCGGCTTTCTCTTTCTGTAGTTGTGAATAAGAATTTTGTGATTCCGAATAAGAGTTCTGTAATTCCGAGAACTTGCTTTCAGCTTCCGCTAAAGCCTTCTGCGCTTCTTCGGCCTGTTGCTTCTGTAATTGATTGGCTTTGACTAGTTCTGCGTTTAGTGCAGTCAGTTGGTCGGAAAGCTTTTTAGCTTCGGCTTCTAACTCTTTTATGCGGTTTTCTGCGTCTTCTTTCTCTTTAAGCAAAGTCTCGTTCTGCAGTTTCAGGTTGGCCAGCTGCTCATTGCTTTGCTGCAAACTATCGCATTCGGCCTCCTTAGCCTTCTGCAAGTCGGTCACGCCGCTCTGTAGGCGAGTTATCTCTTCTTGTAGGTTAGATATATTCTTTTGTAATTCGGTTACAGCCGCTTGCGACTGCGTAAGCTCTTCTTGCGTCTTAGTTAATTCCTCTTGCGTTTTAGTCAGCTCATCTTGCGCTTCGCTAAGTTGCGTACGCTTGTATGCCGCCTCTTTATTAGCGTCTTTTACGTCGAATGATAACTGCTGCGTTTTTATATTAAGAGAATTATTATCCTCTTGCAATTGCTCGATATCTACACCTGTAAGTTTCTTTATAAGATGAAATGTAAGTTTGCCCATATATCTAATACTTGTCCTAACGGAAGGATGTGATTATAATAGTTTTTGTTAAATGGAAAATATATGCAAACATACATAATTAATATTTAAAAGCCAATCTTCGTTTGGATGAAATAATGGTGTGGTGAATAATTATCGATGAAATACACAGCTATACAAACTTTGCACTATCTTTGTGCACCGTAAAATAGCTTCGTGCTGTATTTTTTAATAGATATGATGGAAGATAATTATAGTAAATTTATAAGGGGAAACCGAGGAAACAGTTTGATAAACCAACGCTTGATACTGAAGATACTGGGCGTATTGCTCTTTATAGAGGGGTTGGTGCTTTTAGTGTGCGTAGGTGTGGGACTGCTGTATAGAGAGAAAGACTACATCTACTTTATCTATTCGCTGCTTGCCGCATCGGGGGTAGGCGCATTGTTCTTGTTCTTAGGCAAGGGAGCCGAAAACAAGCTGACCCGCCGCGACAGTTACTGCATCGTAACCTTTACGTGGCTATTGTTTTCGTGTTTTGGTGCTATGCCGTTCTGGCTCAGCGGAGAAGTGGATAATATAACCGATGCCTTTTTCGAGACCATGTCGGGTTTTACTACTACCGGAGCTTCTGTGCTTAATAATATAGAGTCGCTTTCGCACGGTATGTTGTTCTGGCGAAGCCTTACTCAGTGGATAGGCGGTATGGGAATAGTGTTCTTTACCATAGCCGTACTGCCGATATTCGGCATAGGAAACCAAACCCTATTTTCGGCGGAAGCCACTGGTGTGATGCACGATAAGATTCATCCTAAGATAAGCGTGATGGCCAAGCAGTTATGGGGTGTGTATCTTATACTTACGGTTACAGAGACGGTTCTTCTTTTGCTTGGAGGCATGAGTCTGTTTGATGCCGTGTGTCATTCGTTCTCTACCACCAGCACCGGAGGCTATTCTACCAAGCAAGCCAGCGTAGCTTATTGGAACTCGCCGTTTATAGAGTACGTTATAGCCGTATTTATGGTGCTGTCGGGCGTTAGCTATTCGCTCTACTTTATGTGCCTGAAGGGGCGTTTTAAAAACTTGCTTAAGGACGACGAAATTAAGTGGTTCTTCACTTCTGTGGGAGTTATTACGCTGCTTATTACCGTATCGCTGGTTTACAATAACCATTATGGTGTGGAAGAAGCATTTCGTAAAGCTTTCTTTCAGGTGGCATCGGTGCATACTTCTACCGGATTCGCTACCGACGACTATAACCAATGGGCGCCATATACATGGCTCTTCATCATTTACGCCATGCTGATGGGCGGATGTACCGGCTCTACCGTAGGAGGTATAAAAGGAATCCGTTTTGTAATTGTTATGCGTAATATCAAGAATGAGTTCAGCCGCCTTATCCATCCGCGTGCTGTACTGCCCGTCAAGGCCAATGGTCAGGCTCTTTCGTCGGCATTGATATCTACCGTTTCTACCTTTATTCTGCTTTACTTTGCCTGCCTTTTCATAGGATGGTTTGTGCTGATGGTGATGGGAATAGATATGGTAGAAGCCTTCGGACTTTCAGTGTCTGGTTTGGGTAATGTAGGTCCCGCATTCGGTGCCTTCGGACCCGAATACTCATGGGACGCTTTGCCCGACGCCGCCAAATGGTTTCTGTCATTTCTTATGCTTATAGGACGTCTTGAAATTTTCGGTGTTTTGGTAATGCTTGCACCAAGTTTCTGGCATAAAAGGTAGCTATTTAATTGATTTGTGATTAGATTTTGTCTATTTCGCTCTGTTTTTTCTCTAATCATTTGTTAGTTATTGGTCTGAAATATTATTTTTGTACTGATTTTATATAAAAATATGTGGGCTTGAGCAGACTCTAGTAAAAATGGGATTGGAGTTTGCCAAAATGAGAGAATTGAAATGGATAAAAACACTATGGTTTCTGGAAAACTTAAGATGCCATTAGACAAAATTAAGGCTATTCTTGACGCAGCTTCTGTTGGAGTTTACAGGCTGATATTTGCTCCTGGATGTAAACCACGGATGGAAGCGTCTGTCAAAATGCGTGATTTGCTAGGGCTTGAAGAAGACTGCGAACTGTCGGGAGAAGAACTGTATGAACATTGGTTCTCCAGAATATGTCCGGATGTGATAGATTTGGTAAAATCTGCGATGGAACAGATAAATGCCGGGGTACAGCGTGAGGCGGTGTATAAGTGGGATAATCCTAAACTTGGTCTCAGGTATGTGAGATGCGGCGGTGTATGCGAAATCCTTGACGACGGTACACGTATAATAGAGGGATATCATTCTGATATAACCGAAGAGATGGACCAACGCTTGCGAGATGAGATTGTGCTGAAAGCGTTTGCCAGCATATTCTGTTGCCTATTCTATATAGATTTAGATAAAGATACGTATGTGGCGTACTTCAATCGGTTTGAAGAAGCGGCAAGGGCTCTTCCCAAAACCGGATGCTTCAGTAAAGCACTTTCTATTTTGCCCGAAAGACTTTGCTCGACTTCTGAAAAAGAGAAACTGCGTCAGTTTGCCGATCTGTCTACACTGAAACGTAGACTGAAAGATCAGAATTGCATAAGCATAAAATATAGAGGAATAGAGGTGTCATGGTTGCGTTTGGCGTTTGTGGTAAGCGGACGCCATGCCGATGGTACCCCGCACTATCTGGTAGCAACGGTGACAGATATCAGCGATGAGGTGGAGAAAGACGCACAAAAGCTGAAGTATATGAAGGATAGTATCGAGGCCAATCGCTCTAAGACGATGATGCTTCAGAATATGACGCACGAGATACGAACTCCGCTGAATGCCATGTTCGGATTCTCGCAGCTGCTCAGTATGCCCGAAGGAACTGTTTCAAACGATGAGAAGAGGGAGTATTTCAATTACATCTATAATAGCTTCAATATGTTGTCTATGCTTATAGACGACGTGCTTGACATGGCAAATGCTGAACATGGTAACTATAAGATTCAGAAAAGCGAGTTCAAGGTGAACGAAGTGTGCCGAAGTGCCGTACAGATGGCGGAAATGCGACTCATGGCAGGGGTGAAGATGTATTTTACCTCTGAGGTGGATGATAATTATACCGTGGTGTCTGACTGCAGGCGCATAGAGCAAGTGCTTATTAACTTCCTGACTAATTCATGTAAGCATACCCGTAAGGGAGAGATACATCTGCATCTGTCTACTACCGAGAATCCGGGACGACTTACGTTCTCGGTTACGGATACTGGTACCGGTGTGGCTAAAGATGTGGCTAAAGATGTATTCGAACGCTATAAGAAGGCCGATGATAACACTCAAGGTTCGGGCCTTGGACTTAATATTTGCAAGACCATTGCCGATAGACTTGGTGCAGAGATAAAATTAGACGAAACCTACACCGGAGGAGCGCGTTTCGTGTTTGTCCTTCCGATTGGATAAGATTACATCATATTTAAAACTAAGATAAAGTATGACGAGAGACATCTATTGGGTGATAGCATTAGCCTTCGGCTTTATACTGCTGCTGATATTATATAGAGAGAAAAACAGAATCAAGGATGACTTTGGTGGGGTAACTCGTGCTTTTTTCTTCTTGGGCATTGCTTCTTTCATCTATTGTTTGCTGGATATGCTCTGGGGGCTTTGCTATAGTCATGTGATAAATAATGAAACGGCGCTGTTTGTGTGTTCTTCTGTCTTTTTCATAGTGTCTGTTTTCACTTTGATGTCTTGGCTATACTTTGTACTTAAGTATGTAAAGTGTAAGAAGCAGTGTCTAACGGTATTTTTAGGACTATATGGAGCGATAGCTGTGGCGCAGACTGCGTTGGTTATATATAACATCTTTGATAACGTAATGTTTAGTGTAGTAAACGGTGAATACGTAAGAGGGACGTTTGGTTCTATAGCGTTTATCTCTCATTTCGGTGTGTATGTCATTATGGTATTATGTATGCTGGTGGCGATATTCCGCAATGGTTTCAGATATAAGGAGTTCAAAGGAAAGTTCGGGGCTGTGTTCATAGCGTCTGCTGTCCCTTTGTTCTTGGGTTTACTTCAGTACAAGTATCCCGAAGCGCCTTTCGACAGTATGGGTATATCGCTGTCATGCCTCACCTTATATATATATGCGGTGTCGGTAGACCGTGAAAGACTTACTCAAGGCAAGAATGTTTTCTTGCAGAACATGGGCCATGAGATACGTACCACGCTAAACTCGGTATACGGTTTTGCACAATTGCTTTCTCTGCCCGACGGTACATGGACCGACGAGGAGCGTAAGGCATACGCCAAGCATATTAACGACAGCTATAACATGCTCGACATGCTGCTAAACGACCTTATGGTTTCTACACGATACGACACCCATAATTACAGCATCGAAATAAAGCCGATGAATGTAAGGGTAGTATGCGAAGACGCTATTCAAGCCTTGGAAATATGCCGACCGGCAAGTGTGGAGCTGAAAATGGTGTCTACATTGCCCGAAGGCTTTACCATAGAAAGCGACGGACGACGGATACGTCAGGTGCTGCAGAATATGCTTACCAACGCTTGCCAGTTTGTAAGCAAAGGTGTGATAGAGCTGAATGTAAGCTTGCAAGACGATGATTTGGTATTTATGGTAACTGACAATGTGCCGAGAATAAACAACAAGCTGAATGACAAAACTCCGGCAGAACTGCATAACAACCGTATGGAGGGGATAGGATTGCGATTGCAGATATGCGAGGTTATGGCACGCAAGCTTGGCGGTAGCATGTATAAAGGCGTAGATTACACAAAAGGTACAAGATATATATTTTCAATAAAAACAAAATAATTTATATAACAACTATGACGAACGTTTCTATTAAAAGTATGATTAAGACGAGAGGATTATTGTTTTTTATGACCGCAATGGCGTTTACGGCATGTACATCGGACTTTTCGGATTCTGACGGTTCTGCAACTACGGACGAGATGAGTACGGAAGTATATGCGATGGGTAAGCTTTTGGACGGCAGTGGCTCACGCTCTAGAGCGTATGAAAGCGAAGCTCTGTCGCGTGTGGCACAAGGCGTAAACTATGCTGACGCTTATTTCTTTATAAGAATAGATAGCCGTATTCCGGAATTGGTGGGCAATTACAATCCTAATGACTACTTGCCATGGAATAATGGTTCTGTATTTAAACCGGAAAATAAAGGTAAGGTGAACTTGGACTATCCTTATTGGAATATTTCTTCTACTTATGGTGTAGGTAAGTATCTATACGATACAAGCGGAAAATCTGTAGAGACCATTATAGACGATGTGCCTACTTTCGCGTCATTAATGAGCGTAAATAAGAAAGGTTCGGCTCTCGACGCTAATATCGATACAGAGAATCTCAAGATTATATGGTATGTAGCTAAATATACCTTTGGCATTTGGCACGTAGACGGTGTGTTGACATTCAAGAGCACAGACGATATTACCGAAGTTCCGGGCGTTGACAAAGATCCGAGTTTCGAAAACAAGGCAGAAGAGCCAACTCCGCTTCCTTCGCTCGACGGTAAGGGTAATATCGAAGTCGATATTCATCAGCAGCAACATGGCGACTGGCAGGAAATTAAAACCTCAGTTCATGTTCGCGACCTTGTGGAGAAGGTTACAGTAGAGATTCCTCTGGGCTATGATAATATTGCCGAAGCCGACGATTTCGCTATCCGTACTTACGACCTCGAATTGGAATCTAAGGTGTTTATCAACAAGACTGAGTACACACTTGACAGTACAAATCCTGTTAAGGTAACCATCGAACATAAGGCTGACAAGGCAGTGTTTACCATAGTGTGCACAGACGAAAAATATCTTAAGGCTCTGCGCAAGGAGTATGGCGACGGTGTGACTATCGAAATTCATACTTATCCTAAAAACATCTCTAAAGATGTAGTTTGGACCAAGCTTCAAAACTCTGAAGTCAAGGTTTTGCCTTCTACATACGAAAACTTGATTTTCAAGGGAGCCACTAGCGCGTTTTTTTCTAAATAACCTTTTAAAAAGTATTTAGTTGTGGTAGAATATCCCAACGGACAAGGAGTTGATTTCTACGGGTTCGAAGTGATAGGCTTTTATTTTAAACGCTTCTTACTCTACTATTCTGACTATGCACTGAATATCCGTCTTCTATACGGACTGATATTCGGGTGCATAGTCACTATGATTATATTGTTCTTCCTTTTCATCAGGTCGATAAGGCGTACCCGCAAGCGGAAGCGCGAGTATGACAAGGCTCATAAAAAACTCTACAATGGTTTCTATCAGATATTGATTATGGCAGAGAGACCCAGCGTGGAGGAGGTGGAGGCTGCATGTGGCATGACGCTCGATGATATGCAGAAGCGTTACCGAAGCGCTACGTTGTCTCGACTTATCTCTGAGATATGTATGGACCTTAGTCGAGAGCTGGACACTATTCCTAATGCTGATGTGCTTTGTTCGCTTACGGGCGTGAAGACTCTTTATGAGAAGAACCTGGTTACTAAGCACAATGTGTTCCTTACTCTGCAGAATCTTGCCAACATGCACATACCGGTCAGCGAGGGACTTCTGGCTATATATACCAACTGTTTCGACGCTAACATGCGCCGCATGGCCCGTATTTGCTATATCATATCGTCGAATGCCGCTCCGTATCAATATCTCATGGAAGACTTCAATGATAAGTTGGGCTTGTGGCAAATCATGATGTTGCACCGCCAGTTTGGTTGGGTAAGAGCCAACGAACGGCAAATGCCTCAGTTCTCTGTGATGGCGCACGAGGTGAAAGATGAAGATTCGGTGGCATTCCTTATCAGGGAAATAGCGTACTGGGGTAGCGAGGAAGAAAAATCGGGATTGCACCAATGGTTCCTGTCGCCCAATTATAAATATCGTGTAGCCGCATTCGATGCGGTGTCAATGTTGCGCGACAAGAGACAAGAGCAAGCTGCCATCGATTCTTACGACGCTCAGCCGGAATTCATTCGCCAAGAGGTGCTGAAAGTTATTCATTCCATCAACTCTGGTTTGCATACCGACTTCTTTGTGCGGGCTTACCGTACTTCTACGCTGAAACAGACGCGCGAGGTTGCCTTGGCTTGTCTTTATAATTACGGTCACGATGGACGCCGCACTTTTGAAATGGTGAGAGATGAAGTCATCAATAACCCTGCCGACCGTATGCTGATGGATCAAATTGACTCAATAGGAGTCCTTAATCAAATGAGAATGCTTTAACATTATGTGGGAGTTTATATTATATTTCTTTGGATACGTAATCTTCGGCTATTCGTTGTTGTTGCTGGCGTCGTACATCATGCTTCTGATATTCGCTTATCAGTACAGTAAGGGCTGTAAGCGATGGTCGGACGACTATATTCGGCACATGGTGCAGAGTTCTCCTTATGTGCCGGGCATCTCTATCGTGGCTCCGGCATATAATGAAGAGAAGACCATTATCGATAACGTGCAGTCACTGCTTAGGATGGACTATCCCAACTTTGAGGTTTGCATCGTGAACGACGGTAGTAAGGATAAGACTCTTGAGTTGCTTATCGATACCTTCGATATGGTGGAGGTGCCGTTTGAATATGTTTCGAAAGTGAACTGTGCGCCTTTCAAGCGTTTGTTCCGTTCGGCCAATCCTAAATATTCCAGACTGATAGTAGTAGATAAGGTGAACGGTGGTACCAAGGCCGATGCCGTAAATGCCGGACTGAACGTAATCACTAATCCCTTCTTCATTAATACCGACGTAGACTGTATCTTGGCTAAGGACGCCATGTATCAGTGCGTATTCCCGGTTATTACAGACGAAACCATCATAGCCGTGTCGGGAACCATGTCAATGAGTAACGGTTCTACCATCGACAATGGCGAGCTGGTAGATATTCGCCCGTCGAACCGCCCCATACCGCTCTTTCAGGACTTGGAGTATAAACGCTCATTCCTTGTAGGTAAGATGGGATGGAGTAAGATTAATGCCATGAACAACGTTTCGGGTGGATACGGATTGTTCTCTACCGAAGTCGTTATCGGCGCCGGCGGATACAGTAGCTCTTCATTCGCCGAGGATATGGATATGATAACCCGTATGATTGCGTATTGCTGCGATTTCAACCGTGTATATAGGGTAGTGCAGATTCCGCATAACTGCTGCTGGACAGAAGGTCCGTCTAACCTGCGAATGCTTTATCGTCAGCGTACCCGTTGGGGCCGTGGATTGATACAGATGATGTGGGAGCATCGCCGTCTTTTGTTCAACCGTAAGTATAAGCGATTAGGACTCATCACCATGGTCTATACATTCCTCTTCGAGTTTATGGCGCCCATCATAGAAACTGTGGGTCTATTGTTGATGATATATCTGGCATTTACCGGCGGTATAAATTGGGATACTTTCTTCGTGACATTCTTCGCCATCTATATATTCAGTTTCATGCTTTCGGCATTCGTGGTGTTCTACGACTTTATCTTAGGGTCATCATATACCAAGATGAGAAGTTATCTGAAACTACTGTTGGCGGCGGCTTTGGAACCGATAATTTATCACCCCATCATCGTATTTTGCTCTATAGTAGGATACTTTAAGTACGTAACTCGTCAGAAGGCCGTATGGAAGGCTATGGAACGTACGGGTATGAAACGTTCTACTACGGCAGCGACGGCAAGCCCGTCGGGAGCAGGAGCGACAACTAAATAGTATAGCATGATGAAAAAGGTTAAGATACACAGATTATATACTGCGTTGCTGCTGGCCGCGTTGATAGCACCGCCTATGGTGGCGCAAGAGCGACAGAACAGCCGACGCAATGATAACTATACGCCTACCAAGAAAGGTACACCGGGTTATTACGACCAGAAGGTACGTCAGATGTTTAAGCAAGGCGACTGGGATGGCGGAAAGACTCTGCTCGACGAGGGTCTTG